>Ga0066671_10000576_pt1 | contig 11564 bp, 12 predicted proteins | sample GraSoiAngelo_120_FD_62294 | JGI IMG/M metagenome (GOLD analysis project Ga0066671, IMG submission 62294) | Grasslands soil microbial communities from the Angelo Coastal Reserve, California, USA - 14_0919_09_20cm | ecosystem: Environmental > Terrestrial > Soil > Grasslands | place: USA...
TCGTTCGGCATGGGTGGCCAGAACGCCGCCGTTATTTTGAAACGTTTTTAACCGCGGATTACACGAATGAAGACGGATTGGGGACTAAAGGATCGCGTTGTCTTGATAACTGGGGCGACGGGATATCTCGGGCGCGCGCTGGCGCGAGGATTTGGCGCGGCTGGAGCGAAGCTATTTTTGACGGGAAGAAACGGGCCGGTGCTTGCTGAGCTTGCGAAGGAATTGGCGGCGCGCGCGTTTGCTGTGGACCTTACGGAGGAGAATGCTGCCAGTCGTGTCCTGGAGGAAGCGGGGCGCATCGACAGTCTCATCATCAATGCAGGAACGCTTGCGGATGGTCTGGTTGCTGGTTTGAGTGACGACGATCTCGCAGGGGTTTTCGAGTTGAACGTGATGGCTGCATTTCGCATGTTACGAGCGACGCTAAAGCCGATGATTTTGAATCGTAACGGCAACATCGTCGTGGTTTCGTCGACCGCCGCACAACGTCCTGGTGTTGGACAAGCTGCGTATGCCTCGTCCAAAGCAGCGCTCGAGACTCTCGTGCGGACCACGGCGCGCGAGACGGCCACGCGTGGGATCAGAATCAACGCCGTAGCACCGGGACTACTCGCCGGCGGCATGAGCGCGCGCATTCTCGACGATCACCTGGACCAGGCACGCGCGTCGATTCCGATGCGCCGACCGGGCGAGGCCGAGGAAGTTGTGCCAGTAGTGCTCTTCCTGGCCTCGCCGCTGAGCTCTTACGTGACGGGGCAGGTGTGGTGTGTCGATGGAGGCGTAACGGCGTGAATGAGCGTGACACATCCGCGGAAGTTGCCACACTCGTGCGCCAGACGCTCGCAATTCCGGAAAGCGAGCCGATCCATCCGCAGCAACTCTTCTTCTACGATCTCGGTTTCACTTCAATGGACCTGCTCGATCTGCTGTTTCGGATCGAGCAACATTTTGGAGTTGAGATTCCGGAAGGAACGATTTATCACCTTGCGCGTGGCAATCTCGCGGAGGCTGAATTTGCTGAAGACGGAGTGCTGACGGAAGCGGGCCGAAAGCGTCTGATGGCTCTGCTTTACGACACACCGCCAGAACTTTTTCCGGCACGGATACATGCCACGACGCTGCCGCGCTTTTGCACGGTGGGCGCAATCACGCGCCTTGTGGACCATAAGCTGGCAGCTCCCAGGCTGGAATAAAAAGCCATGTTTGAGTTGATGCGATCGATACGTATCGACACCGAGAACGGACGCGCTTCAGGTGCGGCGTCGATTCTCGCCGATCACCCGCTGTTTGCCGATCACTTTCCCGGCAAATCGTTGCTGCCGGGCTCGGTCATGCTTGAACTCGCGGCGCAAGTAGCTGGACCACTCGCGGAGGAGTTCGCGAAAACAAAGTTAGGGATTGAGCGATGGGCCATCCTGGGAATGGTTCGCGACGCGCGCTTTTTGCAGCCGGTGTTGCTGCCGGCGTCTCTCGAGATAAGTGCCCTCATCGCTCGCTCGCAGTCTTCCAGTATCAACACGAATGTCACGGTTACAGTGAACGGCGAACGCGTGATGCAGGCAGAACTGGTCATGATGATGCTCGACTCGTCAACGGAATGGGCGCCCGCCATTGAAGCGCGAGACGATCGTCTGGCGCGCTGGAAGGAGGCGTCATGACGATGCTTTCTGCGATAGATGCTTTCTTCGTGGCGCATCAGGAGTCGTCTGGCGTGCTGATGCAGCTAGGTGTTGAGGTAGAGCTGAAAGGACTCGTCACGCACGACAAAGTCGAACATATGTTATTGCATGTCGTGAAGCGCTGGCCGCCACTTGGTCAGCGACTGAGACAAGCCTGGCTGGGGTTATCGTGGGAGGGTAAACCGCGGACGAGTGACATGCTTCGCGTGGCGAAGAATCGAGACGCGTTGGCGGCATGGCGCAACAGGCCCTTGAATCCTTTTCGCGAGCCGCCGTTTCAACTGCTTTGGATCGCGCACGAGGAGCAAAATCTTTTTGCGTTTCGTGCGCATCATGCGGTGGTTGATGGTGAGGCGTTTTTTGGAGTTTGTGCTGAAGCGGTCCGTGCGCTTGCAGGGGCCGCGGATAACACGGATAAAGACGGATTTACTCGAGCTGTAAAGGTGAAAGATGCATTTCAGAAGGTTCAACAATTGAGAAGAGAGGCGCAATTCGATCGGAGTGCGCGTATCGCGGTACGCAGCACTACTCCCGGGCCGATTGCGATCGTCGAAAGAGATTTGGACAGGGAGCAGTTGGGTGTCGCACCCGCATGGCTCTGCGCCGCTGCGTGGATGAAGGCTATTCACGCGTGGAATCGTTCACGCGGTACGGCGACCAACTCGTTGATATCACTCGAAGTGCCAGTCAGTCTGAGGCGCAATCGCGATCACGGCATGTGTATCGGCAACCAGATCTCCCCGATAGTGCTTTATGGCAATGCCATTAGACAACTGGAAGATCTGGCGCAGCAACTGAAGCAGCAGATGAGCCGGGCGCTGCGAAAGCAAATACACCTCGCTCTTCCCGCGTTTTCTGCTCCCGCTAAGTTTCTGCCGTGGGAAGTATTTCGACGAATCGCGGCGAGCCCGGAGCTGACCGGCTTCGCCACCAGCCATTTCGCATGGCTGGAGCACGCGCAAACGATTCATGATGAAGTATCAAGTGCGTCAGGTGGCGCCCTGCAAATCGTCGATCAGCAGATTTACACGCCGGTTTGTTTGCACATGGGTGCAGCGGTATCGATCCTCGCGTGGCCCAACCGTGCGCAGGTTTTCCTGACTCATCGTTTGAATGCCTTATCGACAAACGAAGCGAACGTCCTGTTAGACCTGATGGTCCACGAGCTAACTGAGCAGCACCTGAACCGGCAGCAGGTCGCTGTATGAGTGATGCAGGCGTAGGGGATCCGGTCATCATTATCGGTTCAGGGCCGGCCGGTCTCGCGGCAGCGCAAACGCTGGCAAAGCGAAATATCGAATACGTGATACTTGAAAAGGACTCAGCAGTCGCGGGCGCGTTGCGACGTGTCGATCCCGAGATGAGAGTGCTTTCGCCTAAAGGGTTGTCGTTGATGCCTGACATGCATCCCGAGCCCGGTACGCCAACGTATTTACCGTTCCGTCTCTTCGTGCAGGAGCTTGAGCGGTATCAGCACCAGCATGGCTTGAAGGTCAACTTCGATTGCATGGTTCTCGCAATTCGAAAAGACGAGCGCGGGTTCTCGGTTCTTTATCGCGCAGGCTACGGTGAAAGGCGTGAGTTGCGTGGCAGTCATGTGATCAACGCGACCGGCATCATTAGTCAGCCGCGCCTTCCGGATAACTTTTATCCTGAACCGCGTCGCTGGCGACACAGCATTGACACGCGTGCTGAAGATCTCGCCGCCGCTCGTGAGCTTCTCGTTGTGGGTGGTGGCGCCTCGGCAGCCGAAGTGCTCGAGAACTGGTTGCAGGTGAGGCAGGAAGAAGATCGTGCATGGTTGTCGCTGCGTTCGAAACTCGTTGCGATTCCACATTGGATCTTTGGGATCGACATCCATTACTTCACCTGGTTGCCAGAGCACATTCCGACCAATTTGTTTGGATGGCGCGCGGGCAGGCTTACTGAACCGATGACTGGACGCGCAGTGGTCCATGCTATTCGCAAAGGACTGATCAAGCGCGCGCCTGCGGTGCGTGCGTACAAAGGCTGGGAAGTTGAATTTGAAAACGGGCAACGAATCGAACCGGATTTGATCGTGTTCGCGACTGGTTTCAGTTATGCAGTGGAACATCTGAAGGAAGTTGTCGATCTGGATCCGGATGGCAGGCCGCTGGTTAAGAATTGTGAGAGCACACGCACACCGGGAGTGTTTCTGCTTGGGTATCGCTTTGGGAGAACGTTTGCGTCGCCGTACTTGCGTGGGATTGCACGCGATGCGGAGTATGTTGCTGAGCGGATTGCGCGGGAGAAGGAGTCTTAGAGATTAGTATGAGAGCAGTGCGCGTAAAAGGCTTTGGAGATGTGGACCAACTGGAGCTGGTCGAGTTGCCGGATCCGGAGCCGCAAGCTGGACAGGTGCGAATTCGCGTCGAAGCGTCGGGGTTGAACTACGCTGATGTAATGCAGCGCGCTGGTCTTTATCCAGGTGGACCAAAGCCTCCATTCATTTCCGGTCTCGAGGCGGCGGGTGTAGTTGAGGCGGGCAATGGATTGCCGATTGGCGCGCGCGTGATGGCGGTTTCAGCCGGCGCTTGCCATGCGGAGCGCTTGTGCGTTAGCGCGGCAGCATGCATGCCTGTTCCCGAGTCGATGTCTTTCATCGAGGCCGCTGCGTTTCCGGTCCAATACCTGACCGCGTACCACGCGCTCACGACTGTTGGCAGAGCTGTGGCGGGCGAAACAGTTCTGATTCACGCGGCGGCGGGCGGTGTGGGCACGGCAGCAGTACAGATCGCGAAGCTGCTTGGCTTGCGTGTGATCGGCACGACGTCGACAGAAAAGAAGCGCGCCCGCGTGCTCGAACTCGGGGCGGACGAGGCGCTGAGCTATGAAGAATTCGATCAAAAGCTAAACGGCAAGAATGCGCCCACGTTGATTCTCGAAGCAGTCGGTGGCGAGGTGTTTCGTCGCAGTCTCGCGATCCTGCCATCCCTCGGCCGGCTGGTTGTTTTCGGCGCCGCGAGCAAAGAGGTACAGCCGATCGACACATTGAAGTTGCTGTTTCGATCGCAGGGCGTGTTTGGTTTGCATCTGAATGCGATCTTCGAGCGGCCAAATCTGATGGGTGAATCGTTGCAGCAATTGTTTGAATGGATCAGGCAAGGGAAGTTGAAGATGCAAGTCGGTCATGTTTTGCCGTTAGCGCAGATTCGTGAAGCGCATGAGTTGATATCGAGTCGGAAGAGTTACGGGAAAGTAGTTTTAACCGCGGATTAATGCGGATTGTAAGGCCCGGATTTATGTTTTTTCACCTCACGGACTATTTGCATTTTGCGAGGATGTACGGCCGGAACCGGCGACGGCAACGCGTGTGGGGAAAACTGTATGAAGCGTCGGTGAGATCGAAGTCATTCAAATTACCCACAGCTACCGTGGTCCAGCTAATTCCTACCGAAGCCTGTAACCTGCGGTGCCCGTTCTGCAATCAGTGGGGAGAAAATGGTTACTTCTTCGATGGCGTGCGCCGTGTTCAGCACATGGATGTAGTGGGACTGACGAAATTAATGCGCGAACTCTCGCCACGCGATTCGCTCATCAGTGTTCACGGTGGCGAACCGTTTGTTTACAAGCATATCGACACATTCCTAGAACTGCTGCGAGAACAACCGTTCGATGTCATCTTCTCGACCAACGGTACGCTACTCAAATCTCATTTGGACCAGCTCGCAGAAATACGAAACCTGATCTTCCTGCTCTCGATCGACGGCGACGAGCAGACTCACGACAGAATCCGGGGGAAGGGAACCTTCAAAGCGGCGCAAGAAGCGATGCGAGCACTTTTCGAACTGCGTCGCAAGCACGGTATGCCATTACCTGCGGTAATCATGAGTACGGTCGTGTGCGAGTGGACCACGGACGTGCTGGAGCGCGTCTATGACGTGGCGTGCGACTTCCATGCGCTTGCACTCAACTACAACTTTCGCTGGTTTCTCACCGAAGACGTGGGCCAGGCGTACGAGCGCCATCTTCAGCATGAATTCGGAGTGAAGTCGAGCGGCGCCTGGCGTGGCTGGGTCTCGCAAAATCATGAGAAACACGATTACGCTGCTGTCGCTGCGGCGCTCAACCGTGTCTTGCAAAGGAAGAAAGGTTTCTCACCGCCGTTTGTCATGACAACGCCCAGCCAGTTGCGCGGCTCAGACTATCAGACTTACTTCACCGATTACCTCAACACGTTCGGAAACGAAAGCTGCTTCATGCCGTTCTACTGGGCGCGCATACACGCCAGCGGCGAGTTGATCTTTTGTCCCGGACATCCTGACATTATCGCCGGCAACGTCTTCAGCGATGGCTTCATGGAGTCGTTCAACTCCGACATAGCAATAAAATTTCGCAAACACATGCTCTCGAACCGGCTGCCGATCTGCAATCGTTGCTGCGGACTTTACATGACCAATCCTGCGCGTGCGTTCGAACAGAAAGCGAGAAAGCGACTCGCTCTACCTAAACACGTCCACACGCACTGGCCCGAGGTGCGTCCATGATCACTCTGACCGTGCTGTTCCTTGCGACACTTTTCCTCGCCTACTCAAATGGCGCGAACGACAACTTCAAAGGCGTGGCCACTCTCTTCGGCAGCGGCGCCACGAGTTACAAGGCCGCTATCACGTGGGCCACGATCTCGACGTTTGCGGGATCGATCACTTCGCTCTTCATGGCTGAGACGTTGCTCAAGAATTTTTCAGGCCGCGGTATCGTTGCTAACGAGCTCGCCGCTGCGCCGCAGTTTGTTTTGACAGTCGGCCTGGGCGCCGGATTAACGGTGATGCTCGCGACGTTTACCGGTTTTCCTGTTTCAACTACACACGCGTTGGTCGGCGCGCTTGTCGGAGCTGGTCTGACTGCGGTCGGCACGAGCGTCAACTTCGGTACGCTCGGCGCCTTGTTCTTTCTGCCATTGCTCGCCAGTCCGCTGCTTGCAGTGGGTTTGGGAGTGGTGAGTTACGTCGCGGCGCGTGGAGTTAGGGTCAAGCTGGGAGTGAAGAAAGAATGGTGCGTCTGCATTGATCAAGTTGTGCATTACGTTCCGATTCCACAACCCGCGGGCTTGCTTGCGCTCGCACCCGTTACTGTTCCCGAGATATCGGTTGGTCCAGTAGAGCATTGCCGGCAGCAATACAAAGGAAAGCTCTTCGGTGGAGAGGTGCAGCGTGGACTTGATATCGTGCATTTCCTTAGCGCCGGAACCGTGGGCTTCGCGCGTGGCTTGAACGACACGCCGAAGATCGTAGCACTGCTGCTCGTGATCAAGACGTTCGACGTGAAGTTTGGAATGTTGCTGGTGGCAGTTGCGATGGCGATCGGCGGTTTGTTGAATGCGAAGAAAGTCGCGATCACGATGAGCAAGAGAATCACGCCACTCAATCCGGGGCAGGGTTTCACGGCGAACCTCGTGACCTCGACGCTCGTAATTTTTGCGAGTCGCTTTGGACTGCCGGTATCGACGACGCATGTGTCGGTTGGGTCGCTGTTTGGGATTGGGTTGATCACGAAAGAGGCAAATCGACGTGTGGTGTCGGGGATCTTGATGTCGTGGTTACTGACGTTGCCGATCGCGGCGATTCTGAGCGCCGCCATCTACGCTGTCGTTTCTTTGAATCACGGATAAATACAGACGAGTACGGATTTGGCCAAACATTGGTACATGCCCGGCGACTATCTACACTTCGCGCGCTTTTACTGGCGCGGCCGGCGGCGCTTACAACAGTGGAGCAAAGACTTCGAGGCATCGGTCCGCAGTGGCGCGTACAAGCTGCCCAATGCCGCTGTGGTCCAACTCATCCCTACCGAAGCCTGCAACCTTCGTTGCCCATTCTGTAACCAGTGGGGTGATGCCGGTTACTTTCTCGCCGGCTCACGCAAAGTCGAAAGCATCGACAAGAATGCCATCACTGCCTTGATCCGGACTCTCTCCCCACGCTATTCGATGATCAACGTTCATGGCGGTGAGCCGTTCGCTTACAAACACATTGACGCTCTACTTACAGCTCTCGCTGAACGTGATTTCGATGTGCTGATCACGACTAACGGGACGCTCATGAAAAGCCATCTGCCTGCCGTCGCCAGGATCAGGAATCTCGCCTTCATCCTTTCGATCGATGGCGACGAATCGACTCATGACAGGGTGCGTGGCCCGGGTACTTACGCGCGAATCATAGAGAGTCTCGAATGCCTGTTCGATCTCCGTCGCGAGCTCGGCTTTCCACTTCCACTCGTGGTCATGAGCACCGTCGTTTGCGAGTGGACCGGGGACGTCATCGAGCGCGCCTACGAAACGGCAAAAGAGTTGGGCGTGTTTATGCTCAACTACAACCTTCGTTATTTCATGCCGGAGAGCGCCGGTCTTTCTTACGAGAAGCACTTGCAGGAAGAGCTTGGAGTTACTTCGTCGGGCGCGTGGCGCGGCTGGATAGCTCCGGCTCACGAGCGGCACGACTACAGTGAAACAGCCGGCCGCTTGCGCCGTTTACTCGCGCGAACGCGGTTTCGACCGTTGCCGCCTTATGTCGTCACCGGTCCGAGCCAGCTGCGCGGTAAAGACTTTGACCACTGGTTCTCTGACTATCTCGACACGTTCGGAAATGAAAGCTGTTTCATGCCTTTTTACTGGGCCAGGATCCACGCGAACGGCGATCTAATCTTTTGTCCGGGTCATCCTGACGTCATTGCCGGGAATGTCTTTCGCGATGGGTTTATGGAGTCGTTCAATTCCGCAATGGCGGTGCGGTTCCGCAAGTACATCCTCACGAACCGCCTGCCGATTTGCAATCGGTGTTGTGGTCTGTACATGACCAATCCCGCGCGCAAGTTTGAACAAAAGGCGCGACGTAATCTTAAGCTCGACAGGAAAGTGACAGTTCATTATCGGTCAAAGGCCAAAAGCTGATTTTTGAGCTTTGGCGCCTCTTTGTGGCTAAATTTTGTTTGCGCACTTTACTTGGAGTTACTTTTTGGCAATTGTGAAAAGATCACGAAATGACCGCCCGGCTCTTTGGCAACCACTTCCTTCGCGCCATAAAACGTCTCGTGCAGATCCTGAACAATATCAGCACCCTTGAGCGCGTCGATGACCGAGTTGATGTCTGGCACTTCCATGAAGATGAATGACGGGCCCTGGTCCGCGGCGTTGGCCAACGGATTACTCGCATCGGCTTTCATACCCTCATAGGTCTGAAACATTAGTTCGATGCTTCCGTTCTCTATGGCCGCGAAGCCGATATGATCGCCTTCCGGCACTTGAATCGTGGTCTTGAATCCAAAGCGTTCAGTCCAAAACTTGAGACTTGGTTCGACGTTCTTAACGTGTAGAATCGGCGTGGATTTATTGATCACGGTCGCGCTCCCCTTCCATAAACTTGGTACTCGTCTAAGTTAGACTAGTGATGTTAGAATAGACGCAATGAGCAAAGCTGTCAAGCGAAAAATCAAGGAGGCCAAAGAAAACACAGAGGCGGCGAATCAAACTCGTCTTACTACTCCTGACCTGGTAATTCTCAGCCTTTTGGCTGAACGCCCGATGCACGGTTATGAGGTGAATTCGACGCTGGAGGATCGCAAGATCCGCGACTGGGCGCCGGTATCGCGTCCGCAGATTTACTATTCGCTCGATAAGTTGACGAGACTGCGCCTTATCCGTGCGTCGGCTGATGATTCCCCGTCCGCTGGTCCCGAGCGCCGCGTCTTTGAGACGACGCCGCTGGGCCGCGACCGCTTGGCCGATGCGTTGGAAAGTAAGCGCTGGGTGAATAATCGCGTGCATCAACCATTTCTAATTTGGCTGGCCTTGTCATGGCAGGCGCGGCCGCGCGCATTTCGGAAACAATTGAACAGCCGAAAGAAATTTCTGGAAGAGCGACTTGCCGAAGAACGCGCAACTCTGGACGACGTCATGGCTGAAGTTGGACATCCTTATCATGAGGCGGTCTGGATGCTTCAGTTAACAGTCCAGCAATTGCAAAGTGAACTACGGTGGGTCGAGCGAATTCTTAGAGACGCCGATAAGCGCGCGCCGGCGCGTCACGGAAATGGAACAGCAGCTTAGGATGCCGAATACAGATTTACACTAACGCCGAAACTTACAACCTTCAACTTGGAATCCTAAATACTTACGAGCTTATCGGGCATTTGTGACTGCGCGGGCGTCTTTAGCTGATTCTATTTCACGATTGTCGCAGCTTGCGGACTCTGCTGCCGTGGGCTCCCGAGAGTTCGCTCGGCCCACCAAAGCGATCGCGGCGATAACAAGCAGGCCTCCAAACAGGAATCGCGTTGTCAAGGCCTCTCCGGCAATGGCCCAGCCAAGAAGCACCGCTACAAGCGGGTTAACGTAAGTATGAGTTGCAACAAGTGTCGGTGGGAAGCGGTTCAACAACCAGAAGTAAGCCGAGTAAGCGACGAGCGAACCTACTACGGCCAAATAGACGAGGGCCAGGAAGGATTTCATTGAAACTATATTCAGGACAAGTCTTGCTCCTTCTCCGGTGATCATGCCGCCAAGTAACAGCATCAGTGAGCCCGCCAGCAGCGACATTGCCGCTGCCATGTGCGGATCAGGATGTAGTTTTCTGCTTTGAGAATAGACTGACCCCATGGACCAGGATGCGGCGCCGATCAAAACTGCCAGTGATTTCAGCAGCTCGGAGCTACCCGTTCGCACCTCGGCGCCAATAATCAAGCCAACGCCGAATAATCCAAGCAACAAACCTAACAATAGCGCTGGAGTAAACCGGGAGCGATGAGTGGCTGAAACAATGATGGCGACGAAAACTGGTTCGGTTGCTATTAAGAAGGCAGCCACACCGGAAGGAAGTGTTTGCTCGGCCCAATGTAATGTGCCATGACCGATCAGGAAAAATAGTACTGCCAACACGATGCTCGCGAACCATTGTTGTCTGACGGGACGTAGTCCTTGCCACCAGCACCATCCGAACAGCAATGCACCGGCAATCAGATGCCGGAACCCTGCAACGAAGAGCGGCGGTATGGTTTCCACTGCGTACCGAATCGCTAAATAAGTGGAACCCCAAATAAAATAGATGCAGGCGAAGGCAAAAAGCGTTAACAGAGAGTTATCGCTTGTCGCGTCCGAACCCGAATTTGACCGGCTTCTTGACTGCTTCATTGAAAGGAACGGATCCGTCTCTACTGGTTGCTCACGATTGACGCCTGCTGCGGTAACCAGCTATTCTGATGAATGAAGGTTACATAGTAGGTGGGTTTATTGTAACCTGTCAATACGCCTTCACTGGTTACAGAGTAAGAATAGACTATGAAAGTGTTTCAATCATCTGCCGCGAAGATGAGACTGATTGGAGGGCAACTGTGCCTGGACTTTGTCAACACCGTCGACGGTCGTGGAAGTTACTCACCGCGGGGCAATTCGCCATCAGCAAATAATGTGTTGGGCGATAAACTCGGAAACTATTTGGATCTGGTCGGGTGGAGCCGGCATGCGGGCATTATCACAGTCCTGGAGAGTCGACGTCTGATTGAGGAAGGCAGGCGAAAAGCGAGCGAAGCAGGGAAGGTGTTTGAGCGTGCTCTAGCATTGAGAGAAGCACTCTATCGCATTTTTAAAGCAATGCTAACGGACCGACAGCCCCAGAGTGTTGATCTTGACACAGTGAACGACGAATTACAGCGAGCACGAAGTCATGAAAGGTTGACTCGTGCAGGCGATGGGTTTACGTGGGAATGGACCGGCCCCGCAACTGCACTCGATCGGATGTTATGGTCGATAGCTCATTCCGGAGCTGAGTATCTAACTGCCGGCGACTTATCCCGGTTGCGTGAATGTGGGGGCGAAGAATGTGGGTGGCTGTTTGAAGATACCAGCAAGAACAGGAGTCGCCAATGGTGCCA
>Ga0066671_10000577_pt1 | contig 11563 bp, 8 predicted proteins | sample GraSoiAngelo_120_FD_62294 | JGI IMG/M metagenome (GOLD analysis project Ga0066671, IMG submission 62294) | Grasslands soil microbial communities from the Angelo Coastal Reserve, California, USA - 14_0919_09_20cm | ecosystem: Environmental > Terrestrial > Soil > Grasslands | place: USA...
GGCAGGATCGACGCGAGCCTCGAGCCGGACGTTGTGGGCCCGAGCCTCTGCTTCGACTGCGCCGAGACACCCCGAGACGAGCGGACCGAGCGGCGCATCTTGCAGTTCGAGCGTCAGGGCCCCTGCGTCGATCATCGCCAGTTCGAACAGATCCTCGACGAGGCGCGAGAGGATCTCGGTCTGCCCTCGGATCGTGGGCAGATACTCGTCCGGTGTGGCCAGCCCGTCCTCGAGCGCTTCGACCATCGCCCGCAGCGAGGCGAGTGGCGTGCGGAGGTCGTGGCTTGCCCACGCGACGAGTTCGCGCCGGGCGTCGAAGAGGCGCTCGACGCTCGCAGCCATCTCGTTGAACGATCCGCCGAGCTCCAACAGTTCGCGCGGCCCCGAGGCCGGAGCGCGCGCGCTCAGGTCGCCCGACGCCAGTAGTGCAGATGTCACGCGCAGACGTCCGAGCGGCTCGAGGATCCGCCTGCCGAGGAACAAGGCTCCGCCGAGTGCGCAGAGCGTCGAGACGACCGCGACCGAGATGATCTTCGCGTCGTCGTGCATGCCGAACATGACCAGGCCCGTCGCGAGCACGACCCCGAGTGGCAAGCAAGCGGCCAGCAGCGCCAGCGCGAGCAGCTGGGCCCGCAACGTCGGCAGGAACCGCACGATCGCGGCCGCAGCGAGGCCGGTCACCAAGACGGCCAGCGCGAGGACGAGCGCGACGGTGCTCATGCCCGCAAGCGGTAACCGACGCCCCAGACGGTCTCGAGCAGCTGCGGCCGAGAGGCGTCTTCCTCGAGCTTCTCGCGCAGACGCCGGACGTGGACGGTCACCGTTCCCGTGTCGAGCGCCGAGGCGTAGCCCCAGACGCGGCTCATCAGCTGGTCGCGGGAGAAGACGCGGTTCGGGTTCGACGCCAGGAACCAGAGCAGATCGAATTCCTTCGCGGTCAGGTTGAGCACCTCGCCCTCCCGACGCGCCTCGCGCCTTGCGGCATCGACGACGAGGCCGCCGATGGAGATCCGCTCGCGCGGGGGCGAGCTAGGCCGGGCTCGCCGCAGGACGGTCTTCACGCGCGTGGCGAGTTCTCGTGGTGAGAACGGCTTGGTCACATAGTCGTCGGCGCCGAGCTCGAGCCCGACGATCCGATCGGTTTCGTCGACCCGGGCGGTCAGGAGGATCACCGGCAGCTCCGAGGTCGACCGGATCCACCGGCACAGCGCAAGCCCGTCGGTCGCCCCCGGAAGCATTACATCGAGCAGGACGAGGTTGGGCGCCTCCCGCTCGATCATTCCGCGCGCCGAGTCGCCGTCGCCGGCGGTGACGACGCGATGCCCATCACGCTCGAGGTAGCGCGTGACGACGTCCCGGACCATCGGCTCGTCGTCGACAACAAGCACCGTCGTCATCCCGGCAGTCTGCCGCGCCGGCTTCAGTAGCGGCGCACGTTCTGGTTACGAGTTCCTTAAATCGGCCCGCCGAGTTTTCGAAAATCGTAAGCGCGCTCGAGACCTCTCCGCCCTAGCGTGGCGCCGGTCGGACACGGCCTTTGCGGCCGTCCCCACCGAACAGGAGGATCGAATGAAGCATCGCTCAGGCCTCATCGCGTTACTCGCGGTTCTCGCCGCCGGGCTGATCGGAGCTCAGGCGACAAGCGCCGGCGCCGCGGACACGGGGAGGCGCGCCGTCTTCGTCCAGACGAACCAGCCCGCCGGCAACCAGATCGCCGTCTACGATCAGGCGGCTGACGGGACGCTCAGTCCTGCCGGAACCTACGCAACCGGCGGCAACGGCGGCGCAGCGCTTCCCGGGACGGAGTCGGACCGTCTCGCCTCGCAGAGCTCGCTCGCCTACGACGCCGAGCACAAGCAGCTGATCGCGGTCAATGCCGGCAGCGACACGGTCTCCGCTTTTCGCGTCGAGGGCGACCAGCTGACGCTGGAAGACGTGCTTCCCTCGGGCGGGCAGTTTCCGGCCAGCGTCGGCGTCCATAACGACCTGGCCTACGTGCTCAACTCCGGTGGCACCGGGATCGTTCAAGGGTTCCTGATCACGAAGGACGGGCTCGAGTCGATCCCGGGCTCGGCTCGCTCGCTCGGACTGGCGAACACCGAACCGCCGAACTTCCTGTCCGCACCGGGTCAGATCGGCTTCACGCCCGACGGACACCAGCTGATCGTGACGACCAAGGCGAGCACCGGCTCGATCGACGTGTTCGGAGTCGCGAACGACGGTCTGCTGTCCGCCACCCCGGTGGTGAACCCGTCGGCGACACCGGTCCCCTTCGCGTTCACCTTCGGCGCCGGACGGCTCGTAGCCGGAGAGGCCGGGGCAAGCTCGGTCACGACCTACCAGGTCGGGGGCGACGGCACGCTCGCCGACCCCAGGTCGCAGACGGACGGACAGGTCGCGCTCTGCTGGATCGAGCGAGTCGGCGGCTTCTACTTCGTCTCGAACACCGGCAGCAACACAATCAGCAGCTTCCGGATCGACGACGGCGGTCAGCCGGTGCTGGCGAACGCGGTCGCGGCGAATACGCATCGCGGCCCGATCGACCTAGCCTCGAGCGGCCATTTCCTCTACGCCGAGACTGGGCTCACGAGCACGGTAGACGAGTTCCGCGTCGGCTCTGACGGCACACTCGTCCCGATCGGCACCGTCACCGGCCTGCCGCCCGGGATCGAGGGCATCGCTGCGAAGTAGCAAATCTTGCGTTCGAGGGCCCGCCGCTCGGGCGGGCCCTCGCAGCGCAGGCCTAGAGCTCGGAGCTGGACGGGCGCACGGCCCCGGGAACCACCCGATGAGCAAGCTGCGCCTCGTCGCCCTTCTCGATCTCCCGCATGCCGGGAAGGAAGAGCGCTCCGAGCGTGACCGTCGCGCCGACGACTGCTGCGCCGACAAGCGTCGCGCGCACCCCAATGGCTGCGGCGACGGGAGCGGTCAGCGCAAAGGAAACCGGCAGCAGGCCGATCGAGATCAACCAGTCGAGACTCGACACGCGCCCGAGCATGGCGCTCGGGACATGTCGCTGCTTGACGGTTGCCCAGACGATCGTGCCGGCCGTTTCCAGGCCGTTGAAGAGCATGCAGGCGAGCATCAGCTGCCAGGCGGCCGTGGCGAGCCCGTAGCCGGCGACTGCGAGCGTTGCGAGCGTCCAGGTCCCGTACATGGAGGAGATGTGTCGGCGCGGCTGGCCGCGGCTTCCCATCCAGACCGCCGAGCCGACTGCGCCGAGGCCGCCGGCTGCAAAGACGAATCCGAGCGTCAAGGACGACGCACCGAGGTCGTTCTTGACCATGTAAGGAAGCAGCACCTCAGTTGGGCCGAGGAAGACGAGGTACGCAATGGCGGCCGACCCGAGCGTGCCCCAGAGCCAGACGCGCTTCCGGATGAAACGGAGCCCCTCCTTGACCGCTACGAGCGCAGACGCGTTCGTTTCGTCGCGAGCCGGCACACGCGGCCGGATCGCGGCCACTGCGATGAAGGAAGCTCCGAATGACGCCGCGTCGACACCGAACGCGAGCCCTGCACCGCCTGCGACCAGTGCGCCCCCGAGAAACGGGCCTGCGAGCCGGAGCGCGATCGGCCGAACAAACTGGTCGAGCGAGTTCGCCGCGGGCAAGTCCTCGGCCGGCAGCAGGTCCGGCACGACGGCCTCGAACGCGGGCGTGAAGAACGCCGTGCCAACGCCGTAAACCGCCACCAAGGCCACGAGTTCCCAAAAACGGAGCGAGTTCGCGATCACGAGGACGGCGAGAACTGCGACTGCCAAGGCTCGAACACCGTCCGCCCACATCATCACGAGGCGGCGGTCGTGACGGTCGCTCACGATCCCGCCGGCGAGTAGGAAGAGCACCGTTGGGACCGCCATCCCGATGCCGACGATCGACAGTGCGGCCGGTGCGTTCCAGAGCGTGTAGCTCTCCCACGCGATCGCGATCAGGAAGATGCCGTCGCCCAGGAGTGAGATCGCCATTCCCGCCCAGAGCACCCGGAAGTCGCGGTGCCGAAGCGGCGTCAGGAGGTGACCGCCGGAAAGCCCGCCCGGGCGGTCGAGCGCCTCGTGACTATGCTGCATTGGACGCCGGCCTGCTGCCCGCGTCCGTCCACTCCGGGCGCCCGGAGAGAAAGTCGAACAAGGCGCCGGAGTCCATCGGGCGGGCGAAGAGGAACCCTTGTCCGATCTCGCAGCCGAGGTTGTGCAGCGAGTCCTCCTGCTCGGGAAGCTCGATGCCCTCGGCGACGACATCAAGGTCGAGGCTCGCGCCGAGCGCGATGATCGCGGAGGTCAGCGCCACGTTCTCGCCCGAGCCGACGAAGGAGCGATCCATCTTCAGGATGTCCACCGGGAAACGGCTCAGGTAGCTCAGCGACGAGTAGCCCGTGCCGAAGTCGTCCATTGCGAGACGGATCCCGAGCGCCTTCAGGTCTTCGAGCCGCTGGACGGCGAAATCGGTGTCGGCCATCATCACGGACTCGGTGATCTCGAGGACGAGGGCCGCTGGATCCAGGCCGCTCTGCTCGATCGCGCAGCGTACGTCGGCCACGATCGAATCCGACTGCAGCTGCCGGACCGACAGATTGACGCTCATCGCCAGCGCTTCGGCGCGCGGGAACTCGTGCTGGATGCGCACTGCCTCGCGGCACGCCGTCTCCAGCACCCAGCGACCCATCGGGATGATCAGGCCTGTCTCCTCCGCCAGCGGGATGAACTGGAGCGGCGGGATCGTGCCGCGGGTCGGGTGGTTCCAGCGTAGAAGCGCCTCGACACCGAGGATCTGGTGCTCCTGGAGCCGCACGACCGGCTGGTAGTGCAACTCGAGCTCGCCAGCGTCGATCGCGTGTTGTAGCTCCGAGCGCAGCTCGAGCCTCTCGACGACCCGTTCGTGCATCGTCGGCTCGAAGACTCGGTAGCTCCCCTTGCTGTCACGCTTGGCCATGTACATGGCGACGTCCGCGTTCCGGAGGAGCTCGGCTGCATCCGGCGCAGCGTTCTCGCGGTCGACGAGGCAGATTCCGATGCTCGCGCGCGGGAAGACCTGCTTGTTCTCGATCTCGGTCGGAATCTCCAGGGCCTGCAGAATCCGCGCGGCTGCATCTGCGGCCTCCGGCGAGTCCGTCACGCCTTCGAGGAGAACCGCGAACTCGTCGCCGCCGAAGCGGGCAACGGTGTCAGTCGGCCGCACTGCGATCAGCAGCCGGCGAGCGACCTCCTCGAGGACGCGGTCTCCAGCCGCGTGGCCGAGGCTGTCGTTGACGGTCTTGAAGTCGTCGAGGTCGATGAACATCACGGCGATGTCGGGGAACCCTCGCTGCGCCCGCATCAGGGCGTGCTCGACACGGTCCGAGAACAGCGCTCTGTTGGCGAGGCCGGTCACGGGGTCGTGGAATGCCTGGTGAGCCAGCTGCTCCTCGAAGGCCTTCCGCTCGCTGACATCGCGGCTGTTGAGGACGATGCCACGGACGTGCTCGTCGTGCCGGAGGTCGGTGTGCTGCACCTCGAACTTCAAGCTGGTGCCGTCGAGATGCTCGAGCGAGCACTCGAAGGTGTGGCCGTCGGGGCCGCTGGATCCGTTGCCTGCGATCAGCTGCTGGAGCCGAGGCCGGTCGGCCTCGCTGAGAATCCGGTCGAATCGGCTTCCCTCGACGTCGACGGCGCTGTAGCCGAGCACGCGCTCGATCGAAGGGCTCTGATAGGTCACGACGCCGTCGGCATCGAGGACGGTGATCAAGTCGCTGGAGTGAGCGACGAGGGAGCGGAACCGAGCTTCGCTCTGACGCCGATGCAAATCGGCGGCGAGCGACGCGCCGTCGAGGGCGAGCGAGATTTGCGCGCCGAGCGCATCGAGTGAGTCGACGAGTGCCGGTTGCACACTCGTGGGCGAGCAGACCACAAGCAGCGCGCGCACTTCGGAGCGGATCGAGAGAGGAACGACGAGAACGGAGTCGCCGGCGAACAGCCTCAGCTCGGCCCGGACGAAGGCGGGCACAGCGTCGTAGGAAGTGTGCAGCGGCCCGACCTGGGCCCCAGCTAGCCAGTCGGCCGTCGAGTCGTCGAGTTGCCAGCTGCCCTCGCCGGACGAGGCGACGACCTCGGCCTCATCGTTGCCAACGAGTGCCAGCCGGACGGACGGATCGTCGCCGAGCAGACGGCGCACGCCCGCGATTGCGGCTTCGCAGACCTGGTCGTGACTGGCCGCGGCGACGAGATCGATCCCGGCGCCCCGCAGGGCGCGCTCGCGCGACACCACTCGACCCTCCTGGCGGACGAGCCCCGCCATCCTCGCGACCACGAGCAGGAAGAGGAACGCGGAGGCGATGATGAGCACCAGGACGTCCGGGTTGCCGAGCTCCTGCGCGAAGCGGATCGCGGGGGCAATCAGGCAGGCGCCGCCGAGCAGCGAGAGGCGCAGCGGGGTCAGCCGGGTCCGAAGGTCAGTCGCGGGTTCTTCGAGCGCGCGCATCGATGGGTGCAGCGCGGCAGCGCCCCACAACAGGTAGTAGAAGATCCACCCGGCGTCGTAGACGAGCTGGTGGTTGTAGGTGCCGTTCAGCAGCGCGAGGTTGTAGCCCGAGTCCGTCGCGAGCAGGCAGACGATGCTGCCGGCGAGCAGATAGAACGCCGGCGCGCGCTTGCCTGCGTCGACCGCCAGGCGAATCGCGGCCGCGAGCAGAAGCACGTCGCCCAGCGGGTAGGCGATCGAGACGCTCTTGGCTAGCCAGGAAAGCCCCGAGAGATGGATGTTCGGGGAGATCAGGAACACCCACGAGAGCAGGCCGACGCCGATCGTCAGGATCGCGGCATCGATCAAGGCCGCAGGATCGCGGCGCGGGTTCCGGCGCTTGACGAGCAGAAGCATTCCGGCCATCAGGGCGGGGTAGACCGTCAGATAGAGCCCGTCGCCGAGCGACGGGAAGCCGACGTCCGTGTGGAACAGCTTCGGGTAGCTGTAGGTGTAGAGGTCGCCGCTGAAAAAGAGGAACTGGCCGAGGACGAACAGCCACCAGGCCGTCCGGGCCTTCGGCTTGTGGATCAAGATGCCGGCGACAATCCCGATCACGCCCAAGAGGCCGAGGAAGTTGATCAGCGGCCCGTTGCCGGCGAGCGGCGGGAAGAAAAGGTAGGCGGCGGCAAGCGCTCCGCCGGCCCCGAGGTACCACGCCCACGCGTGTTTGCGCCAGTTGCCGCAGGTCTCGCGAAGGTTCACGCGGCGCGCTCCGCCTGCGTCGACGGCTGAAGATCGAACCCGTTCGCGAGCTTCCCGAGAACGTCGACGAGGCGTTCGATCTCGGCTTGCGTGTTCGCCGCCGTGATCTGAATCCGGAAGCCGACCTCGTTTCTCGGCACGAGCGGATAGGCGGCCAGGGTGACGTAGATGCCGTTCTCGAAGAGGAATCTCCCGACCGCGTCGATGTCCTCGCCGTGACCGAGTGGGATCTCGATGATCGGAAACCCGGAGTTGTTCGGCGTGTGCGCCCCGAGCCGGTCGAGGCACTCGAGCACGGTCGCCGTCTTCTCCCATAGGCCGGCGCGGATCGCGTCCCCGCGTTGCTCGTTCACGTGCAGGCCCGCGAGCGTCGTCGCAAGGGATGCAATCGGAGAAGGCCCGGAGTACAGGTAAGGCGGCGCCGCAGTCTTGAGGAGGCGCTTGAGCTCGCTCGGGCAGGCAAGGAAAGCCGCGAGGGAGGAATAGGCCTTCGAGAGCCCCGCGACGAAGAGCACATGGTCGTAGGACTCGCCGACGTGCTTGACGATGCCGTTCCCGCGCAAGCCGTAGGGGCTGGGCTCGGTCGAGCTTCGTTCGCCGATGACGCCGAATCCATGCGCGTCGTCGACGTAGAGCAGAGCGTCGTGGGCTCGAGCGAGACGCGCCATCGCTTCGATGTCGGCCGCGTTTCCGGTCATGCTGTTGACTCCGTCGACGCAGATCAAGCGCGGTGAATTCCCGTTCTCCTTCAGGAGCCGCTCGAGATCGTCCAGGTCGTCGTGGCGGAAGCGCTTGACCGTCGCGCCGTGCGCGGCTGCGAATTGAGCGCCCTCGTAGATCGTCTTGTGTGCGCGCCTGTCGACGTAGATCGTCCCGTCGCCGGCGAGCACCGGAATCACCGACATGTGGATCAAGGTGATCGTCGGCAAGACGAGTACGTCCTCGGCTCCGACGAGCTCCGTCAAGAGCTCTTCGATTTGCTCGTAGAGGACGGGGCTGCCGAGCAAGCGCGACCAGCTCGGATGCGTGCCCCAGCGGTCGAGCGCGGGAGCAACGGAGTCGATGATCTCGCGCTCGAGATCGAAGCCGAGGTAGTTGCAGGAGGCGAAGTCGGCGAGCCACTGGCCGCCGATCCGGATCATCCGGCCGTCGATCTCGTCGACTACCGCGTCCGTCATCGGATTCGAGCGTTCGAGCTCGGCGAGATCACGGCAGGCCGCGAGCCAGCGATCGATCCAGCGCGAAGACGAGCCGAACTCGGTCCGGGCGCCAACGGACGCACGAGCAGCAGTCATGACCGAAAACATCGTCTTTAAAGGGAAAAACCTTTAGAAGCAGCGGCAAACTTGCTGCCCCACTTCCAGGAGCAGCTTTACGGCGTGGCCTGCTCGTACCTGAGGATGACGACGCCGTCGTTGCCGACCGGACGCGACTCGACGAGCCTGAACGCCTTCGGCGATTCAGAGTCGCCGAAGAGCCGCTTGCCGGTCCCGAGCGCCGTCGGAAACACCATCAGCCGAAGCTCGTCGACGAGATCCTGCTCGATCAGCGACTGGACAAGCGTGGCGCTGCCGTGGACCAGGATGTCCCCCGCCACCTGTTCCTTCAGCTTCGCGAGCTCCTCGGCGACATCGCCTTCGATCCGGGTCGTGTTCTCCCAGGAGAGGTCTTGCAGCGTCGACGAGACGACGTACTTCGGCATCGTGTTCATCTTGTCGGCAAAACCGACCTCGTCGGTCCTCGACGGCCACGCGGCCGCGAAGCCCTCGTACGTCACCCGCCCAAGCAGCATCACCTCCGCGTTGAGCGTCTCGTCGAGCTTGAACTTGTCGCCATCCTCGCCGCGCTCGAACTGAAAGGCCCAGCCGCCGCGGTCAAACGTCTCGCTTCCGCCTGGATCCTCGATCACGCCGTCGAGAGTGATGAACTCCGTTACGACCAGCTCTCCCATCATCCGCCTCCTGTTTTTCGTTGGTCGTGATTCAGACTCTCGCGCTACGCGGAACTCATCGAACAGCGCCCCTTGTCCGTGGCGCCGCAGAGGCGTAGCCTGACTCGGGACCGACGACCTCTGCATGTTCGGCCGCGCGGGCGCGTTTGACCGTGTAGCGGCGATTCGCCGGGGCTTGTTCTACCGCTCACGGGAGCGAGGAGTTGTGGGAGCAGATATGGATCGGGAGCCCGGGCGCCAGGCTTTCGCCTGCGAATGCTCAGATCCGAGCTGTCGCGAGCTCGTCTCGATCACGGCCGACGAGCGCAACTTCGTTCGGAGAGTGCCGAATCGCCGCGTGGTCAGACTCGGCCACGCCGACCATGAGAGCGAGCGCGTGCTGATGGAAGAGCCGGGGCGTTTTCAGGTTATTGAAAGGTTCTGACCGAGGAACGAGCGCGGCATCAGGCCGCGCTCGTTCCTAGCTGGACCTAGCCGGCAGCGACCGGTTCGGATGCAAAGGTGCCCTCGTGCGTGCCCAAGGGGATCCGGTTAGCCGGTCGTCACAGTCTGGCTCTGTGCATCGCGGCCGCGGGCGAACAGGAGGCCGCTGACGATCAGGATCCAGAGCGCGATCGCAGCCTGCGGGAAGAAGATGATCGAGAAGAGCGCGAGGATTCCGGCGGCGACACCGAGCCAGCCGGCCCACTTGGGCACGACCGCCGCGCGCATGGCGGCCAGCGTGGCGGCGATGATCATCGCCGAGGCGCCGGCGCCGCCGGTCGCGTGCATGACGTAGCTCGCGTCGTCCGCGGCGTGGATCAGCCCGGGGTAGACCGTGTGGTGGTAGGTGTCGTCGCTCATCGTTCTGATCCCGGTGTTCACTGCGAGAGCCGCGAACGCGAGCGTCGCGTAGATCGCGCCGCCGATCGTCGCCAGCGCGGTGAGGAAACCGTCCTCCCCTTCCCAGCGGCGGACAGCGCGGCGCAAGCTGCTCAGGAACCAGACGAAGAAGAAAACGCCAAGGCCCGCGACGACCCAGCCGATGTTGATCTTGTCACGATGACTCGACTTGGAGTAGTAGGCGATCACCTTCGCCGGCGAGGCGTCCGAGTCCGGCTCGCCGGAGAACATGAGAATGACGCCGACGATGAAGAGGACGACGTAGAGGATCCCGCCCAGCGAGGCCCAGCGGGCGAGCCCGGCGCTCGAGCGTGGCGATGCCATCGAGTTCATTCCTGCTCCTTCTTGTAGGGGGTCGGATCGGCCTCGATTATTGAGAGACCTTCGGCTGTTGCCCCGTCTGCCTACTGGCCGCCTGGTCTAAGGTTGCGGCGATGGCGACGAAGCAGGTTCAGGACGCCGCGGCCGTCCGCACCGGGCGCGAGCGGTACGTGACGCGAGGCGTCGCGACGACGGACATGACCGTCAGCCGAGCCGAAGGCGCGACGATCTGGGACGCCGACGGGCGGGAATACCTCGACTTCGCAGGTGGAATCGCCTGCCAGAACCTCGGCCACAACCCTGAAGCGATCGTCCAGGCCGTCCACGAGCAGGTCGACCGCTACCTGCACCAGTGCTTCATGGTCGGGATGTACGAGCCGTATGTGGAGGTCTGCCGGCGCCTCGACGAGCTCTGGCCGGGCCACACCGAGACGAAGTCGCTGCTGGTCAACTCCGGCGCGGAGGCGGTCGAGAACGCGGTCAAGATCGCGCGCACGGCGACCGGCCGGCCCGGCGTCGTCGTCTTCGACCGCGCCTTCCACGGCCGCACGAACCTGACAATGGCGATGACCTCGAAGCTCGTCTACAAGCAGGGCTTCGGGCCGCTCGCGCCGGACATCTACCGCGCGCCCGCACCGTATCCGTACCGCGGCGTCACCGTCTCGGACGCGATCACCGGCCTCGAGCTGCTCTTCGCGCAGGACGTCGACCCCGGGGCGGTCGCCTGTGTCGTGCTCGAGACCGTCCAGGGCGAGGGTGGCTTCATTCCGATGCCCGCCGACTTCGTCCAGGCGCTGAAGCTGATCTGCGAGCGGCACGGGATCCTCTACGTTGCCGACGAGGTGCAGTCCGGCTGCGGCCGGACGGGGCCGCCGTGGGCGATCGAGCAACTGAACGTCGAGCCCGACCTGATCGTCTCTGGCAAGACGCTCGGTGGCGGATTGCCTTTGGCGGCGGTGACCGGCCGCTCCGAGCTGATGGACTCGGTGCATCCCGGCGGTCTCGGTGGCACGTTCGGCGGCAACCCCGTCGCGTGCGCAGCGGCCTGCGTCGTGCTCGACGCACTGGCCGAGCCGGGCTTCCGCGAGCGTGCGGAGACGGTCGGCCGCCTGATCCGCGGCCGGCTCGAGCGGATCGCCGAGCAGCACAGCGCGATCGGCGAGGTCAGGGGCCTCGGTCCCATGCTCGCGATCGAGTTAGCCGAGCGCTCGGG
>Ga0066671_10000578_pt1 | contig 11554 bp, 11 predicted proteins | sample GraSoiAngelo_120_FD_62294 | JGI IMG/M metagenome (GOLD analysis project Ga0066671, IMG submission 62294) | Grasslands soil microbial communities from the Angelo Coastal Reserve, California, USA - 14_0919_09_20cm | ecosystem: Environmental > Terrestrial > Soil > Grasslands | place: USA...
TGAGCTCGAGGTTGAGCAGCGAAACATAGATCGAGGGCACGCCGAAGAACATGCTGACCTGATCGCTGGCGATCGAGCCGAGCACGGCGTCGGGGACAAAGCGCCGATGGAGGACCAGCGTGCTGCCGGCGAGAAAGCAGGCGTTCATCACGAAGTTCTGCCCAAAGACGTGAAACAACGGCAGGAAGAGGACCAGGCGATCTTCCGGCCGGTAACCCGCGTGATGCACGACCGACCAGGTATTGGAGACCACGTTGCCGTGGCTTAAGGTCGCGCCCTTCGGAAACCCGGTCGTTCCCGAGGTGTAGAGCAGCAATGCGGGGTCGGTTGCCTCCATCTCGGCGACACGGGCCTGGGCAGATCCTTTCGCAACCAGGTCGGCGAGGGATCGATCGACCGTGATCACGCGCTCGAGCGCGGAACACTCGATTCGCTCGAGCTGGGCGGCCAGATCGCTGGTCGTGAACAGCAGCCGGCTGCCCGAGTCATTGAGGATGAAGTCGACCTCGTCCTGCTTGAAGATCGCGGTGATCGATACCGCGATCGCCCCTACCTTGAGGATGCCGTAATACACGATGGCGAACTCCGGAATGTTCGGGAGATAGATGGCGACGCGATCACCGCGATGGATACCCAGCCCGGTGAGCGCATTGGCGACCCGATTACTCGTCTCGTCAAGCTCGCGATAGGTGAGCGTTCGGCCTTCGAACAGGATCGCCGCGCGGTCGGTGAAGAAGAGCCGGCCGTGTCGAAGATTGTGCGCGACGTTCATCTACGCCGGACGGAGATTCTCGCGCTGCGCCGGCCCGGCAACCAGGCCTTCAAGATGCTCGCGTTCAACAGCGGCTTCGGCCGCGTCCGAAAATGCCTGCAAGGCCTGCGCCGATTCCCAGCGCGAGATCGCGACCAGGTCCTCACGGTCCCGATCCGACTCACACGCCTGGGCACCGAAGCAACCCTTCGAGCCTGCGGCCCGTTCCGCCATCCGCTTCATCTCGGACATCAGTTCCTGTCGCTTGCCGGCCGCTGGCCGGTACCGCGAAACGTTGATGACCATCGCATGCTCTGCCATCGCACTCATCCTCCTGGCCTTTTGAAAGGTAGCGTAACCTGCCAATGTGGTGGAACTGCAGACGCCGCTCACTCGCCAGCTCGGGATCGAGGTTCCGATCTTCAGCGCCGGGATTGGCTCCGCCGCAGGCCCCGAACTGGTCGCGGCCGTGTCGAACGCCGGCGGGTTCGGTGTTCTCGGTGCCAGTGCCTACAATGCGGCGTCGATTGGCGGTTTGATCGCACGGACGCGTGCACTGACCGACAGGCCGTTTGGCGTCAACATCATCATCGACGACCGGGACCTGCCAGGGCAGGAGATCGCCGAGCTCCGTGATCAGGTCAGCGCCGCGATTCGCGAGCGTCCGGCCGCGCTGGTCCTCTTCTGGGGCGACCCCAGGCCCTATGTCGCCGAGGCGCATGACAATGGGGTCAAGCTGTTCACTCAGGTGGGTTCTGTCGAGGAGGCCGAGACGGCGGTCGCGGCTGGAGTCGATGCCGTGATCGCGCAAGGCATCGAGGCGGGCGGTCACGTCCGAGGCACAACCCCGATCTGGACGCTGCTTCCGGCCACTGTGGCAGCTGTCACGCCGCGGCCGGTGCTTGCCTCAGGTGGGATCGGCGACGGCGCAGGCATTGCGCGTGCCCTGCAGCTCGGGGCGCAGGCAGTATCGCTCGGCACCCGTTTCGTCGCGAGCGATGAGGCGTTCGTCCACCCGGCCTACAAGCGGCGCATCGTTGACGGCAAGGCGGACGACACCATCCTGAACGAGCTCTACGACGTGTGGTGGCCGAATGCGCCACATCGGACGCTGCGCAACAAGACCTCTGGCGAATGGGAGGCCGCCGGGCGGCCCACTCCGGGGCAGCGTCCTGGCGAAGGAACACCGATTGGGAAGCGGCGGCTGGCAACTGGCGACATCAGCGACTGGCCGCGCTACGCGATCGGCGTGGCGACGCCCGACTTCGATGGTGACGTCGAATATGCGCCACTGTGGGCCGGCGAATCATGCAGCGTCGTCAACGACATCAGGCCGGCCGGCGAGCTTGTGCGGGATCTCGCGCGAGACGCCGCCAACGTACTGGCGTCCGTCACGGCCTGAAAGCCCTGAAGGCGCCGGATTTACCATAGAGCCTTGGGAAGATCATGAGTACGCTCGAAAACCGACCGAACACCGCCCTTGTCGTCATCGATGTGCAGAACGGCGTCGTCCAGGGCGCCCATGAGCGCGACGCGGTGGTCGCGAAAATCGGTAGCCTGGTCGAGAAGGCGCGGCGCGAACGAGTTCCCGTTGTCTGGGTCCAGCATTCCGATAAAGGGCTTGCCCGGGGAACCGACGATTGGCGGATCGTCCCGGAGCTAACTCCGGCCGACGCGGAGCCGCTGGTCGAGAAGAATTACGGCGACTCCTTCGAGGCCACCACGCTCGAGACCGTGCTGTCGGGCCTCGCCGTCGGGCGACTCGTCGTCGTCGGCGCCCAGACCGATGCGTGCGTTCGCTCGACGCTCCACGGCGCGTTCGTGAGAGGGTATGACGCGACCCTGGTCAGCGACGCCCATACGACGGAGGACCAGACGGCATGGGGGGCGCCGCCGCCCGACAAGGTGATCGCGCACACGAACCTGTACTGGACCTACCAGACAGCGCCGGGGCGGAGGGCGGGCACGGTCGAGACCAAAGACGTCGACTTCGGCGGCTCTCCCAGCTAGACACCCAAATAGGCCTTGCGGACCGCGGGATCACGGCGCAGGTCCTGCGCGCGCCCGCTCATCGCAACCCGGCCGTCTTCCAGCACGTAGCCTCGATCGGCGATCTCGAGCGCGAGCGTGACATCCTGCTCCACCAGCAACACGGCGGTGCCATCCTGGTTGATTTCCTTGACGATCTCCATAACTCGATCGACGATCTTGGGAGCCAGCCCAAGCGACGGCTCGTCGATCATCAAGAGCTTGGGCCGCGCCATCAAGCCGCGACCGATTGCCACCATCTGTTGCTCACCGCCGGATAGTGTGCCCGCGTCGCGGGCCATCTTGTCGGCCAGTGCGGGGAAGTATCGAAGGATGCGCTGCAGATCTTGCCGCACGCCCGAGTCATGCCGGCGGTACCCTCCGAGCAGCAGATTGCGTTCCACGCTCATGGTGCCAAACAGCCGGCGGCCCTGGGGGACATGCGCCAGGCCGCTGGCGACGATCCGCTCGGGCCGCAGGCCAACGAGCCGCCGACCGTCGAAGCGAATGTCGCCGTCGAAAATCTGGACCAGTCCGGAAAGCGCGCCGAGCAACGTTGACTTGCCAGCGCCATTGGCGCCGATCAGCGCCATCAGCTCGCCCGGCTGAACGTCGAGACTCACCTCGAAGAGCACCGGCGTACTGCCAAATCCAGCGGTGAGACCGGTGACTTCGAGCAGAGCGGTCATGTCAAGGCCCATCATGACCCTCCCCCGGACGGGGAGGGGATTCATGATCCTTTGCGTATCGCTCACCGAGGTAGGCCTCGATCACGCGCCGATCCTTGAGGACCTCTTCCGGTGGCCCTTCGGCGAGCGTGCGACCGAAGTTCAAGACGATCGCCCTGCTACAAACGCCGATGATGACCTTCATGACATGCTCGATCAGGACGATGGTGACGCCGTTTTCGCGGATGCGGCGGACCATGCTGAGCGCCTGCTCGACCTCGACGTGGTTGAGACCGGCCATCACCTCATCGAGGAGGAGCAGCTGGGGCCGCATCGCCAGGGCCCGCGCGAGCTCCAACCGTTTGCGGTCGGGAACGGTCAGACGGAGCACCGGGTACTCGCGCTTTTCTACCAGGCCAACCAGCTCCAGCACCTCGTCGGCGGCCTTCATCGCCGCCGCTGGTTGTAAGCGGCTGTGCGGCCGGCCAAAGAGGACGCCCATCGCCGTGTTCTCGCGCACCGTCATCGAGGGAAACGGCCGAACGATCTGAAACGTCCGGCCGATGCCAAGATGCGCCCGCCGGTAGGGAGCGACATCCTTGATCGATTGCTCCTTCCAGCTGATGTCGCCGGCGTCGAGTCGCGCGACGCCGCTGATGCAGTTGAGCAGCGTGGTCTTGCCCGCGCCGTTGGGCCCGATGATGCCAAGGATCTCGCCGGGCTCGACGGCAAAGCTCACTCCGGAGAGCGCGTTGACCCCGCCGAAGCGCTTGCTGACCTCTCGCAGTGCCAGCAGGCTCATGCGCTGGTCTCTCGAAGCGTCTGTCGCAGATAGCCAAGCGAGAGCCGGCTGCGTCCGCCGAAGAAGTCGATCACGCCCCTCGGGATGAAGATCACGCATCCCATCAACAGGAGCCCGAGCCCGATCTGTGAATAGACCGCGTTGGTCCCTCCGCCCGCGAGCGTCTGAATGATGAGCTCGAGGACGACGGCGCCCGCCACCGGGCCAAGCACGGTGCCGGTGCCACCGATGACCGCCATCAAGATCATCTGGACGTTGGCCGAGATGGGGAAGACGTTCTCCTGGTTGACGAAGCTGTTCCACTGGGCGAAGATGCCGCCGGCCAGTCCGGTAAGGGCGGCGGCAAGGCAGAACGCCGCGACCTTATAGAAGGTGGTGTTGACGCCGATGACGGCCGCCGCCTCCTCGTTTTCGCGGATCGCCAGCAAACCGTAGCCAAAGCGGCTGCGGAGGATCACCCAGGTCACGATCACCGCCAGCAGCGCCGCGCCGAGCATCAGGTAGAAAAACAGGAGGTCCGAGCGCACGATCGGCAAAAAGAGGCCGGTGGAGGCGCCCAGTGAAGGGACATTGTTGACGACTTCTCCCACGGCAACCCCGACGCCCAGGGTGGCGACCGCGAAATAGTGGCCGCGCAAGCGCAGCAGGGCGACGCCCATCAGCAGCCCGAAGAGACCGGCAATGATCGGCGCCGCGATCAGCGCCGCCACGAATGGCCAGCGTTGATTGCTGACCAGCACCCCGACGGCGTAGGCGCCGAGGCCGAAGAACGCGATGTTGCCGAAGCTGGCGTAGCCGGTCAAGCCGCCGATGATGTTCCAGCCCGCGGCCATCACGACGAACATCGCGACGGTCGTGGCGATGCGAAACCAGAGCTTGTCGGTCAGCAGCGGGAGCCCGGCTTGCTGCGCGGGATCGAGCGAGGTCAGCGGGCCGAGGATGACATACAGCAATCCGAGGGCGGCGACGGCGATCACGGCGCGGCGGACCCAGCGGGGAAGCCGCTGTTCGCGCGCGATCATGCCAGGCGGCCGAGCAGGCCTCGAGGACGAACGATGAGGACCAGCACGAGAACGACGAAGGCGATCGCGTTGGCGTAACCGGATCCCAATCCCGGCGCGCTCTGTCCCAGGACCTCGATCAATCCGAAGGCCAGCCCGCCGACGATGGTGGCGCTGACCCGGCCCAGGCCGCCAAGGATGACCACCGCAAACGATTGCAGCGTGTAGGGATCGCCGGCCGTGGGCGTGATCGATTGGAAGGTGCTGATGATGCCGCCGGCCACGCCGGCAAAGGCGGCCCCGATCGCGAAGGTCAAGGCATACAGGTGTCGCAGGTCGATGCCCACGAGCTGGGCCGCGTCGCGGTCGGCGCCCACGGCAAGGATGCCGGCGCCGATTCGCGTGCGATTGAGGATCAGCCAGAGGATGCCGGCGAGCACGAGTGCGACCAACAGCCCGCCAAGCCGGATATAGGGGATGACGACGCTGCCGAGGTGGAGGCCGGCGCCCGAATAGGTCGTGGTCACCGACCGAAAGTCGGCGGTGAAGAGCAGCAGCAGCAGGCTGACGATCACCAGGTTCAGGCCAAACGTCAGCAGGAACGTGAAAAGCAACGGCGCCCGAATGACCCGATTGATGATCCCCCGTTGCAGCGCGTATCCAATGACGAAGAGCGCGATCGCGTCGAGCGGCAGGCTGAGGAATGGGTCGACATGCAAGCGGGCAAAAAGGGTCCAGGTGATGTACGAGCCGACCATGATGAGCGCCCCATGGGCCAGGTTGACGATATTGAGAACGCCCCAGACCAGACTGAAGCCGAGGGCGACCGCCACATAGATGCCGCCCAGCAGCAGGCCGAGGATGACCTGCTGGGTGAATTGGCTCACGAGCGACTCAGCCGGCCAGGGGTGGCGTCGCTAGCGTGTGCTCCAGGCGGGCGTCGGATATAACGGCTTGCCGTTGGCGACGGCCGCCGGATAGACGGTGTAATGGACGCCATTCTGGATCTGCTCGACCACCATCGGCTTGTAAATATTTATGCCGCGGTTGTCGAACTTGATCTGGCCGAAGAAGGTCATGACGTTGAGACCCGCCAGGGCATCGCGCACCTTGCCCGGATCCAGCGATCCCGCATTCTCGATCGCCTTCTCGAAGGCGAGGCAGGCCGCGGTCGACTCGGCGACGTGGTAGTCGGGCGGCGCGCTGGCCCCAAATTTCTGCTGATACGCCTTGACGTAGTCGCTCACCGATAGATAAAACGACGGCTGGTATTTGACCTGCGGCGTCCACTGGGAGCCGTCATACACGTAGTTGGCGTCCGGCCCAAGCGCGCTGATGAAGTCCGGGGTGGACGGTCCGACCGAGTAGGCGAAGATCTTCGCGTTCACGCCCAGTTGCTTGGCCGCCTTGTTGATCGCGATCGCCTCAGCCAGGTGCCCGGAGTTCATCACGATGTCGGGATTCATCGCCTTCGCCTGGCTGAGCAGGCCGCTGACATCCGGCGCTGCCGCCGGGTACTGCTTGCTGAAGACGACCTGGATGCCTTTGGTAGGGGCGTATTCTTCCACCGCTTTCGCCACCTCGACCGAGAAGTTATCGTTGGCGGTCAGCATCGCCAGGGTGGCGGGCTTGGGGCTCAGCGTCGCGGCCATGTCGAGGACGCCCGTAAGGTACTTGTTCGCGGGAGAGAGGACGCCGAAGGTGTACTTGTAACCCTTGTTGAAGATCGCCTGCGCCGCGCCGTTGCCCTCGACCATCGGGATGCCGTCTTTCTCGGCGACGATCGCGTCGGTTGCGGTGGCGGCGCTGCCATAGGGACCGAGGATGAACTGCGCCTTTTCGTCGGTGATCAGCTTCTGGACCAGCGTAGCCGACAGGTTCGCCTCGCTCTGATCATCCTCGTACTTGATCTGCACCGGATGCTTGACGTTGTTGACGACGATGCCGCCGCGCTGGTTGATCCAATCGAGCCACATGTCGTAGCCCTGCTTGGTCAACCCGCCCTCTTTGGACTGGGCGCCGGTCAGCGAGACCGCCGCGCCAAAGACGATCGGTGCGCCGGTGCTGGGCGAGGTTCCCGCATTATTCGAAGTTCCACAGGCGGTCAGTAGCAGCGCGGCCGCCCCAACGATCAGTGCGAATCTCTCCCGTCGCACGACTTCTTTACTGTACAGGCGCTCAACGACCGGGGGCAAGGACCGTCAAGCCGTTGGCGGCTGCCGCCTCGGCCAAGCGGTTGTCGTAGGTGACGAGAGCCTCGAGCTCACCAATCGACAGCGCAGTCGCTAAATGAATGGCATCCAGTGAGCGAAGCGAAAAGGGTTGGATGGCCTCGGCCAGGCCAACTACTTGCTGGTCGAGTGCCAGAAGGGTGATGCGGCTTAGGACGGTTCGAGCCCGATCCCGAAGTTGGTCGCCGTGGCTCGAGTTCCCGCGCCGGGCCATGCCGGCGGTAGCCCGGTAGACCGCTCGAAAGAGTTCGATCTGCGAAATCAGGCTTGTGACCACATCGCCCCATCGATTGATGGCAGTGTGCAACTGGGAGGATTCGGCTTCATCGACGGCAAGTTTCACCAGGGCTGACGAATCGAGGTAGACCAACTAGTCAGAGCCGGTCTTCGCGTGCCGCCTGGAGCGCGTCGGAGAGTGAGATCGGCAGCCGAATCTTCAGGGGCGGGCCTATATCTGAGAGCCGCCCGACCGCGGGTCTGATCACCCTCCCGGATGCAATCAGGCGGTCAATCGCCGAATCCGCCTGTGGCCTCGGGACGAGCAGTGCAATCGGGCGGCCACGCTCCACGACCTCGAGCGTTTCCCCCGACTTGACTCGCTTCAGCAGGCTGCTGATGTTCTGCCGGATCTCTCGAATGCTCGCCTGCTGGGGCGTCTTGCGAGCGTTTCGAATCGTCCTTGCGGGACGACCGTGCTTTGCGTCCGATCGCCGCACCAAACGCCGCGCCTCCGCGTAGGAGATCCGCAACTCCTTCTCGATATCAGCGGCAGTCCAGCCGCGCCGGCGCAGCTCTGCGGCTCGTGACTCGAGCTGACTATCGTTGCTAGCAGGCTGTGGCGTCTTTTGTAGCACTTTGGTTGCAATTGTAGCACTTTGGCTCCAACGAATTCGCAGCCATGCCGTCGCCAGGTTGGTTCAGTGTGGAGACGGCGCCGGTCGCCGAGGAGCGCTCTCACGCGAATGGACGAGTACGCTCCGCTCGAACTCGATGACGACCGTCCCATCCTGCTTGAAGCCGACGGTGCGAACCCGAACGACACCCTGTCCCGGCCGGGACTTTGAGGGACGAGCCTCCAATACTTCCGATTGAGCGTAGATCGTGTCGCCCGCGAAGACCGGTGCCGGCAGCGTGACCTTGTCCCAGCCGAGGTTCGCGACGATGTGCCGGCTGATATCCGGCACGCTGAGTCCGGTGACGAGGGCGAGCGTGAGCGCACTGTTCATCAGTGGCTTCCCGAACTCGGTGTGCGCAGCGTAGTCGGCATTGAAATGAATCTCGTTCGTGTTGCAGGTCAGCAGCGTGAACCACGTGTTGTCAGTCTCAGTCAGGGTCCGTCCCATCCCGTGGCGGTACACGTCGCCAACCTTGAAGTCCTCGAAGTAGCGTCCAGGGTCGCCGTCTTTCATGCCGTCCCTCCATAAGAGCGTGGCAGCCCGAGCACGTGCTCGGCTACATACGCGGTGACCAGGTTGTTTGTGACCGGCGCCACCAGGTAGAGTCGTGCCTCGCGAAATTTGCGTTCGATGCCGACCTCGACCGCCATGCCGCTGCCGCCGTGCGTCGTCATCGCGACCTCGGCCGCCTCCCAAGCGGCTTCCGACGCCAGCAGCTTCGCCATGTTGGCATGCGGCCCGCTTGGCTCACCGGCGTCGAAGCGGGTCGCGGCTTGCCAGCGCACGAGTGACGCCGCCTCGGCGTGCATATGGGCGCGGGCGATGGGAAACTGCACGCCCTGGTTTGCGCCGATCGGCCGTCCAAACACTACCCGCTCGTTGGCATAGGCCACCGACTTCTCGATGAACCAGCGCGCGTCGCCGATGCTCTCCGAAGCGATGAGGATGCGTTCTGCGTTCAACCCGTCGAGCAGGTGGCGAAAGCCCGCCCCTTCCTCGCCGATGAGCGCATCCGCTGGCAACCGGAGGTCCTTGATAAAGAGTGCGTTGGTCTCGTGATTGACCATGGTCTCGATCGGCCGGACCTCGACCGATGATCCAGCCTGCTTGAGCTCAACGAGAAACAGGCTCATGCCGTCGGTCCGTTTGGGAACGTCTTCGATGTGGCGGGTGCGCGCCAGGAGCAGGAGCAGGTCGGAGTGCTGCAGCCGCGAGGTGAAAATCTTTTGCCCGTTGACCAGATAGCCCTGATCATCGCGGCGGGCGAAGGTGCTGATCTGCGAGGTGTCACTGCCGGCCTGAGGCTCGGTGATGGCCATCGATTGCAGCCGCACCCGGCCGGCCGCGATCTCTGGAAGAAAACGCCGCTTCTGCTCCTCGTTCCCGTGGCGAAGCAGGGCGCCCATCGTGTACATCTGCGCGTGACACGCCGCCGCATTGCCGCCAGAGGCGTTGATTTCCTCGAGCACGATGCAGGCCTCGACCATGCCGAGGCCGGCGCCGCCGTACTCCGACGGAATCAGGATCGAGAGCCATCCGCCGTCCGTCAGCGCCTTGACGAACTCCTGCGGATACTGCTTCTCGGCATCGAGCCGGCGCCAGTAGTTGTCCGGGAATCGGGCGCAGACCTCACGGACGGCCTGGCGAAGCTGCTGCTGCTCGGCCGTTAGCGAGAAGTCCATCAGCTCGATGTTTCCTCAATGATCGTGCGGGCCCGGCGGACGATCGCCTCGTCGACCATCGCTCCGCCCCGGGCATAGGCGCCCCGGCCTTCGGCGGATGCCTGCCCCGAGGAGGCGAGGATGTCACGAGCCCACGAGATTTCGTCGGCGGTGGGGGAGAAGACGTCGTTCACGGGCTTGACATGAGACGGATGAATCAGGAGCATGCCGCCGAACCCGTCGGCCCGGGCACGCCGTGCGGCCTGGCCTAATCCGTCGAGATCGCCGATCTTCAACCAGGGCGAGTCGAGCGGCGGACGCAGACCGCGGGCGGTCGAGGCGAGGACAATCGCGGCTCGTGCTGCCGCCAGCGCGGGACTTCCACCCTCGGGATCGATGCCGATGTCCGCCGAAAGGTCGAACCGGCCAAGGGCCAGGCACAGGACATCGGGCGTCGAAGCGATCTCGGCCGCATTGAGGACGCCCGAGGCGCTCTCGATGATCGGGATCGTGGACAGCGCGGACCCTTTGCTCGCCAGGATGGCAGCGCGGCACTCAGCGAGCTCAGCCGCGTCGCCCACCTTCGGAAGCATGATGCCGGCGATGCTGCCAAGCGGCAAGGCGGCCACGTCATCAGCTATCTGCGCGCTGGTCGCGGCATGGACTCGAACCCAGATCCGGCTTCGATCGTCGATCTCGGCAAGCGCCTGACTGACAATTTGCCGCGCTTCGCCGACACGCGCCGGCGGCACGGAATCCTCCAGGTCGAAGATGCAGATGTCGGCGCCGGTGGTGACCGCCTTGCGCAGCCGGGCGGCCTCGGTCCCGGGGGTAAAGAGCGCGCTTCGGATACGAAGCCGGCTCATAGGTCGCCCTTGATTTCCCTCCCCCTCCGGGGAAGGGTCGCGGTGGGGATGCTGCCGAGGGCACCGAAGGCCCCCCGCTGCGCAAGCTTTTCGATCTCGTCCGGACGATAGCCGGCACCTTGCAAGACCTCGATCCGGTCCCCATCGAGCAACGGTCCTTGCCGGTACGTCGGCTGGTAATCCGCAACCTTGATCGGGAGACCAACCGTCACCACCTCACCGAGCGCGGAATGCTGGTACGAGGCGAGCATGCCGCGCCGGCTTAGCTCCGAACGGTCAAGCGCCGCCTCCATCGATCGAACCGGGGCCACCGGCACACGACCGCGGAGCAACCCGACCCAGTGCGCGGAGGTCTGTTCTTCAAACCGACGACCCAAGCGCGCAACCAGCTCGGTGCGATTGCGGCGCCGCGCCTCAAAAGACGCAAATCGCTGGTCACCGGCCAGCTGCGGCAAATCGAGCAACTCGACGAGTGCGCGGAAGAACTTCTCTTTGGCACAGGCGACGGCGACATGGCCATCGGCGGTCTTGAAGAACTGGAAGGGCACGATGCTCGGATGGCCCGAATCGGGGGTTCGCTCCCCGGGCACGCCGGCGCTGAGATACCAGGTTGCGCGATAGTTGTGGGACGCGAGCGCGACATCGTAAAG
>Ga0066671_10000587_pt1 | contig 11526 bp, 8 predicted proteins | sample GraSoiAngelo_120_FD_62294 | JGI IMG/M metagenome (GOLD analysis project Ga0066671, IMG submission 62294) | Grasslands soil microbial communities from the Angelo Coastal Reserve, California, USA - 14_0919_09_20cm | ecosystem: Environmental > Terrestrial > Soil > Grasslands | place: USA...
ACCGAGCGCGACTGGTTATCTCTGGATGAATTGTGGGACTGTCTAGATTTCAGGTACGAAGTTGCAATAGTGTAGCCAACGGCAGGGATGGACGAGCAGAGCGACAAAGAAATTGCCAGCAAGAAGCAACGAGATCAGATGCTGAAACTCGTCGCCAAAGGCTTTTATAACGAACTCATTAACTACGGCGTTGGCCAGGCAGAGGTCATCAGGGTCGCTTCGCACTTGCTCGACAATCTGTTAGCGAAGGAAAAGAGACCTGATAAAGACCTGGGATATTACAACGGAATCTTTACCTTGGCGTCGGTGAAAGACGAATGGGCCGACCGCAAGCAACTTGCCGTCCAACACGTGACGCTTCGTCCGCTGCAAAGCCAGGACATAAGCAAGGTCGCCGGCTGGCTCAAGGACCGGGCCGTGCGTGAAAGCTTCGTGCCGGCATTTCCGGAAAATAAAAACAAGCTGCAAGAGTATTTCAGCCAACCGACGCGGGAATATTTCAGCATTGACTACAACGACAAGGCGGTCGGAATTGTCGGCGGCGAGAACATCGACACGACGGCCGGTAAACTTGAGATGAAAAAGCTGGTAGGCGAACCTGGCCTACAGGGCAAAGGAATCGGAAAGCAGGCAACATTCGGCTTTCTTTACTATGCCTTCATGATCCGAAACTTGAACAAGGTTTACATTCACTCGCGTGACATCAACATGCGCAATATCAATCTCAATAGCCGGTTTGGTTTCGAACTCGAAGGGGTCTTCCTCGACGACATCACAGTCCGCGACAAACGCCAGGACGTAGTCCGCATGGCTTTGTTCAAGCCGCTTTGGCTGCAAATCTTTTCACACAGCGCTTAGTTACTCGGCTGCACGAACCGAGAGTCGAGCGGGAGGTTAGCTTTGGCCCGCCGCGATCGCTGTTTGGATCGCAGCTTCCAATCTTTCCGCGTTCAGCGGCTTCACCAAATGCTCGGAGAAACCAACCGCAACACTTTTCTCAATATCACCCATAGTACCGAAGCCGCTGATTGCGATGCCGCGAATGGACGAATTGCCCCGCAGTCGCCTCATCAACTCCACCCCGCTAGCGTCAGGTAAACCGACATCGCAGATCAGGAGATCGAACTGGTCGTTTTGAGCCGTTTCCAGTGCCGAGCGCATATCGTGGCGCACCGTCACGGTGTGTCCGTGCGTGGCAAGCAATCGCTTCAAGGCTTCGCAGGTGTCGGCGTGATCGTCGACTAACAAAATCCGGCACACACGTCGCGATATTCGTAAATCGGACTCGGAGAAAGCTTGAGTCTGCGAATGGAAGGCAACGGTTCCCATAGTTACAGAAAAGGTCGAGCCGTAGTCGACTCCGTCGCTTTTTGCAACAAGGGCCGCGTTATGCGCTTGCGCGAGCGATTTTGAAATTGCGAGCCCCAATCCGAGGCCGCCGAAGCGCTGCCGCAAAGAACGACTCGCTTGTTCAAACGGATCAAAAATTCGTCCAATCAGATTCGGCGAAATCCCGACGCCCTTATCTTGCACGGTAATTGTTAGTTGGTGCGGCGACTCGTTTGCCGAGGAGATTGTCACCTGGCCCGCTTCTCGACTGAACTTGATCGCATTCTTCAGCAGATTCCAAATCATCTGCTGAAACCGGGCTTCATCGGCTGTGACATAATGATCGACCGCGCGTAAGGCAACGTTAACTCGAATGCGTTTTGCAGCTGCTTCGGAGCGGCATATTTCGACCACATTCAAGACAGCTTTGTGAACATCAAGCGTCGCAAATTTTAGATCCAATTTGCCTTTGCTGATTCGCGTGACATCGAGCAGATCGTCGATCAAACGCGTTTCCACGTCAACGTTGCGCCGGATCATTTCCAAGACCGATTTCTCCTCATCATTTCGCGCCCATTGTTTAGATAATGTCTCCAGCGCCGCTACGACCGGCGTCAACGGTGTGCGCAGCTCATGCGAAAGCATCGCGAGAAAATTGTCTTTGGTCTGATTTGCTGCCTCCACTAAGGATTTTTCTTTCGTCAAAGCTTCCTCCGCGCGGCGGCGCTCCGCCATCCCCGCGGCTAGCGCCAGCGCCGTGATCGCTAACACTGCTGTGGCTGTCTGCAAAATGAGGAGCGATTGATTCTCCGTTTCCATCACGAACGGTCCGAAGTTGTGCAACGTCCCCCAGATCGCGATCGCCGACAGGATAAATGTGCCGGTCGCGGTTTCTCGCTGCGACATGCGAAATGCCAGCCAGATCAGAACGGGTCCGCAGATAAACGCGATAGGATAATTCTTCGCGCTAATGGAAAACCAACCTCCGAAGACTGCTTCGCCCAGCATTATCAGCAAGAGGAGAAGTAATCCTACTTCTAAATCCTTCTTGCCACTCCAACGCCATCGCGGGCCTATCCCCCAGAGAATTACAACCGGCGCGAAGATGAGATCGCCAGCCGCGTCGCCCAGCCACCACGTCATCCAAATTGCGCCGTACCTGGCCCAGTCTGCGAAACCCGCTAGTGCCAGACTCGTCACCCCGATGGTGGGACTTACTACCGTGCTCGCGACTGCGGCGAAAGCGAACTTGAAAACATTCTTTGAACGTTCAAAGACATCGATCCCGTCGGCAAAGCGGTTCACCAGCCATGTCCCGCACAGCGCTTCCAGAGTGTTCCCGGCCCCGATTGCCAGTGAGGTTCCAAAGTTACCGGCTGTGGTCACATTCACCAAAAAGGCACCAACGAAAATCGCCGGCCAGGTTCTGTAACCGAGCACTAACAACGCACCCAGTGCTACCCCCGCCGGAGGCCAAACTGGGGACGCGCTCGCATGCAGGAATGCCAGCTTCAATCCCAGCTTGCCCGCCAAAAAATAGATCAGGGTGAGGCCGACGAAAGTCGTTACTCCGGAGAAACCTCGACGAGGCATTAGGCTGCGCTTCCCGCGCACAGTGGTATTCCTACGGCGCGCGTTTCGCCTGTGCAACACGGTCTGACGTTTAAGTTGTCTTCCGCACAAGGCGATAAAAAGTCAGCATTGACTGTTCCGCGAGCCCATCGGCGGACAGGAATTCGACAACATCGAGCCAGCAACGGGTGAGCCCATATTCACACATCGCGAACAGCCATGCGCGCAATCTCGACTTTTCGGTTTGCGGCGATCGCTATTACGGCAAACGATAAACCTCGACCAGAGCGACGCCGGTACCGCCATTCTTGCCCCTCACAATCGCCGTATAGTTACCGGTTGGAAGGGTGACAAGAATTGCTGAATCGAGATCGTTCGGAGGCTGAAGCCCGCTATTCTTGATGGCTGCCTGTTGTGAATCCTTCCAATTGTCGTTCGACATCATTAATGTTCCGTTACTGTCATACAATCCCAAGCGCGGATCCGCCAGTGGGCTCGGGACGCCGAATTTGGCCAGCGATGGGCCCAGAGCCCGCACAATAAGATTAACAGAACCATTGGCTCCGCTGACAATGAAGCCGCCGATCATGACATTGGCGCCAGTTTGCACAACACCACGCGTGGAAATATTGCTTAGGTGAGAATTTGCGCCAGCATCCACATCATAGAGCTCGATTAACCCGACTCCGCTTGTGCCATTCTTGCCCGATTCGATCACCGTGTAAGAACCCGGTTGCAAAGTCAGCAGGATCGCTGACTCATGATCGTCCGGCGGAGCTAGACCGGTGGTTGCAATCGCCGTTTCCTGCGGAATCTTCCAATTGTCATTGCCAACGACGACGGCACCGGTGCTATCATGCAGTTCTAGAACCGGATCTTGCAACGCGTTTGGCACACCGAAGCTGGTCAGGGTCGGGCCCAGTCCGCGAATGAGCACTTTTTTCGCGTCAGTTCCGGTAATGATGAAGCCGCCAATACCGACTTTACCACCGGTCTGAATCAGTAGCCGGGTCGAAATGTTCACCAAGGTGGCGTTGGCTGGCGTTTGTTGAACAGTCAGAGTGAAGTCCTGCGTCGCATTCGGGGAAACTCCATTGCGCGCGGTGATGGTAAAGCTGTAGCTAAGATCGCTATCGGCGTCGGGGGTGCCACTTAGGGTGGCAGTGCCATCGGTGTTATCGACGAAAGACAGCCAACTCGGCTGCGCTCCAGTCAAGGTGAACGACGGCGTCGGTGTGCCAGTGGCAGTGATAGTAAAAGTGCCTGCCGTTCCGACCGTGAACGAACCCGTTGCAGCGCTGGTAATGCCGGGCGCTTCCGGCACGGGCGGCGCATCTTGCACCGTAATGGTGAACGTCTGCATTGCATCCGGCAGAGTACCGTTGGCGGCGCTGATATTAATCGGGTAACTACCCTCTGAAGCGACCGCGGCAGTTCCGCTGACAGTAGCTGTCCCATCGCCATTAGGAACAAAAGTGATTCCCACGGGCAACGTGCCGGTAAAGCTCACGGTCGCACTCGGGACAGGCGGAGTCGTTCTTACCGTGAAGGTGCCAAATGTGCCGACCACAAACGTCGCATTATCTGCGCTGGTAAGAGCTGGCGGAGGATTGACCACAAACAAGGTGAAGGACTGCACAGCGTCAGGCGAGACACCGTTTGTTGCTGTGATCGTAAACGCGTAGCTGGGGTTACTCCCTGGGTCAGGTATTCCCGCCAAGGTTGCGGTCCCGTCGGTATTATCAATGAAGGAGAGCCAGCTTGGCTGTGTCCCGGTTAAGCTTAGCGTCGCTGTCGGAACCCCAGTCGTATGGACGGTGAAGGTGCCTTCTGTGCCGGCGGTAAACGTCGTGCTGGCAGAGCTGATGATGGCCGGCGCGTGCAGGACGGGCGCGGTATCCTGGACCGTGAGGGTAAAAAGCTGCATCGCGTTCGGTGGAGTGCCATTCGCAGCCGTGATTGTGAGGAAGTAAATTCCTTCTGAACCGGCCACCGGCGTGCCGCTCAACGTCGCTGTTCCATTCGCCAGTGGGGTAAAAGTCACTCCTCCCGGCAAGGTGCCGGTGAAACTCAAGGTCGCTTTCGGCACCGAATTCCTAGTCGTAATTGTAAAGGTTTTGGCTGTTCCCACGACAAAAGTGGTGTTGTTCACGCTCGTGATGCGGGGCGGTCGTGTGATAGTGAGGGTGAAATTCTGTGTCCCTGCCGGGGAAACCCCGTTGGACGCTGTGAATGTGAGGGGATAATCTCCCACTAGCCCTAGACCACCACCGGGTCTGCCGGAGAGAGTCGCGGTCCCATCGCCGTTGTCGACAAACTTAACTCCGCCAGGAAGCTTCCCACTCGATGTAATTTTGGCCACCGGATCGCCGGAGGTGGTAATAGTAAAGGTATCCTCAATCCCTTGCGGAAAAATCACGCTGGTGGCGCTGGTAAAGACCGGGGCGGTGTCGGCAGCCAATCGAGGAGGGGCTACTAACGCTATGAAAATGCCGGATAGCAGGATGGCCCATGTTCGGGCCGTCCAAGTGAGAATTTTATCGGATGGGACTTGGCAAGAATAGTTTAGCATAGATAAGGAATTTGGTCGGCGATATAGCCGGTCCTATGCCAAATCGAGCCACTATAATACTCATCTTTACAAGATCGGGACATTGGACAGCATTGACCCGGGGCAGGGTTTAATCCCCAGGTTCGCCAAAGGTGGCAATGCGATGTCAGCTTCAGACCGGACCGGCACTGGTTCTACATCAGTGATTCGTGATCAGTGATTGGGTCGCTTGCTCCCGGCCGGCTTATCCCCGGCCCACCCGCGCTTGTCATTCCGAGCGAAGTCGCTTGCCACGCCGTAGCTTTGCGCGAAGGCTGGGAGGAATCTCTAACTAGTATATAAGATGTCTCGACTTCGCTCGACATGACAAAGAAGGCTGAGAAAATCCAAAACTTCATCGACGGCCAATTCGTGGAGCCTGTCGGCGGCAAATATCTCGACAACATCGAGCCGGCTACAGGAAAGCCCTATTCGCAGGTCGCTGACAGCGATACGCGCGATGTCGATCTCGCCGTTGCCGCGGCGGAGAAGGCGTTTGCAGAGTGGTCGCAGACCTCGGCAACGGACCGGTCGCGTATTCTTCTGCGCATTGCGGATTTGATCGAGCGCGATCTTGAGAAACTCGCTCGCGCAGAGTCAATCGACACCGGTAAACCACTCTCGCTTGCGCGCACCCTCGACATTCCGCGGGCCGCCAGCAATTTTCGTTTTTTCGCGACTGCAATTCTGCACACCGAATCGGAAGCGCACATTACCGATAACGTCGCCTTCAACTACACCCTGCGTCAGCCGCGCGGCATCGCGGGATTAATTTCGCCCTGGAATCTGCCACTCTATTTGCTGAGCTGGAAGATTGCGCCTGCTATCGCGGTCGGGAATACCGCCATTGCGAAACCGAGCGAGCTCACGCCGATGACGGCGTTTTTGCTTTGTCAACTTTGCCGTGAGGCTGGTCTGCCAAACGGCGTGCTCAACGTAGTGCACGGCACGGGACCGAATGTCGGCGCGCCAATTACCGCGCATCCCAAGATCGGTACCATCTCGTTCACGGGCGGGACTGTGACCGGACGCAAGGTAGCCGAAGCGTGTGCCCCATTATTCAAGAAAGTTTCACTCGAGCTCGGCGGAAAAAATCCAAACATCATCTTCGCCGACGCCGATCTCGACGCCGCCATCGCCGGCAGTGTGCGCTCTTCGTTCGCAAACCAGGGCCAGGTTTGTCTCTGTGGTTCGCGCGTCTTCGTTGAACGACCGGCCTACGATGATTTCGTCAATCGCTTTCTTGATAAAGCGTCAAAGCTACAAGGCGGCGATCCGCTCGATGAGAAAACAGAGCAAGGCGCGATCGTAAGCAAGACGCAGCTCGATAAGGTGAAGTTCTACGTCGATCTTGCGCAGGAAGAGGGGGGCAAAATCGCGCTAGGCGGTTCCGCGCCGGAACCGATCAGCGATCGTTGTCGCGAGGGTTACTTTTTCAACCCAACCGTCATCACCGATTTACCAGTCTCTTGTCGCACAAACCGTGAAGAAATCTTCGGCCCGGTTGTCACCATAACGCCTTTCGACAACGAAGAAGAAGTGATCGGGTACGCTAACGACACTGAGTACGGCTTGGCTTCGACTGTGTGGACACAAAACCTGAGTCGGGCTCATCGCGTCGCGGAGAAAATTCATACCGGCACAGTGTGGGTAAACTGCTGGCTGGTGCGCGATCTACGCGTTCCCTTCGGCGGGATGAAGCAAAGCGGCGTCGGCCGCGAAGGCGGCGAAGAGGCGTTGCGATTCTTCACCGAATCGAAGAATATCTGCATCGCAAAGTAATCCCGTTCGGCCGCCTTGATTTGCAGGAACACGGGTGTCCAAAAGGACAGGCAGGCCGGGGCCTGCCCGGCGGTCATAGACCGGCGCTACAGAAAACTCAAAAGGATGGAAGCCTGTTTGCCGAACAGGACCGGAGGCCCGTTTTCTTTTTCATGCAACGCTACTTGGGATTTTCATTTCCCAAATGCAGCCTTATAAACTCAATCGCGGTTCGGATAATCTCCCTGGACCTCTCATCGTCATTTTGATTGTCGAACCCGTGAACGCCCTGAGGATGATTGACGAGGGTCAGGGCGATGTCTTTGGACAATGCTTCGGCCACAAAGCGATCGATCGAATCAAGCATTGTTGCAACTTCATCGTGCCCGGCACGGGCAATGAACATTGGAGGGATTTTGTTCGCATCGGTTTGGAGATAGGTAATCGGAGAAAAAGATTTCACCGTTTCCGGCTTCTCTGTCGTTCGGTAGTCCGATTGCTGGATGTCCATAAAGGCATAGAAACCGACCAGACAACGCACGAATGGCATGTCGCCTCGCAGCGACAGAGTTAACAGCGGACCACCCGCGGAATAAGCGATTAAGCAAACGCGATCTTTATCGACGTGGTATTTGTCGGCATTCTCTCGCACATACTTAATGGCATCGCGGACATCGGCGGCCGCTTTTTCCAGGGATGTGTTTGGATACTCCAGCCGATGGGTAAAGGTTACGCCGACGAATCCCGACGCAGCGATCAGGCGTCCCCATGATGTATAGACGCCCCAATCTTTCGGCGTGTAGTCGGTCTTGGCTCCGCCATGAAGAAAAATTACCGCGGGACGCTTCTCGTTTTCAGACAGGTCAGGCGGGATGTAAATGTCCATCAAGACATTCGCGTCATCGCTCTTAGTGTACTTCAAATTCTCAACCACCTTCACCGTGTCCATTCCCGGCACCTTAAGAACGACCGGCATCATCACTTTCTTCGCCATCGCGCGCACATCGTCGGGCAGATTGTTTTGCGCGGCGGAGGTGGAAGCTATCGCGCCCAGAACAGCGAGAAAGATTGTCGGCAAAATCGGCTGTTTCATATTCAACGTTTTACCTTACGCTCATCTCCACCTGTGCGAAAAATTCTCTTGACGTTGCGAGGCCGCACCTGACACGGTGCTGTCATCCGAGTGGCAAGACGTTCTGGCGCGAGTTTGATGCAGGTTTTCCGCTAAAATGACTTTTCCCCCTCGGTTCACGAACGGAAACCTATGAAGAAAAATACCACTATAATGATTTTCCTGTTTGCGGCGCTGGCACTTTTTACCGTGCCAGCTAATGCGGCAAAACAGGTCAATGATATGAGCGACATTAATTTGACAGTTTTCGTCCCGTGCGCTGCAGGCGGGGCCGGAGAGCTTGTGGACCTAAGCGGCCCCTTGCACACCTTGATCACGTTTACCATCAACGGAAACAATGTTAGTGGAACGGCCCATTTTCAGCCCCAGGGCCTTTCAGGTACCGGAGAAACCACGGGTGACAAGTATCAAGCGACAGGTGTAACGAAGGCTTCCAGCTTTAAGGGTTCTTTCCAGAACGGACAGTTTACCCAAACGTACGTTAACAATTTCAGGATTATCGGCTCGGGGTCAGGCAACAACTTTCTGGTGCACGAGGTCTTGCACGTTACCTTCAATGCCAATGGAACCGTGACCGTGTTCCATGATAATTTCAGCATCGATTGTAAGTAAGCGCTTCCCCGACGTTTTAGCGATCGGGCCTCGCCACTCTCTTTAGATCGATCACTCGCTCACAAAACGCCGCTCGTGATCGAGCAGCCATTTCTTGCGCCACAACCCGCCGCCGTAACCGCACAGCGAACCGTCGGCGCGAATGACGCGATGACACGGAATAATGATGCAGATCATGTTCTCGCCATTGGCCCGGCCCACCGCGCGACGCATCTCGACATCGCCAAGTTTCTTCGCCATCCATGAATAAGAGCGCGTTTCGCCGGTTGGAATTGAACGTAACAGTTCCCAGGCACGAAGTTGAAATGGCGAACCAACCGGCGCCAGTGAGACATTGAACTCGAGATTTTTTCCCGAAAAATAATCGGCCAGTTGTGAGCGAACTGCCTCGAGATGCTTATGCTCACCGGGAACCACATTAGTCCGCAGTCGGTTTCGCAAGATCGACAACTCGCGTTCCATGGCGCGCCGATCAACAAACTCGAGCAAACGAAGCCCTTCATCGTCCGCAATCGCCAGCATCGCACCGAGGGGCGTTTCGATGCGCTCGGCAAACAAACCGCCCTGCGCCTTCGCGGCCGTCGGCGGTTCGCCAAAAATCCGGGTGAAGGCATCACGAAAACCGCTTTCTGATTCGAAACCACTTCCGTTTCGCACTTCACCTACGCGCTCACCTTTGCGCACTTCGCGCAAGGCGAGGCCCATGCGGCGGGCGCGATGATAGGCCTGGAAAGTCATTCCATAATGACGTTTGAATTGCCGTCGGGCGGTTGAAGGATCGATCGACATGGCAGCGAGTTCTTTATCCGTTAAGCGGCCACCTGGCGCCCGATCCACTTCCGCGCGCAAACGCGCGATGAGTTTCGGCGGTGGCTGATCAGGATCCATCGGATGGCACCGCAGACATGGACGGTAACCGCCATGCAGCGCCTCACTCGGCGTCGCGAAGAAATCTACATTCACGCGCTCCGGCTTTTTTGCGGTACAGGTTGGCCGGCAGAAAATTCCGGTCGTTCGCACGCCCGCATAAAAGATTCCTTCAAAACTTGAATCGCGATTGAGCAGGGCTCGATACATCGTATCAGGGGGCGGAAGAAGTTCAGGCATTTTCATAGGCGTTGAATGCGAAAGGTGTAACAACCGTGAGTTACGCTGCGCGCGTCCACGAAAGCAGTCTCGGGTTTCTCCAAGAGCTTTTCAATGATGGCTTCCGGCGCGTCCCCATTCACGACTTCGGCATCGATCATATCGTAATTTGAATTGTAAGCTCGCATGACGCGGCCCTTGCGAAAGTCAGCCGGGAATTCATCCGTGGCATGGTAGCGCTCGCATGGTTCGGCATGGACGAAGATCGGTCCGCTTTCGGAATACGGGTGACCGGCTGGAATCGCCGCGTAAGGAAAGAGGATCATACGCTCGCCGGCCTGGGCGTAGCGCAGACAGTGGCGACACGGAAAACCACCCGGTGAGTCCGCGACAACCATGGCGTGGTCCGGTGCGCCACTCGCGGCCACGCGCCGTGCCGTTGCGGCCACATCGGTCGCAAGAGGAACGATACGAAATTTTGAATTCTTCATGACAAAACCATAGGGCCTCAATGCTCCTTCGCATCGACGGAATTCAGGCACCGAATTCCGCTGTAGCGGCGATCTATGACCACGTGGATGCTTAGCGTTGCAGCAGGATGCTCTTGCCTCTCCCTTTGCGAAAGGGAGAGGACGAAGGTGAGGGATTTCTTCGTAGAAGGTTGGTTAATTCCAATGATCGGGTCTCCTCTTTCCACTTCTCACCCTAACCTCTCCTCGCTCGAGGAGGAGAGGAGATCATTTCGGCGCGCTCGCGTACCTAAACAACGCTAAACGCGTACACAGCTGCCGATCCCCGCAAAGTTTGATGTTTGAGGATTGATGTTTGATTTAGGGCTTGATCCGCGAAATCCGCAGTTGGAGATGTAAACAATGAGCGGAATACGAGTATTGGCTGGAACACGGAAGGGCGCCTTCATCCTGACTTCGGACGGGAAGCGCAAAAACTGGAAGGTGGATGGGCCACACTTTGCCGGCTGGGAAATTTATCACATGAAAGGATCGCCGGTTGATCCGGATCGGATTTACGCGTCACAAACGAGCGCATGGTTCGGACAAATCATCCAGCGTTCCGATGACGGCGGCAAAAGCTGGAACACGCCTGGCGGCGGCCCGGCGACAAACCCGCAGGGAATGTCGATGGGTGAGAGCAACAAATTCGTTTACGACGGCGTGCCGGGCACACATCAGTGGTATGACGGCACGCAGCATCCGTGGGAATTCAAGCGCGTCTGGCACCTTGAACCATCGCTAAATGACCCAAATCATGTTTACGCGGGCGTGGAAGATGCAGCCTTATTCCAATCGAAAGACGGTGGCGGGACGTGGCAGGAGCTATCGGGACTGCGCAAACACGATACCGGCCCGAAATGGCAACCCGGTGCAGGCGGCATGTGTTTGCACACAATTCTTCTGGATCAAAAGAATCCGGGACGAATATCCGT
>Ga0066671_10000591_pt1 | contig 11481 bp, 7 predicted proteins | sample GraSoiAngelo_120_FD_62294 | JGI IMG/M metagenome (GOLD analysis project Ga0066671, IMG submission 62294) | Grasslands soil microbial communities from the Angelo Coastal Reserve, California, USA - 14_0919_09_20cm | ecosystem: Environmental > Terrestrial > Soil > Grasslands | place: USA...
AGGCAGCCCGGCCAGGCCGGGGACATTCGAAGGATTCATGGACGGGAGTGGAACTATGACCTTTAACAGCACGACGATTAATGCCGATACGGTGAAGGTGGGGATCTTTGGTGCAAACGGAACACTGCGAATCGGCGGCGGTAGCATTTCGGCCAACACGTTACTGCATCTTTATGCGCCAAGTATCAGTGGCAGGGGTGGTATCATCGATTTCGTTTCCGACGTCACGTTGAGCAGCTCCGCGACCGCTGCGGTGATCGCGGCCAACACGGTCACAATTGAAAATGGCATAGTCGTTACGATTGCCCCTTCAACTTCGGCAAACGTATATGCTAACGTTCGCAATTACAGCGCCCGTTCGGGAGGTAACGGCAACACCACCGGCACGTTTGTTGGCGCCGTAACCACGCAGCCCTTAGGCGGCCAGCCGCCGTTTGACAGCCCCAGCGCGCGACTCGCAGCAAAACAAAGTCAATTAGGTCGGCTGGGAGGCGGAATGAACCGCACCATCCACGTCACTGATAGTTCACAGTTAGGATCGCTTCTCGAAAATGCCAGTCCCGGTCGGGATGGCAAAGTCCGCATTGCCTCCGCCGCAGTCCCTCGCACTGCATCTGTTGGCAAAGCACCCGCGCAAGCCCCGCGGGCTTTTGACCGCCACCGCTCGGTGGCTACGAACGTTGGGCCCAAAATGCTGGCGTCGCGCTCGCCTTAGAGAGTTACCGCCTCTCGATCAGCCAAGTGCCGGATGTGCGGGACCGAGATAGAATCGCCGCGCGATCCGACGTTTCCTCATCGGACTATGACCCCTTTCGCACCCCGGTTTCAACTCCCTTTTGGCGGGTCTGCCAAAATGGACAAGTCTTGTATCTTGTATCGCATAAGTAGCTAGTAAACAATCACTTGTCCTAATTTTTGGTATCCCAGGACAGCGAGCGAAGACGACCCCCACAGAATCAATCGTTGGTCGAAGGATAAAGCTTGTCTTTTGCAGGGATTTTATGAATAAACTATCGAGCCTATGTTTTTTGGGGTTCGAGGGGTTTGTCTGCTGGGCGTGGTCCTAGCGGCATTTGCCAGCACGAATGCAGCGGAGTTAAAGGAAGCACGCGTCACTCAAATTGTTCGCGAGGTAAAGTTGTTGCCTAACGCGGCTCCAGTTCGGCTCGCTCTGCTTAATGATCAAGTTCGTGACGGTACAGCAGTTCGCACTGGCATCGAGTCGCGCACCGAACTCATGTTTACTGATGCGACTTTGGCGCGGCTTGGCGCGAACACGATCTTCAGTTTTACCGAAGGCACTCGCAATCTTGAGTTAAGTGATGGCGCGATGTTGCTGCGAGTACCGAAGAGCGCCGGTGGCGCGAAAATTAATACCGCAGCGGTGACTGCCGCAATTACCGGCACGACGATAATGCTCGAATTCCACAAGAATTCCTACATCAAATTCATCGTCCTGGAAGGTACCGGCCGGATCTTTATTCCCAATCACGTCGGCGAATCCGTTCTGGTGCATGCCGGGCAAATGTTAATCACGAAACCTAACGCCAAAAATTTGCCTAGTCCGGTTGACGTCGACATTCGCAAGCTGATGAAAACGTCGCGCCTCATCAGAGGTTTTGGAAAAATGGGAAGCGAAGACCTAATCGCGCAAACGGAGACGGCGCAGGATGAAGAACGGGAAGACGGCGAATTATATGAAACGAACCTCGCGATCTATGGGGGTGGGACGGACCTCATCTTGAACGACCCTACCCACATTCAATCCTCGGGACAACAAAACGCGCCGCCGCCGCCGCCGAGCGAATTCGGACCGCCGGAAACAATTCCTGCGCCAGACGCGTACCCGCTGGGTTCGGGTTCGCAGATTAACGTCGGGCCTCCTACCATTACTTCAAATGGAGTTACTAACTTCGGCAAAATCTATCGCACCACCCCACTGGACGGAACACGCTCACTCTGGTTTTTCCGCTCGACCAGACCATTCGATACCGCCAGCGGGTTCGATACACCCGATCGTTCTGTCTTTAGTCTCAACTTCATTGCGACCTTCAAGTTTCAAGATCTACAGCTTGTTTCTAACCCCACCATTGCTATCTCCGAGAGTGGCATTACCAAACTCGCTTTGATCGGAGTCGGTGGAATTTTCAGCGGCCCGCCTGGGGGTACCCTGACCTTTGCGGGTCTGGATTCGGTTCTGCTGGCGACGGAAAACGGATCGATCATTCTGGATGGCGGAATTTCTTTTCAACATATTCCCAATCTGTTTTTCTATGCGCGGGGCGATTCAGTGTCACTGAAGCTCGCCTCTTCCATCAGCGGCTCGAGCAATCTCCTCCTTAATTCCGAAGGCACGGTGCAGGTTAATGGCAATGTTTCGGTAAATAGTCTCAACGCGTTTTCGAATGGCGACTTCCTGGATGGGAGCGGCATTATTACTGCGCACGACATAACGATTAATTCCATTGGCGGGAACGTGACCTTCGACGCCAGCAAATTTCTGGATGTCGCGGGCGGCACGCTCGATCTGACTGCAAAAGGCAGCCTCACGTTTATACCGGTTGCCGGTCCGATCACGCGTGCATCTATTGTTGGACATGGCGGCACCATAGATTTTGTTAGTTCCGAGCCGTTCACGTTCGATTTCAGCAACACCAGCGTGACTTTCACCGCGGGAGAGGGCGGGATTCACGCGTCGAACATCGACTTCGTTGGCCCCAATCTTATGCTCGATTCCGAAGGCGATATTAATCTTCTCGCTTCGCGTGTTCCGCGATCCGAACACGGGATACCGCTTCTTTCCGGCAGCATCAACGCGGGCGGCTCGATCTTAGCTTCCGGTCCGATCGAGATCGATGATCTGGAAGCTGGTCAGAACATTGATGCCGGCAGCATTTACGCCGGGAGTATCAAGGCCGGTGGAAGTATTACGGCAGTAGGGGGTTCGATTTTAGCAACGGGTGACATCACTTCTACCACGGGTCTACTTCGCCTCGATCGTGGCAGCAACGGTATGACTGGGGACATTTCTGCCGGTGGAAACATTTTAGTTGCCGGCGGTATTCTCGCATCCGGTACGTCCAGCGTCATCGCAGGAGGTGACATCGTTGCGCCAGGCGTGATCGCCGGCATGCTTACCGCCGGCGGTGATATCACCATCGATGACAGTTCCAACCGAATTGGTATCGGCGTCCTCGCTAATAGCATTACTGCGGCAACGATTTCCTTTATCAATACCTCCAGAGTCTCGCCCGTTTACAATTCGTTTTCTCCACACGATTTTACCATGTCCGTTGGTTCGATCGGCAGTTCTGGACCCGCCATTCCGATTTTGTTTGCGAGCGGTCTCAACGCGAATGTAGAAGGGCCCGCATTCCACCCTGGCAATGGCGGAAAAATCGCTCTTAACATCGCCCTCGACGGATTAATTGTCGGCGATCAGGGCGATTTTGCGTCGATCACAGCCAATGGCGGGGCTTTCAATGCCAGTGGGCCCTTTACGGGCGGCAATGGTGGGATCGTAAATGTAACTGCCGCCGGTCCGATCAAGATCGATTCGCCGATGGAAGCTACAACCGGCTACCTACAGTCGCCTTATCCCCCAACTGGTAATGGTGGCACCGTAAATCTTACCTCGACCAATGATTCGGTCTCGGTCAGCTCGCGAATCCAGGTTTCCTCTGCGGATCCGTCATCAATGACTTTGCGACGGCGCAGCGCGCGCGCTGGAAACATCGCGTTGAAAAGCGATAAGCCGAGCGGCGTGGCCATTAACCTTTCCAACACTTCCGAATTACTCTCCTTGCTCGATTGTGCTGCCCCGGGACCAGGTGGGAAAGTCACAATTTTGGCTACCGGTGCGAATAGTACGGCAAACGTAAACGGAAAAATCGTGGCCGACCGCGGCACGATCGATATTCGTCATAGCGGGGACAGTGGACAGATTGCGCTCGGAGGCGCGGGTGAAACAGATCACATCGATGCGCACGCCGACGTCATCAAAGTGGCTGCGCTCGGAAATAATGGCGTGCTTACCATCGGCAATGGCGTGCTGTCCGCAGATACGACGTTGAAGCTGTATGCCCCCGGGAGCAACGGCACCGTCAATTTCGTGGCCGACGTGACATTGGGTGGAGGGAGTACAAAGATTATCGCCGGTAATACGGTTAACATCTTCAATGGTGTGATAGTTACCATTGGCGGCAAGACTCCCGCGAGTGTCTTCACCAACAAGGCTAACTACACCGGATTCGGTGGGAACGGATCACGGACTGGTACTTTCGGAGGAGCTGGTGCAAGTAATCCGTCGTCGCTGAATCAAGCTTACGCGTTCGATGGTCCTGGCGGTTAGCAGCAATTTTGACGTCTCGCTAAAGTAGGCGGTAGGTTGAATCGCCCCGCCAACGACGGGCGGGGCGATGCTAACATAAGGCGGCTTCGCTGCCGGGCCCGTGCCATGTTAAGTTTCTGAGGCAAACATGAAATCTTTTTTTGACCGTTCACGACCGCGTTCAATTCTGCTGCTACTCCTGAGCGTGGCGACGGTTTTGTCGCTCACCGCAGCGCAAAGAAAAGAAGCGCATGTCAGTCAGGTGGTGCGCGATGTAAAATTGCTTGCGCCGCACGCTGCGGCCCGGCCGGCGCATCTCAACGAAAGTGTTCCTGAAAGCAGTGGCGTCCGCACCGGCGTTGATTCACGTGCTGAACTTACCTTTGCCGACCTGACTATCACTCGCGTCGGAGCGAACAGTATTTTTTCTTTCGAAAAAAATGGTCGGAACGTGAATGTTGAGAACGGAGCCATCCTCTTGCGCGTGCCAACGGATTCCGGCGGCACACGCATTCACAGCAGCGCACTCACCGTCGGAATCACCGGAACAACGATCATGTTTGAGCACCATCGCCGCACTTACACCAAGCTGATTGTTCTCGAAGGAAGTAGCGAAGCGTGGCTGACGAAATATCCGGGGAAAAGAGTTCGAGTCCGCGGTGGCCAAATGCTCATTGTGAAGGCAGGTGCGACACAATTGTCTGAACCTGTCGATATCGACCTGGATCGTTTGCTGCGAACTGCGACTTTAATTACCGCGTTTCCACCGCTGCCCAGCCTCGATCTGATTCGCAACGTTGTGAACGGTCAGAAAAAATCGGGCGTCCCTCTCATCAATGCACTCACCGACCCGACCGGGATGGGTGCTCGCGATGTGAACGCTTCGACTCGTCCGCAATCGACGCCATTTAAGCCTCCGGGCGACAGAAATCGCAAACCGTAGCCCAAAGAGCGGCTCAACCGTGCGCCTTCGCTGGCGACTGCTTTTCCAAATCCGCAGAAGATAGCGGCCGCTACAACTCTGATCCTCGAGGCCCCGACGCACGGTACCGAGGACACGCCGTTGCACCTGCTATCGTTTTGGAATCACCAAGGTCTGTCCCGGTGCTAACTTTTTCGGATCGTTGATGACATCTCGATTGGCATCGAGAATTTGTTTCCAGCGCGTTGATGTCTTGTAAAATTTTCGCGAGATCGAGGCGAGCGTATCTCCATGCTGAACAACATAAGTCTGCCTGCCGGTATCCTGATTCTTCGTTTTCGCAGGCGTCGCGGCCTGCTCACTGGTAACGATGTGGCTGCGTCCGCGCGCTTCATCCAACTCTTTCCGCAAGGACAAATTCTCGTTCCGCAAGCGCGTCGCCTCGGTCCGGGAGATGATAGCGTCCCCGGACAGACTGGTGAGAAGCGCGACTTCATCACGTTTCACGAATCCTTTCACTTCATTGGCGCGAGTGCCGCTTGGCGCAATGACTAAGTACCGTTTGAAATGATGAAGCGCATCTAGCGGATCATTCATTTTGTCATCGTAAAGCAATGCCAGCTTGTAATGCACTTCCGCATCGGTTGGCCGGTCTTCCAATGCGGATTCGTACAAACTAATCGCGCGGGCGAGATCGCCTGAAGCTGCTTTCGTTTCCGCGTCTTTGAGCTGTTGTGCATGCTTCGGTGTGACCATGCGGTCACAACCGGTGCAAATTACTGCGGTCACTACGAGAAGACGAAGCCTACTTAGTTGCGTCCGGACATTGCTGTAAATAAGCGCGAGAGATGCCACGCTAATATTTGCGCATCGTCGGATCAACTTCTTCCCGCCAGGCATCAAGGCCGCCTTCGAGATTCAACAAGTTCTCAAAACCCTGCTCCCGAAGAAACTCGATCACCCGTGTGCTGCGGGCGCCGCTCTTGCACATCACGACCGTTGTTTCCGTCCGCGGAATATCCGCCAGTCGCTCCGGAATTGTTCCAAGTGGGATCAGTTGCGAATTTGGAATGCGCGCAATCTCAAATTCGAATGCTTCGCGCACGTCAACGAGCGCGACTTTCTTGCCAGCAGATATCATTTCCTGGAGTTGCCTGGGGGAAATTCCGGGTACTTTCGAATCATTCCCGCCACTGCAAAATTGTTCATAATCGATCGGCTGCATGATTGTCGGCGAATCGCCGCAAACCGGACAGTTTGGATCGCGTCGAATTTTGAATTCGCGAAACTGGAGGGTTAGCGCGTCCACATGCAAAAGACGCCCAAGTAGATTATTCCCCTTATTGATGATCAACTTGATCGCTTCCAGCGCCTGAATCATCCCGATTAGTCCGGGAACAACTCCGAGCACACCGGCTTCCGCACAGTTCGGGATAGCTTCGGGCGGTGGTGGTTCCGGAAAAAGGCAGCGATAGCACGGACCGCCGAGATGAGGTGCAAAGAGCGACGCCTGTCCTTCGAATTGATGGACCGAGCCGTAGACATTTGGCTTTCTTTCCCAAACGCATACATCGCTGGAGAGATAACGGGTCGGGAGATTATCGGAACCATCGACAACAATGTCGTAATCATGCACTAGCTCACTGGCGTTGCTGGCGGACAAGCGCGTGGTGTAGGTCTCAATCGCGATGGTGGGATTTATTGCCAGCAGTCGCGCGCGCGCCGAGTCAGTTTTTTCATTCCCGACATCACTCGTCCCATGCAAAACCTGCCGGTGCAAATTGCTCAAGTCCACTGTGTCTTGATCAATGATGCCGATGGTGCCGATGCCGGCAGCGGCGAGGTAAAGGGATGCTGGAGAACCAAGCCCACCGGCTCCGATGCATAACACGCGTGCGTTTTTTAAGCGGCGCTGACCTTCTTCTCCGATCTGTGCGAGGTTGATTTGCCGGGAATAACGAAGCAATTCGTCCTGGCTCAATTGCGCAATATGTTCCTCGCCAATGGCGCTTTCATTCATATTTCAAACATTATCACGAATTGTAATAGTGGCGACGTGAGAGATGCAATGTACGGAAGATAGGCTTCCTCCTGTTGACGATTCATTGATTCGACGGGCAAGATGTCAGTCGGCCGAGCAGCTAAAACCCTAACTTCCCGGACAGCCCCGCGGCGACGGTGACATCCACTGCGCGAGATCGATCATTTTGTCCCCACTAAATCCCAATTAATTCCGACGACGCGTTTATTCTCAAATCGTTTAAGCGATTTCGGAAAAACAAGGTAGTTCGCACCTTTGGCCTGTTTGAACCCGGCGATGCCAAATTCAGTACCGCTTTCAGCTCGTTGAATTGTCATGACTCGATTATTTTTAAAGTGCGATTGCAAACGACGATCTCCGGTCGGTTTTTGCCAAAGCGTATAAGTTTCGGGATGGCCGGCTTTGTCGACGACCTCAGCGAAGCGCACCGTTTTTACCTTCAACAATTTCATCGAGAGAAAGTCCGCCAGAGAACTACGGCAAAGAAGGTCAGACTACCGTTGCTGCATTCCTGCCCTGGCGGGGTTCGTAAGCCCTCAGTCCATAGCCCCTGACGGAGAGAAAACTTTCGCGCAAGTACGGTGTCTTGCAACGCTGAATAACCACAAGCAGCGACAGCGAGAATGAGGACTCAGGACATTTGTTATTTTCCTCCTCTGCGCATTGACATCAGGAACGGTGTCTGATTCGATCGAGCGCGTGAAATGGCTCGCCCTCTTTGCTCTACTAGCTCTGGAATGTTCCTGTACCACACTCGCCAATCGGCGTGATCTTTATAGTCCGCAGCCGGACCCCGAGCTGGATTGGCATCGTCAAATGCCGACCACCTCGCATGCGGAGGAGCCGGCGAGCGTGCCGATGAATCGTTAATTAGCCGAACGGCAAATTGGCTTTGATTCGCCCGATATCAGTTTTGTCGACCCGGCCCATTTTCGCCAGCTGACGTTTTTTCTTGGCGTTCTTTGCCGACATCAGGTGGCGGCGCGAAGCATGCGAACGAAGGACTTTACCGGAAGCGGTCACCTTGAAACGTTTTGCGACTGATTTCCGGGTCTTGCTTCGTGCGATCGGCTTGGGCATAAGGCGCGGAAGATACCGCCGGCCGGAGAACTGACAACTTCTATTTAGGGCGGCCGTCGAAGCGTACGATTGAGCCTTACGCGACAGCAGGCGCAGCGGCCGGTGCGCCGCGCGACTGCAAATGCGATGCGACCGTTTGCGCTAGCCGGTCGGGCAAGTAGGGCTTAGCCAGAAAAAGGTGATTCTTTTCGCTTTCGAATTCTGATCCAAAAAGCTCCGCGCTATAACCGCTGGTGAAGATAACTTTCAGGTCCGGTTTATCTATGATTAGGCTGTGGGCGAGTTGACGGCCGGAAATTGATTCGGGCATGACCACATCGGTTAGCAGCAGGTCAATTTCTTCTTTATGCTTTGCCCATACGCCGAGCGCCTCTTTACCATTTGCGGCTGAGAGGACACGATAACCAATCGTCACCAGTGCGTCACTGACGAATTCGCGCAACATCTCTTCATCTTCCACAACCAGGATGGTAATGGCATTAGTCGGTGTAGATTTGGTCGGTGGACTTTCCGGTTTGTCTGAGGAAATAACAAGTCCCTCAACGCTCAATGGGAAAAATGTGCGAATAGTAGTGCCTCGACCGGGCGCGGTATCCACTTCAATCCAGCCCCCGTGTTGCTTGAGTACTCCGTAAACGGTGGCGAGGCCCATCCCAGTACCCTGACCGGGGTCTTTGGTCGTAAAAAACGGCTCAAAAATCCGATCCACCGTAGCCGAATCCATTCCGCAACCGGTATCTTTCACCGCCAAGCAGATATAAGGACCAAGCTGTGCTTCGGGATGGCGTGCCCGAGATCCATTGTCGACTTCGATTCGCGTGGTAATGAGGGTAAGCTTGCCGCCTTCGGACATGGCATCGCGCGCATTCAAAGAGAGGTTCATAATGACCTGTTCGACATTACTAGGATCGGCGAAAATCGCCGGCAGATTGGGCGTTAGCTGCATATCGATGGCAATGTGTTCCCCTATCAGTCGCCGCAACATCGCGACCGTTTGCTCGACAAGTTCATTGAGCGCGAGCGGTCGCCTCTGGATAATTTGCTTTCGGCTATAGGCGAGGAGCTGGCGGGTCAAAGCGGTGGCGCGTTCCGCGGCGCGCTTCACTTGGTTGAGAGAAGACATTAGTTTCTTATCGAGACGCGGATTACACAATTGCATCGACGTGTTGCCAAGAATAACGGTGAGAATGTTGTTGAAGTCGTGGGCGACTCCAGCGGCGAGGCGACCAACGGCTTCCATCTTTTGCGCCTGGCGTAGTTCAGTTTCAAGTCGCACGCGATCGGTGATGTCCTGCAAGATTAGTAAGTGAAAAGGAGAATTTCCGAGCTCGAGGTTGTCGGCTGCCACCAGAACTTCGCGAGTGTCATTGGAGGTAGTGCGAATGGTCGCGGTCACGTTGCGGACGGCGTGACGAGCGGCAAGTTCTTGGCGGAGAGAAGCCGGCGTGGATTCATCGGCCCAAAATGTCGTACTACCCGCGAGCACGGCCTCACGGGAGGCACCGACGAGTTCGAGAAAACTTGCGTTTGCGTCGAGACAATATTTTCCATCCGGGCGCTGAATTACCATCGGCACAGGGCTTCCGTGGAACGCCTTCGAAAAACGTTCCTCCGAACGACGTAGCGCTTCCTCGGCGGTAGCGCGTTCCGCTACTTCACCGGTCAGGCGCGCGTTGGCGGCGCGCAATTCCGCCGTGCGCTGGTTTACGAGGGCATCCAGTTCCTCCATCTGTTTTCGCGCCATCTGAGTGAGCTGCCATTTTCTCGAGAGAGCGTGCGCCATCTGCAACACCTCGACGTTATCGAAGGGCTTCTTGAGTACAAGCATCTTATCAGTGTTACCGATCGACTTCGAGATCTCGTCCCACGAATAATCTGAGTAGGCAGTGCAGATGACGATCTGAAGATCAGGAAATTCCTTCCAAATACGGGAGATCGTTTCTACTCCATCCCAGCCAGGCGGCATTCGCACGTCAACAAAGGCCACCGCGTATGGCGCGTTTTCGGCACAGGCGGCATGGACTTTCTCCAATCCCTCTTGCCCTTGAAAAGCGAAGTCGATTCGAAAGTTTTGTGTGCGCGACGCACCGGCCTTATCGCCGAAAAGAGAGGCTTCCGTCGCCTCAAGCTCTTCGGCAATCTTGGCATCAGCAGGGCCGAGGATCTTGCGAAAATCCTCATGGATCGAAGGGTTGTCGTCGATTATAAGAATGCGCTGATTGGATGGCTCCAAAGTCACAGGTTCGAGGTTCATGTGGCTGATGCAGTAGAGGCAATGGGAAGTTCGAGGGTAAAGGTGGCTCCCTGGCCGATGCCGGCGCTTGCTGCGGTGATGGCGCCGCCCATCGAACGCGCGGCGATGGCGCCGCTATGAAGGCCGAAACCGTGCCCGCCTTCACGGGTCGTGAAACCGTGCGCGAAAATTCGGGTCAGGTTCTCCGGCGAAATGCCGACGCCATTATCCGAGACAACGATCTGGACATAGCGATCGTTTAGTGCGGAGATTGAGATTATCAATTTCTTGTCGGTGCGCTCAACGTCGTCCAAGGCATATTTGGCGTTGCGAATCAGATTGATGAGAATTTGCAACACCTTGTGCCGGTCGACGCGGACCGGAGGCACGGCAGAAAAGCGCCGCTCAACGTCGACGCCATGGCGCTCAAATGCGCCAATGTTCATGGCAATGGCGTCTTCTACCAGCCGATGAGCCTGGAGGTTTTCGAAAACACCGCTGACCTTCGCGTAGCTCTGCTGCATCGCTACTACTTCCTTAATGTGCTCGATATTACGGCTTAGTTGATCGACCTCGTTCTGTAGTTCGGAATTTTCCAAAACGAAGAATTCTCCGAGTTTCGCGAGATAGCCCGGTAATTTTTGCCCATTCACATCATTCGTTAGGTACTCTCCGAGGTCACCATTGTGGCTGGTGAGAAGAGCCGCGGCCTGGGCCAGCTTGGGCGCCTTGGAGCGGCGAAGCTTCTCGACCACGAGGCCGGCGGAAACGTTCACGCTGTTGAGCACGTTACCGACATTGTGCAGGACGCCAGTCGCCACTTCTGCCATACCAGCGAGACGCGAAGTCTCGAGCAACTTCTGCTGCGAAAGGCG
>Ga0066671_10000594_pt1 | contig 11473 bp, 12 predicted proteins | sample GraSoiAngelo_120_FD_62294 | JGI IMG/M metagenome (GOLD analysis project Ga0066671, IMG submission 62294) | Grasslands soil microbial communities from the Angelo Coastal Reserve, California, USA - 14_0919_09_20cm | ecosystem: Environmental > Terrestrial > Soil > Grasslands | place: USA...
ATCGTTCTCGACGAGCCGACGATCGGGCTCGACCCGGTCGGCGCCCGCGAGCTCAGGCACACGATCGCCGAGCTGGCGCGCGCGGGCAAGACGGTTTTGCTGACCACGCACTACATGTACGAGGCGGACGCCCTCTGCGACCGGATCGCGGTCATCGCCAAGGGCGAGATCGTCGCCACCGGGACGCCAGCGCACCTGAAAAGCGCCGTGGCCGATCGGACCGTGATCGAGATCGAGGCCTACGGTGCGCCCGAGGACGCAATCCGGCGGCTTCGCGATGCGCCCGGCGTCACGTCCGTCGCCGTGGAGGACCGCGAGCACGCGCAGCTTCTGCTCGTCCAGGCGCCGCAAGGCTCCGTGCTCACCCAGCAGTTGCTCGGCCACCTCGACGGGGTCCGAGTCGGCCGCGTCACCGCGCGCGAGCCCACGCTGGAGGACGCCTACGTGAGCCTCGTGACGGAGAACTGATGCGGATCGCGCGCCTGCTCGCTGTCTGCTGGTGGTTCCAGCTCAAGCAGATGACAAAGGCGGGCCTCTTCGTCTTCACCTCGATCATCGAGCCGCTGATCTTCGCGACGCTCGCGTACTACCTGTTCAAGGCCGGCCACAGGCCCGGGACGCTGCTCTACGCGGCGCTGTCCGCCGGGCTGATGGGGATCTGGACCTCAACGCTCTTCGGGTCCGGCGGTGCGATCAACTTCCAGCGCTGGCAGGGCGTGCTCGAGCCGCTCGTCGCCTCGCCGCCGCCCTACGCGCTGATCCTGTTCCCGCAGACGTTGGCGGCGGCATCGATCGGCCTCTACTCGCTCGCGTCCACGCTCGTCTGGGGACGCGTCATCTTCGGGATCCCGCTCCATTTCGTGCATCCGGTCGCCTTCGCGATCTCGATCGTCGTGACGATCGTCTCGCTCGGCGTGCTCGGGCTCGTGATGGGCGCGAGCTTCATCCTCTACCGCGAGGCGAATGCGCTGTCGAACATGCTCGAGTTCCCGATCTGGATCGTCACCGGCGTGATCGTGCCCCTCTCCCTGTTGCCGGGCTGGATCCACCCGCTCTCGTGGATCCTGGCGCCGACATGGGGCTACCGCGCGATCCATAACGCGGCTCTCGGCGGCAACCCGTGGCCGGGAATCGGGATCGCTCTCGGGCTCGCGGCCGTCTACTTCGTCATCGGCCAAGCGGTTGTCGTCGCTTTCGAGCGACGCGCGCGCGAGCGAGCCACCTTGTCGCTCGTATGAGTGTCGCGGTCCGAAACCGAATGTCCTACGGCCGGGATCAGAGGTTGAGGCAGACGTTGCGCATCTTCTTCCACGGCGGCTACTTCAGTTACCGCGCGCTCTTCAACTGGCAAAGCCCACGTTTCTACGTGCCCACGATGCTGGCCGGGCCCGCGTTCCAGGTGCTCTTCTTCGCCTACCTCGGCCGCTACAGCCACGTCCGCGACGACGCTTTCTACGTCGTCGGCAACGCCGTGCAGGTGTCCGGGATGTCAGGCGTCTTCGGAGTCGCGATCACGGTAGGCGGCGAGCGATGGACGCAGACGCTCGCGCCGTTGCTCGCGACACCGGCGAACCGGATGGCGCTTTTCCTCGGACGAGCGCTGCCGCATATCGTCAACGGCTTCATCGTCTCGGCGTTCGGCTTCGCGATCGGGCGCCTGCTCCTGGACTTCCATCCCGGGCTCGGCACGATCCCGGAGCTCGCCGTGGTCGTGTTGCTCTCGACCACGACCTGCACCGCGTTCGGGCTCGTCGTCGGCGCGCTCGGGCTGCGCTGGCGGGACGTGTTCACGATTGCGAACCCGGCTTACTTCCTGATGCTGCTGTTCTGCGGCGTCAACATCCCGCTCTCGGCACTGCCGAAGTGGATGCAGGTGGTCGGCAGCGGCATGCCGCTGACGCACGGAATCGCCGCGGCGCGGCGGGTCGCGCACGGCGCGTCGCTCTCTTCCGTCGACGGCTTGATCGGCAAAGAGGCGCTGATCGGCCTGTGCTACTTCGCCGCGGCCTACGTCCTGCTGCGGGTCTTCGAGGCCGAGGGCCGGCGGCGGGCGACGCTGGAACTCGTGTGAGAATCCGCGACCTGAACTGGATGCAGCTCGAGGCGTATCTCGAGCACGACGACCGCGTGGTGCTGCCGCTCGGCTCGACGGAGCAGCACGCCTACCTCTCCCTGGAGACCGACAACATCCTCGCCGAGCGTGTCTCGGCCGAGGCCGCCGAGCCGCTCGGCGTGCCGGTACTGCCCGTGTTGCCTTACGGCCTGACGCCGACCTTTTCGGCTGCCTACCCCGGTAGCCCGACGCTCAGGCAGGAGACCTATGCAGGGCTGCTCCACGACCTGCTCGACTCCCTCTACCGCCAGGGCTTCCGCCGCTTCCTGCTCGTCAACGGCCATGGCGGCAACACGCCCGCAGGGCCGCTCGCACGCGAATGGGCAGCGCGTGAAGACAGGGCGGATGCCCAGGCGATCTTCCATTCCTGGTGGGCCGGGCCGAAGGTGCGGGAGGTGGCGATGGCGATCGACCCCGAGTACTCGCACGCAAACTGGGGCGAGAACTTTCCCTGGACGCGGCTACCGGGTGTGGAGTTTCCCCCCGAGCGGAAGCCGATGCTGGACGAGGCCGCCTACCTCGTCGCGGGGCCGGAGCAGCTGCGCGACGTGATCGGCGACGGCAGCTTCGGCGGTCTCTACCAGCGCGACGACGAGGAGATGCTGCGCATCTGGCAAACAGGGGTCGAGGAGGTGCGCGAACTGCTCGAGTCCGGATGGCGGCGCGGCTAGCGGTCGCAGCCGCCCTCCTCGCACTGGCTGCGAGCGCGAGCGGCGCCGCGGGTTTTCGCGAGGTCGAGCGCCTGCCGACGCACCGGAAGCTCCTCGCGCTCACGTTCGACGGCGGCGGCGACACCGCAAACGGAACCGCGCTGATCCTGAAGACGCTGCGGAGGCGACGCGTGGCCGCGACCTTCTTCCTGGCCGGCCGCTGGATCCGGCTCCATCCCGCGCTCGCGAGGGCGATCGGCCGGCGCTACCCGATCGGGGATCACACCTTCGATCACGCCGATCAAACCGGCCTCTCCTCGGCGCAGATCCGGGCCGACGTCCGCCGCGGCGCATGGTGGATCCGGGTCAAGGCCGGCCGGAATCCGCGGCCGCTGTTCCGGTTTCCCTACGGAGCGCGGGACGCACGCACGATCGCCGTCGTCAACTCGATGGGCTATGCCTCGGTGCGCTGGACGGTCGATACTTGGGGCTGGATGGGCCGCTCCGAAGGGCAGTCGGTGGCGTCAGTCGTCCGCCGGATCGCCGACAACCTGGAGCCGGGCGCGATCGTCTTGATGCACGTTGGCGTTGCTCATGATGGATCGCTCCTCGACGCCGAGGCGCTCCCGCGCGTGATCGCGCTCGCTCGTGCGCGGGGCTACCGCTTCGTCACGCTCGACGGGTTCGTGCACGCACCGAGATGACAGAGGACCCGGTCGAGCGCTTCCGGGAGTGGTTCCGCGAGGCCGAGCAGGCGGGCGTCGAGGTGCCCGAAGCGATGACGCTCGCCACCGCTTCCGCCGATGGCATTCCCTCAGCGCGGATGGTCCTGCTCAAGGACGTCGACGAGGAGGGCTTCGTCTTCTACAGCGGCTACGGCAGTCGCAAGGCCGGCGAGCTCGAGCAGAACCCGCGTGCGGCCCTCGTCTTCTACTGGCGGCAGCTCGGCAAGCAGGTCCGAGTGGAAGGTCAGGTCGAGCGGGTCTCGGAGGCCGAATCGGCCGCGTACTTCGCCACGCGCCCGCGGGGGAGTCAGCTTGCGGCGTGGGCCTCTCAGCAGAGCCATCCGCTCGAGAGCCGCGAAGAGCTCGAGCGCCGCTACGCGGAGCTCGAGCGCGAGTACGAAGGGCGCGAGGTGACGCGTCCGCCGCACTGGGGCGGCTTCCGGCTCCGGCCGGACGCGATCGAGTTCTGGGAGCACCGAGAGAACCGGCTGCACGACCGTTCCCGTTACACGCGCGCGCGCGAGGGCTGGCATGTGGAGCGGTTGGCGCCTTGACACCTCGTCGGCGCTGCTTCCGTCCGGTCGGTCGTCCTACTTGACGAGCGAAAGCATTTTGAACATCGGCAGGTACATCGAGATCACGATCACGCCGACCATGGCGCCGACCATGATCATCATCAGCGGCTCGATGATCGACGTCAGGGTCGCGATCGCCGCGTCGACCTCGTCCTCGTAGAAGTCCGCGATCTTCGAGAGCATCTTCTCGAGCTCTCCGGTCTCCTCGCCTATCTTGACCATCTGGCTGACCATCGGGGGGAAGATGTCGTTCTCGATCAGGGGCTGCGCGATCGGGACTCCCTGGTGAACCTTCGAGCGCACGCCCGCGAGAGCGTCCTCGATCACCCAGTTGCCGGCCGTCTGGCCGGTGATCTCGAGCGCCTTGATGATGTCGACGCCTGCAGCGACGAGCGTGGACAACGTCCGCGAGAAGCGCGCCATTGTCACCTTGAGGACGACGTCGCCGATCTTCATCGGGATCTTCAGCTTGAGCCGGTCCCAGAGCTGACGGCCCTGCTCCGTACGCTTGAAGCGGCGGACGCCCCAGATCGTTGCGAAGAACAGCGGGAAGATGATGTACCAGTCGCTGCGGAGAACGTTCGAAATGCTGACGACATACTGCGTCAGCGTCGGCAGCTTGCCGCCGAGCTGCGCGAAGATATTCACGAAGACCGGGACGAGGAACATCAACAGGCCGACCAGGACGAGGGTCGCGAAGATCAGCACCATCGTCGGGTACATCATCGCGCCCTTGACCCGGCGCTTGATTTGCGTGTCCTTCTCGATCTGGAAGGCGACGCGATCGAGAACCTGGTCGAGGATGCCGGCGGCCTCTCCTGCCTCGACCATCGAGACGTAGAGGCGAGTGAAGATCTTCGGATGGCGCCCGAGCGCCTGGGAGAGCAACAGGCCTCCCTCGACGTCGGCGCGAAGCTCTTTGACGACCGAGGCGAAGTACTCGTCGTCGGTCTGCTCCTCGAGGATCACCAGCGAGCTGACGACGTTCAGGCCGGCCTCGATCATCGTCGCGAACTGGCGGGAGAAGATCTGGAGGGTCTTCGGCTTGACCTTCTTGAACGCCGTGCGGGCGCCGACCTCGCCGCTCGCGGGCAGCTCCTCGAGCCGCTCCGCGAGCAGACCGCGGACGCGCAGCTGCTCCCGGGCCGCATCGAAGTCCGGGGCATGAATCTCGCCGGCCGTGGAAAAGCCGTCAGCATTGATCGCGCTGTACGCGTACGCCGCCATTCCTGCTTCGTATCGGCAACGGGTGCGCGGCGCTTGAGGCGCTTGAGTTACTCGCGCGAGGTGCCGATAACCCGGTCGTGTTTGGACGCTTGTGGCAACGCCTGCGCGCGAACGAGGGATTCGGTCTGATCGAGCTGCTGATGGCCATGACGATCCTGAACATCGGCATCCTCGCGATCGTGGCTGCATTCAATGCGGGGACTTTCGCCGTCTTCCGCGCCAGCAGGACCTCGACCGCCTCCTCGTTGGCCGACAGGCAGATGGAGCTGTACCGCTCCTTGCCGTGGGCTTCCATCGGGCTCGATTCGACCGCGCTCGGCAGCGTCGACAACACGTACAAGTGCGATACGACCCTCGGCGGCGCGTGTCCGAACCCGACCTCGAGCGAAACGACCGTCGCTTCGTGCAACGGCTCGTCGGCCCCCCAGTGCGTGCCGACTCAGTCGCCGGTGAGCGGTGCGGACCGCCACAGGTATCGGATCGACACCTACATCACGACGACGACACCTACGGGCGGGCGGGCGGTTCGCGTCGTGACCGTGGTCGTGCGGGACGTCAACAACCTCACGGCGCGGCCATACGTTCGCGAAGCCTCCACGTTCGACCAGGCGTTCGGTTAGCCGCCCCGCCTGATCGGGACGCGACCGGGGACTGACCCCGGACAGGGCCGCTCTAGGCGGTCGCGACCAGCCGCAGCACGTAGCGCGCGCCGTCAGCCGTGTTCATCAGCGTGACCGTCTTGCCCTTCTTGAGGGTCACGGTCGCCGCGCCGCTCTCGTAGGAGCCGCCGGCGATGCCAATCTTGGCGGCGCCCCTCGTCAGGGAGACGAGCGTGAAGACCGGACTGCCGCTCGGGAACGAGCCACCGACGGAGACGGCGGTCGACGTCCCGTTGACGGAGATTGTCGCGCTCTTCGGTTTCCCGGCAACGGGCTTGGCGGCAACGGGCTTGGCCGCGCCGATCGAGACGTTCGTGCCGGTTTTGGGCGTCGCGGCCGACTGCTTCTTCGCTCCCGTTGGGGTAGCAGTCGTCGAGGGAGCCGCCGAGGAGCAGCCCCCCGAGTCGCCGGCACCCGAATCTGCCACACAGCCGGAGGCGATTTGCTGCTTGAAGGGGTCCTTGCCCATGAACTTGCTGAAGGAGACGAGCTGCCCGGCGTTCGGAGGCAACGGGTTGCTTGGATCGGAGACACCGTCGGCCGATGTCGAGGCCGTCGAGCCGCTGCTCGTGACGCTGGTGGCCGCCGTCGACGAACCGGCGAGGGAGGGCGGAGCGAGGGGCGTCGCGCCTGCCGTCGTCGAGCTCGTCGTCGACGGGCTCGACGAGGCGCTCCGGCCCTGGGGCTTCAGCATCTTCATCGTTCGCGGCACCTGGAATGCGAGCAACCCCAGGAGGAGGACGCCGCCGACCGCGAGGATGATCTTCTGCTTCTTGGCCTTCGCCTTGGGATCGAACTTCTTCTTCGCCATCAGTTCGTTCCCGTTGAGCTCGGCGCCGCAGCCGCCGACGGAGTTGTCGTCGTCGGCGCGGTCGTCGTCGTGGGCGTAGTCGTTGCCGGGGTGGTGGTTGTGGTCGTGGGCGTCGTCGCGCCCGTGGTCGTGGTCGCGGGCGTCGTGGTGGCCCCGGTCGTCGTCGCCGGCGTGGTCGTCTGCGGCGGCGCGCTCACCGTCGAGCCGGTGCCGTAGATGTAGGCGTCGATCAGCAACGTGGCCCGGATCTGCGGGAACTGCAACTGCCCTTCCTCGAATGAGATCGTGTCGACTGTGAACAGCCGGCCGTCCGCGGCCAGCGCCCCACGGCGAACGTCGACGAGATTTCGCAGGCGAAACAGAAAGTCCGTCAGCTGGAAGAAGTTGCCTTCGAAGACCACGTTGATCGGAACGACCTGGTAGCCGCTGACCGCGGTCGAGCCCTGCAGCGCCATCGAATCGAACGAGATGCCGCTCTGGCGCGCCACGTTGCTCAACTCGAGCACGATTCCGGCCTCGTCGGGCTGGTCGGGCATGGCCTTCGTCAACCTGAAGAGATCGGCCACGCGGACCTTTTGCGCATGCTTGGCCTGGGCCAGGAGCGCGCGAGCCTCGGAGATCTGCTGGTCTTGCGCAGCTATCTCGGTCGAGAGATCGGTCGCCTTGCCCTTCTGCGGCTTCACGAGCACGAAGTACCCGGCCACCGCCACGAACAGAAGTGCCGCGACGGCGATCGCGATCTGCACGGACTGGGGCAGCTTCTTCTTGCTCACGAGCTCGCTCCCGGCGCACGGACGTTGGCTGCGATGGTGAAGTGGATGACGTTGCGCGAGCCGAGCTTTGACTGCTCGCTGGTCAGGAGCTGAACCTGCTGGAGATCGGGTACCACCGAAAGCCGTGTCAGCAGACGCGCAACCGCCTCGTGCGAATAGGTGTAGCCCTCGATGTTGAAGCCGAGAGCCCCGACGAGAGAGGTGGTCGGAGCCGGGCTCGAGCTCGTCGAGACCGGCGTCGAAGCCGAGGCAGAGGCCGAGCTCGCGCTCGACGGAGTCGCCGTCGCCGTCGCCGTCAACGGCGCGGTTGCCGAGAGGGTCTGGAGCCAAACGTCGTCGGGCAGCACGAGCGCAAACTCTCGGAGCACGCGATCCCAGGCCACGCGTTTCGAAAGCGCCAGGTTGAGCGCGGTCACGCGCGCCTGCTTGTCGGCGACCAGGGCGTCCTGCTGCTGCACCTGGCTCTGGGTGGGAACCGGGATCGCCGCGAGCTCGGCCTTTTTCTCCGCGAGCTCGAGCTGGCGCGACTTCACCTTCCCGTGCGCGCCCGAGAAGAGCAGGCCGAGCAACGCGGTCACAAAGACGAGCCCGGCGATGCCGGTGATCGCAACGGGCTTCGCCAGCTTGGTGCCGCCACGGCGGCCAGTTTCCTTGGGAAGCAGGTTGACCGCGCGCATTTCTCAGTCCTCGATTCCGAGTCCGATTGCAATCGCGAGCGAGCCAATCTGCTCAGCGTCCTTGATCTTCTTGCCGACCTTGACCCGAGCCAGTGGATCGCCCAGGCGAACGCTGACGCCGATCAGCGCCTGCAGCTCCTCGGCGAGCCCGCGCAGGTGCACCGTGCCGCCCGTCAGGACGATCTCGCCGATGCCCAGAGAGTCGGGCTGGTTCTGGTAGAACTGAAGCGAGGAGACGAGTTCTCGGGCGAAGCTCTGCAGCTGCCGCCGGACCGCCTCCCGGGCGCGGTTCGCCTGGTCGTCGGTCAGACCCTCGGGCGTGTCGCCGTGCGTGAGCGAGAGCGCGCGCTTGACCGGCTCGGCCTCAGAGGGAGCCATGTCGAGCTCACGGGCGATCGCGACGTTCAGGGTCCCCCCACCCCAATCGAGCACACGGGTGAACTCGCACACTCGCCCATCCGAGACGGCAAACGTCGAGCGGTCATGGCCGACCGCGACGACCACGGTCGCGGCATGTGCCGGCCCCGCTTCAGCCGGAAGCGGTTCGGCGACCGCGCGTAGGAGCGCAAACGCCTCGAGATCGATTCCGACGAGCTTGATCCCCGCCTTCTTGCACGCCTCGACGTAGCGGTCGAGAAGATCGCGGTAGGCGACGACGAGCAGGATGCGCCTGGTGGTCCGTCCCTCCTCGTCCCGCCTCTCGCTGAGCACCTGCCAGTCGATCACGGCCTCCTCGATCGGGATCGGCAGCGCTTCATGCGCGCGGAACCGAATCGCGTTCTCGAGCTGCTTGCCGTCGTCGATGCCGTCGATGTCGAAGATCCGGACACCGATGCGGTTGTTGGCGATGCCCAACCGCACGCCCTCCCGCGGAAGCTTGTGGCGCTTGAAGAAGTGCTTCAGAGCCGCCGTGAGCGCCTCGGGGTCGCGAAGCTCGCCGCCGACGACAACGCCGGGATCGAGCGCCTCGCGCGCGAGCTGGACGAGCTCGGGCACGCCGTTGTTGTGAATCCGTGCTGCGGCGAGCTGAGAGCCGCCGATCTTCAGACCGGTGACGCGTTTCATGCGCTTCGACGCGTTCTTTTGCGTCTTGCCCCGCGCGCCCTTGGCGCTCTTCGTCGCCTTCGGCTCGCCTTTCTTGCCGCCGAGCGACAGCTCGCGCTTGTAGAACGGGACCCGCTCGCCCTTCGGCTGCTTCTCCTTCGGCTGCTTGGCAGGCTTCTTCTCCTTCGGCTGCTTCGCAGGCTTCTCAGCTTTCGGCTTCTTCGAACGCAACTTCCCGCCCAGCGAGAGCTCGCGCTGGTACCACGGCACCCGTTCTGCGGCCGGCGCTTCGGGCTCGGATTCGGCGGAGCGCGCCGGAGCCTCCGAGACCTCTTGTCGGCCGGGTTCGAGCTCGGGCTCGGCGAGGACAGCCGGTGCTTGCACCTGCGCCGGCGCCGGCGGCACGGGCGGAGCCGGAGAGACCGCGACCGGAGCCGCCGGCGTCGGCGCAGGCGGTGGGGAGAGCTCGGCCGCAGGCTGAACCTCGTCCGCGTTCGGCACCTCCGGCGCGGGGATGATCGTGTCGTCGGCCTCTTTGGGCTTGCGGCCGAGCAGATCGGAGAACTTGACTTCTTTGTTCCAGTCGACCACGGGCTACGCCTCCGCCACCCGCAAGCCGCCGCTGAGCGGGGCGGTTTCCGTGCCATCGACGTAAGACGTGACGTCCATGCCCGCGCGCTCGAGCAATCCGAAAAGCTGGTCGGGCCGGCTGGAGCAGCTCAGGGCGTCGTCGAGCGCGATCACCTTCCGTAGGACGAGGTCGGCGAGCGCCTGTTCCATCGTCTGCATGCCCTTCGACGTCCCGGTCTGCATGACCGAGTAGACCTGTTCGACCTTGCCCTGGCGGATCAGGTTCCGGACGGCGTCGTCGGGGAACAGAATCTCGAGCGCGGGGACCCGGCCGTTGCCATCAGGAGTCGGAATCAGCGCTTGCGTGCAGACGCCCTGGAGGGTGGCTGCGAGCTGAACGCGCACTTGGCCCTGCTGGCCCGCGGGAAAGGCGTCGATGATGCGATCGACCGTGCTCGGGGCGCTCTGGGTGTGCAGGGTCGCGAAGACGAGGTGTCCGGTCTCGGCCGCGGTGATCGCGGTCGAGATCGTCTCGAGGTCCCGCATCTCGCCCAGCAGAATCACGTCGGGGTCCTCGCGCAGGGCTGCGCGGAGAGCGTCGGCGAAGTTCGGCGCGTCTGGCCCGACCTCGCGCTGGTTGACGATGCAGCGCTTGTGCCGGTGCACGAACTCGACCGGGTCTTCGATCGTGAGGATGTGCTCGGAGCGCTTACGGTTGATCTCGTCGATCAGCGCCGCGAGCGTCGTCGACTTGCCCGAGCCCGTCGGCCCCGTGATCAGCACGAGCCCACGGGGCTTCTCGGTCAGCGAGTGCAGAGCGGTCGGAATGCCGAGCTCTTCGAGCGTTCTGATGTCCGCCGGGATCAGGCGGAAGGCGGCGCCGAGCGTGCCTCGCTGGAAGAACACGTTGACACGAAAGCGCGCGAGCCCGGGGATCGAATGCGCAAAGTCGATCTGGCGATTGATCTCGAGCAGCTTTTGCTGCTCCGTGGAAAGGACGCGGTAGAGCAGTTGGTGCGTGTCCTCGGGCGAGAGGTCGGGCACGTCCTCGTAGCGCTCCAGAACGCCGTGCACGCGCATGGCCGGCGGGGTGCCGACCGTGATGTGCAGGTCTGACGCATTGCGCGCCACCATGCGCTCGAGCAGCGCGTCGATTGAGAGAAAGGTCTCCGGCATTGTCCCTCGGTCGAGCTAATCGGCAGGGAGGCCGGGTTCCTTAAGCCCACCCGAGCTCTCTCCACGGCTATCCCTCAACCGGGGGGTGCGCTGACCAGTCGAGGGCGACCGATAACCAGCGCGAGCCACCCGACGCATCCCCCAAGGAGGATCAACCAATGCTCTCCAAGCTCTCAAGCCGGCTTGCGCCGGCGAAGCGCGACGAAGGTTTCACGCTGATCGAGCTTCTCGTCGTGATCATCATCCTGGGAATCCTGCTCGCGATTGCGATTCCCTCGTACCTCAGCTTCCGGACGCGCGCGAACAAGTCGGCCGCCCAGGCCAACGTCCGCGCGGCCATCCCGGGCATCGAGGCCTACGCAGCCGACAACAACGGCTACACGGGCGCCACCCTGGCGAAGCTCCAGGGGTCCTACGACGCCGGGATCAAGAACATCAAGGTCTCAGGTGCAACCACGTTTGCCTACTGCATC
>Ga0066671_10000596_pt1 | contig 11422 bp, 7 predicted proteins | sample GraSoiAngelo_120_FD_62294 | JGI IMG/M metagenome (GOLD analysis project Ga0066671, IMG submission 62294) | Grasslands soil microbial communities from the Angelo Coastal Reserve, California, USA - 14_0919_09_20cm | ecosystem: Environmental > Terrestrial > Soil > Grasslands | place: USA...
GTCAGCATTCACGATCTTTCATTCGAACACTTGCCGCAAACTTTCAAGCGCCGCAGCCGTATGCAACTGCGATTAACGGTACGGAATTCTGCCCGTCGAGCCGCGCGGATTCTTTCACTTTCGGAACATACGCGTCGTGATATCGTGGAAACCTACGGCATCAGCGCCGAGCGCGTTACCGCTATCCCGCTTGCGGCACCATCGCACTTTGGTCCGGTTGCGGACAATAAGGAACTGCAACGCGTGCGACACATTTACGGGATAGACGGCGATTACATTTTGTCTGTGGGTTCTATTCAGCCTCGCAAGAACCTGGCCCGGCTCGTCAGGGCCTATGCTTCATTGCGTGGCGAGTATTCAACGGATAAGCTGCCCAAACTCGTTTTAGCCGGAAAGTGCGCGTGGCTTTTTGACGAAACCTTGCGCGCGCTCGAAGAAACCGGCCTGAAAGATACAGTTGTTTTACCCGGATATGTGCCCGAAGCCGACTTGCCGGCGTTGTATTCAGGGGCGCTTTGCTTTGTTTATCCGTCCTATTTCGAAGGATTCGGATTGCCGCCACTCGAAGCGATGAAATGCGGCGCTCCAGTCGTTGTAGGTAACAGAACCAGCTTGCCTGAAGTTGTTGGTGCAGCCGCTTTGACGGTCGATCCATTCAACATCGAAGCAATCGCGGCGGCAATGAAACGCTTGATGCGCGATTCACAATTACGTCAAGAGTTGAGTCTCAAAGGTCAACAACGGGCCGGCATGTTTGATTGGCGAGAGACGGCCCGAAGAACGTTGGAAGTTTACCAAGAGGTCGCCCGGTCTCTGTAATCTGTGGGCAGAAGAGCAATGCGTATCGCAATTCTCGGCACACGCGGTATTCCGGCCAGCTACGGTGGGTTTGAAACCTTTGCCGAACATCTCGCAACGCGTTTGGTTGCTCGCGGCCACGACGTGACGGTCTACTGCCGCGCACACTACGTTTCACCGCGACAGTTGGAATATCACGGCGTGAAGCTCGTGGTGTTGCCGACGATCCGGCACAAGTACTTCGATACTGTCGTTCACACTTTCCTTTCCGCACTCCATTCAGTTTCAGGACGTTACGACGCAGCTTTGATTTGCAACTGCGCCAACGCGCCGTTTAGTCCGATTCATAGATTGACCGGGACGCCCGTCGCCATCAACGTCGATGGACTCGAGCACAAACGAAAGAAATGGGGCTGGCTGGGACGGCGCTACTACCGCTTTGCTGAATACCTCTCGACGTTGTTGCCGAATGAAATGATCACGGATGCACAGGTGATACAGGATTATTACCTGGGTCGTCACAACGCCTCGTCAACAATGATTGCCTACGGCAGCGAAGTTGAACGGCGTCCGGCGCGTGAGACAGTTCGCAAATGGCGCGTCGAGCCAAACAGGTATGTTTTGTATGTCTCGCGGCTCGAGCCTGAGAACAATGCGCATCTCGTGATCGAGGCTTTCAAAAAAGTACGGACTGCTTACCGTTTGCTGATCGTGGGCGATGCGCCTTATGCGGAGCAGTACATCAACAGTTTGAAAGCCAGGGCGCGCGGTGACAAGAGAATCATCTTCACCGGGTTTGTTTTCGGTCAGGATTATCGCGCGCTCCAGCAGAATGCGTACTGTTACATTCACGCCACCGAGGTCGGCGGCACACACCCGGCCCTGCTCGAAGCGATGGGTTACGGAAACTGCGTGTTGACGCTCGCGACACCGGAAAACATTGAGGTTGTGGGCGAGGCTGGTGTTCCGTACATCGACGAATTCGATCTGGCTGAAAAGCTACAGAGGGTTTTGCGGGATGGATCGCTGGTGCAGGCTTACCGGAATCGGGCGCAGCAACGTGTTCAAAGCCATTATGACTGGGAGGCGGTGGTCGATCAGTACGAACAACTCTTCGCACGGATGAGTGGAAAGACAGTCTCGACGCAGATTGCACCCGCCGAGGCTGAAAGGGCAAAAATGTTACAAGAGTCCTGAAAGAAGGGGCCCCGCTAATCCTGAAATCAGCGGGGCGAAGCGTTACGGGTAGGTTCGGGCAAACAGGGTGGCTGCAAAGCATGAGAATCGCCAAGACTCACGGCGACTCGAACGGGCGGCGCGTTAGCGGGTCAGGGATAAGAGCAAATAATCTAAGGCAAACGCACCAATCCAACACTTTGCCCAGTCGCATTTCAAACAAATCCAATACTTCTTGCTAATTTGTTCTTGTGCGAAATTATACGAGTATTGTGTGACCTGTCAAGCACAATATTAACTATTTCGTAAAATTCTCGTGACAGATCCCGATCCGCGTCATCCGCGGCTAACTTATTACTGGCCGGAGCGGGCTTGTTGGAGGCGATAAGCTTGACGCCTGACGGTCTCGGAAACATTCCGGTTCTGGGCCAGGTTGTGCAAATCCTTCGTTCGAATCCGGCCCAGGAGGCCCATAGCTGTCGGAATCGGCGTGCGTGGATTTCTGGCGAGGTTGTGAATGATCGGATAAGCACGCGCCCACGTGCGGTTGAGCGCGATCAAACGCAGCACTTCATTGGACACAGTCCGCATAGCCGCGATGTTCTCAATCTCCTGCTCGGTAATTCGCGGATTATTGACAACGGCCGAACAGACCACCTTGTTTGAATCCCGGATCAGAATGCCGCGGGCCTCGCGATCGCCCTTCATCGCCAGTTTCATCCTGTCCCTGGTATTCATGAACATGATCCGGCGAATCAATGAAACTCTTTCAGCGTTGACCTCGCCCGATTCCAGACGCTCGCTCTCGATGACTCGCTGAACATTGGCCGAAACGTCCGCTGCGGTTTCCGCGATCAACTCTTCATAACGTTCGGCCGGCAGCCATGAATCGTCGAGATCGGCATCGGAAACTTCGATGTGCTGCGCGATCAGCCACGCGTCTTCGAGACTCAGCTCGCCCGCGGCAGTGGTCAACTCCGCTGCTTCGAAAAACTCAGCCGCTGCCGTCTGTCCGCGTGCTCTTAACTCGTCAGCAATTTGGCGTGCGCCGCGTTCCTTCTCGAAAAACTCTTTGCGGGTCTCGCGAGCGCGTCTTTCAGCCTCGCCACCGCACGCCGGATTATTGAGAATCGCATCGATGATCTCTGGAGAACGGACCAGTCGCTGCTGATTGATCGTTAAGAGCTCGAGAAGCGAGCTGTGCGGCGTGGTAGCTGCGAGTTTTGCGAGCGCGGGAGCGGGCGTATTCGTGTTGAGAATCGTGGCTTCGTAGACTTCGTGTTTGCCGTCGCCTTGCGTTGCGAGATAGGCTAACACGCTGGGAGCCGTGTCGGGCGCTGAGGCTGCGACTAAAAGATCTTCCGGGCTTTCAGCCTGGAGTGTTTCGTTTGCGGCGGCGGCAATTTGTGGGTCATCGCTGCCGGTGAGTGCAACCAGCACTTCCAAAAGATCGCTCTGCTGCAACGGCAGCATTCCACGTGCGGCGGCGAGCCGCGCAGGTTGCGGAGCGTTGCCGCTGATGATTGCATGCACGACCGGATTGGTTGATGAGATTTCTGAGGCCAAAATTTTTGGTGCTTTGTTCTTAGTCCTTTGTTCTTTGTAGCTTTCGAGGCTACAAAGTACTAAGTACAAAGCACGACTACTAGGCCGCGATTCCGTGGCACTTCTTATACTTCTTCCCCGATCCACACGGGCAGGGCTCGTTGCGTCCAACTTTCGGCTGATCCCTGACAACAGTCTTCACTTTGCCGTCCTCTTCCCCCGCTGGAGCGGCGCCCTGGTTCGGTCCGGTAAACTTCAGCGATCCCTGCCGTCGCGCCGCGCGTCTCTGCTGCAACCTCTCAGGCGCCTGTTCGGAAACTACCTGCAAGTTGAACAGCGAACGAATCGTAGTCGTGTCGATGCGATCGAGCATCTCCTGGAACAGATCGAAACTCTGTTTCTTGTATTCGACCAGCGGGTCCTTTTGTCCATAACCGACGAGCCCGATTCCCTGCTTGAGGTGGTCCAACGACAGCAAGTGGTCTTTCCACTGCGCGTCGATAATATTCAACATGATAATGCGCTCGTAAGTGCGCATCGCTTCCGGACCAATCTGCTGTTCCTTGCCTTCGTACTTGAGCTTGAGCCGCTCCCAAATTGCGTCGACAACTTCCTGCGTCGTCATGTTGGGAATGTCGATCTCTTCACTATCCGGATCGAAGTCGTAAATGGTCTTGATCTGGATCTTGTAGTTGTCGATGTCCCAATCGTCCGGAGAAACCTCGGGATTGAGATACTGCCGAGTTATGTCAGATAACAGATCGTAGGCAACACCTGACGACGGCGGATCGCCCATCAAGTAATCACGCTGATCCGGCTCTTCCATCAATTGACGACGCAGACCATAAATCGTCTCGCGCTGCTTGTTCATCACGTCGTCGTATTCGAGCAGGTGTTTGCGAGCTTCGAAGTTGCGTCCCTCAACCGACTTCTGCGCCGCGGCGATTCGTTTCGAGACCATCTTCGACTCGATCGCGACGCCTTTCTCCATGCCCAGACGTTGCATCAGCGCCTTCACCTTGTCGCCGGCAAAGATGCGCATCAGATCGTCTTCGAGTGACAGGAAGAACCGCGAAGATCCCGGGTCGCCCTGACGTCCAGCACGTCCTCGAAGCTGATTATCAATGCGTCGCGACTCGTGGCGTTCAGTACCGACGATGTGCAAACCGCCGAGTGATACAACCTCCTGATGCTCGTCTTCGACGATGCGTTTTGCGCTTTCGTACGCGGTGCGCCATTGCTCTTCGCTCGCCTCGTCAGGATCGACCTCCTCCTTTTTCAAAAACTCGCGCGCCATGAAATCGGGATTGCCGCCCAACAAAATGTCGGTACCGCGGCCGGCCATGTTCGTCGCAATAGTGACCGATCCTTTTCGACCAGCCTGCGCAACGATCTCGGCTTCACGCTCGTGATACTTCGCGTTCAGCACGTTGTGCGGGACCTTCTCGCGTATCAAACGACGCGAGATCAATTCCGAGTTCTCGACCGAAACCGTACCAACCAGCGCCGGTTGACCTTTATCATGACACTGCTTGATCTGCTCGATCACCGCGTCCCATTTTTCCGGCAACGTGCGATAGATCACGTCTGAATTGTCTACGCGGACCATCGGCATGTGCGTCGGAATCACGATGACGTCGAGTTTGTAAGTCGAGGCAAACTCCGCCGCTTCCGTTTCAGCCGTACCGGTCATGCCCGAGAGCTTTTCGTAGAGCCGGAAATAGTTTTGCAGCGTGATGGTGGCGAGCGTCTGGTTTTCTTTCTCGATCTCGACGCCCTCTTTCGCTTCCACCGCCTGGTGCAGACCGTCGGACCAACGGCGACCTTTCATCAAACGACCGGTGAAATCGTCGACGATAATTACCTCGCCGTCCTGGACCACGTATTGATGGTCCTTTCTGTAAAGCGTGTGGGCCTTCAACGCCTGCTCCACACAATGGAGCAGTTCCATGTTCGAAGGATCGTAAAGATTTCCCACGCCCAACAAGCGCTCGGCTTTGTCAACACCTTCTTCGGTGAGCACTGCCGTGTGCGCTTTTTCATCGACCACGTAATCGCCGGTTTTTTGTCCGTCGATGTCCTCGCCTTTTTTCAGATGCGGAATGATCGCATCGGCATTTTTGTACTTATCGGTGGCTTCGTCGGAAGGTCCTGAAATAATCAATGGCGTCCGCGCTTCGTCGATCAGGATCGAGTCAACTTCGTCGACGATCGCGAAGTAGTGACCACGCTGCACACAAGTAGCGAGGTCAAATTTCATGTTGTCGCGCAGATAATCGAAACCGAATTCGTTGTTGGTGCCGTAGGTGATGTCAGCGGCGTAGGCAGCCTGGCGCTCGAAATCGTCCATGTCGTTCTGGATGCAACCAACTTCCAGACCGAGAAAACGATGTATCTGGCCCATCCACTCAGCGTCACGCGAAGCCAGGTAGTCGTTAACGGTTATCACGTGAACGCCACCACGGCCGGTAAGCGCATTCAAATACGACGGCAAGGTCGCAACGAGCGTTTTACCTTCACCGGTTCGCATCTCAGCGATCTTGCCTTGGTGCAGAACGATGCCGCCGATCAACTGCACGTCGAAGTGGCGCATTCCGGTGGTCCGTATGCTCGCTTCTCTGACAACTGCAAAAGCCTCCGGCAAGATCTCGTCGAGCACGACGCCTTCGCGACGCTTGCGCTCTTCCTTATCAGTGACGTCGCCAACAGATTGCTGAACGCGTTCTTTGAAACTCGCAGTGTGCCCACGCAGCTCATCGTCCGAAAGCTTCTGCACCGATGGCTCGAGCGAGTTGATCTTATCGACCAACGGCTGGATGGATTTCAAAAACCGCTGGTTATTGCTGCCAAAGACTTTAGTAAGGAACTTATCGAAACTCATAACGTTGTTAGTGTAGCCAATCAGTAAAAATCTGTGAATCGGTGGCTTAGACGCCAGGCTTTAATTGTTTGTTAATCATGTCAACGACAGTTTGTCGAGGCATCGAGAAGTTAACCGCAAGCTTCTTGCCATCGGGTGTCGCAGTCGAATTCTTCATCAACTCTGCTTCATCTTTTCCTGCTCGCGACCACGCGCCGAGGGCGAGCATATTATTGAAATCTCTCGCAAGCTTCTCGGCGCTTCCTGGCGACGACGCCTCAGACTCAACCGAAGCAAGCACTTGCTTGTCACCCTGCTTGATTGTGATCTTCACAGTTGCGCCGGGATTGTCTTCGCTAATTGGCCGCAGGAATATCAATAGTCCGCTGTCGTTCAATGCCGTGACCATCCGGCTAAACAAGTCCTGAAGAATCGCGTCGCCCTCCTTTTTGGTGAAGCGCGGGTTTATCAGTTTTGCTTTGTCATCCAGTTCCGCTTCGATTACGATCTCGAATGGCTTGTTCAAATCCAGCTTGCCTTCGTTTTTCAGGTCGTTCATCTGCGCTGCGAGGTCTTTCAGCGGCTTCTTGTTGATCTGGTTCTCTTCAGGCAGTGGAATATTGTTTTGCTTTGCAGTCTTCTCAAGCTCCTTCTGTGCTTCGTCAGGCGTCAATGGAGTCTTTGAGGCACTCGGCGAAGCTTGAGCAACTTTGCCGGGCGACGGTGAAGTTTCCGGACTCACACTCGGAGAAGGACTCGCTTCAGGACTCGGCGACGGCGTGGCTTTAGGTTCGGTGTTCTTCTCGGAACCTGCCAGCGAGATTATCTTCGGCGCAAATGGATCGACTCCGGCGGTTGCCTGCGGCGGAAGTTCGGCTGCGACCTGACCCTCAGGCGTGAAATAGCCCGGCGGATAGTGAAACTTGTCTGTCAACTGCACCAACTGCACGTCAGCAATTTTCGTGGGGTCGTAATCTTTGTCGACGAATCTGGTATGCGCGACGAGCGCCACGATGTTGAGCGTATCGCGAAACGCCGGAACGTAGACCACCATCCACAGCAGCCCCAGATGCAGTATCAGCGAAGCGCCGGTCAGCCGAGTCAGCACCTTCCATCGCGGCTCGCGATTAACCTCAAATTTCTCGAATAGCTCAGCCATTCTGTCAACCCTGGCTTAGACGCCATTGTAACTCTCAGGGTTCGCGTTGGCACTTCGCAGGCTAGGACTACGAAGTTAGAATGAACTTCGTTGCGTCGAAATAATCGAAAAGACTGGGGCAAGCACAGGCCGCGTGGCCGCGACAGGCCGGAAAGATCTGAGCCCGAGCCGCGGATCAGGCGAGCTCCTCCTCAATCCAGGGAGCTCAAAAAGCTGCTCGAAGGAATCGGCACACCACCTCCAACGCCGTTCAAACCCGATCCGTTTCAAGTTGAGGCGTTAGCTGCACTCGAATACGAGGACGTCCTCGTGACTGCGCCGACAGGCAGCGGCAAGACGTGGATCGCGCGTGAGGAGATCCGGCGGCTCTTGGATAACGGTCGACGCGCCTGGTACACATCGCCTTTAAAAGCACTCACCAACTCCAAATATCAGGAGTTCAGCGACGAATTTGGCGCTGAACGAGTGGGAATACTGACCGGCGACAGAAAAGAGAACTCTGACGCGCCGCTGATCGTCGGCACAACTGAGATCTATCGCAATCAGCTTTTCGACTCGTTGCGCGGTAGCAGCGAAGTAAACGCGGATCTCGTCGTGCTTGATGAAGCGCACTATCTCGCAGACGAAGAGCGCGGTCACGTTTGGGAAGAGGCGATCATTCTCACGCCGCCGAGAATTCGGTTGCTACTGCTTTCCGCGACGATTGGAAATGCGCATGAGTTTGCGTTGTGGATTGAAGAGGTGCGTGGTGTGCGCTGCGGTGTAGTCACTGGACCACCGAAACGGCCAGTACCTTTGCGTTCTGCGCTCTTGTTGCCGGATAGACGACTGTTGCCGCTGCTGAATGAGGCGGGGAAGTTGAATCCGGAGATAGCGATATTAGCCGCGGATTACGCGGATGAACGCGGATCGAGAAGATGAAGATGCGGATGCCTGAGATGCCGCCGGCCACGTTGCTGACGACACTCGACGAATACAACTTGCTGCCCGCGATTGTCTTTTTACCAACGAGACGCCGTTGCGATCAGGCGGCTTCGGAAGCAGCACTCGCGCGTCGCGACCCGAATGAGGGTCGCCGTGAAGCACGGCGCGACTTCATGCGTTCATTCGTCGAACAACATGTCGAGGTGCGTGGTCATCGTCACTGGGATACGATCATTCGCGGCGGCGTTGCGTCACATCATGCCGGGCACATTCCAGCGTGGAAACTGGTGATTGAAAAACTGATGAGCGCTGGGCTGCTCGATGCGATCTTTGCCACCGCGACCGTTGCCGCCGGCGTGGATTTTCCCGCGCGCACCGTCGTGTTAACCGGTGCTGACGCGCGTACCGGCAGCGGTTGGCGTCAGTTGTCCGCGTCGGAGCTTCAGCAGATGACTGGGCGAGCTGGTCGTCGTGGACGAGACAACGTCGGCTTTATTGTCGCTGCGCCCGGACTCCATCAGGACCCGCAACGCATCGCGCAGCTCTTGCGCGCCGCGCCGGATCCGCTGGTCAGCCAGTTTCGCGCCACCTACACGACGCTTCTGAATCTGCTCGACGCTTACGGCAGCTTTGCGTCAGTGCGTGAAATCGCCGAGCGAAGTTTTGCTTATCGCGACTTCGCGCATCAGATTACCCAACTGGAAAAGACTCGCGACGAGAGTCAATTGAAGATCGAACTCGCGTTGCACGAAGCGGGTTGCGACGTTCCGATGTCAATTGTGTTTGGTTTGGAACGACTACTCGGTGCGCGCGCCCGTTTGCAGGAGGCGAAGCCGCAAACACGCGCTGAAGTTTTTCATCGCTGGCTTGATGAGGTCGTGAAGCCTGGTCGCATAATTGGCGTCGGTCGCGCAGGTCGCCGGCTGGTCATCGTGCTTGAAAAGCGCGACGGCAGTGTTCGCGGGATGCGCGAAGATGGGAGCTACGCCAGTTTTCCGGAGGAACGAATCGGACGCGTCTATTCGCCAGTGTATCGTCTGCGCGAAGACGACATCGAACGCGCATTCGAAGAGGTTCGCGAGCGCGGGCGAGAATTAGTGCTGGCTGAACCGAGGCTCCGCGACGCCTACGTCGAAGAGACAGATGCGCTAAAAATTCTCGACGACTTGATCGAGAACCTTTTGCCGCCGCAAATTACGCGTGAACATAGGGAACAATGCACGCAAGCCATCTGGCAGCTACACTCGACAGCGGAAGACTTCGAACGCGCGAACCGGCGAATCGGAGCTTTGCGCGAGGAGGTCTGGCTGCCGTTTGAGCAACGCGCGAAAGTGCTCTCGATGTTTGGCTATTTGGATTACGCGGCAGAAAAAGTCACCGAGCGCGGGCGCTGGCTCGCGGACCTGCACATCGATCGACCGTTATTGGTTGGCGAAGCACTGGAAAACGGGCTGTTCAATTCGCTCGAGCCGAAGCAACTCGCAGGAATTATGGCCGCGCTGACCGCCGATGAAGACCGCGATTACGGCGAGCTCGAATTGGACGACGACGTTGTGACGTCGTTATCGCGGTTTGAAGACATCGGCTTCAAAGTTTCTGCCGAAGAGTGGAAACATGGTCTCGAGCCGGCCCCGGAGTTGAACTTTTCAGCGGCGGGTGCGGCAGTGCGCTGGGCAGGCGGCACTGACTGGTCGCAGATCGTCAGAGAGACCCGTGCCGAAGAGGGCGATCTGTTTCGAATGTTTTCTCGAACCGGCGAAGCGCTGTTGCAAGTCGCTGGCCTGCGTCGCAGTCATCCACAGGCGGCGCAAATGGCGGCGACCGTTGCTGAGATGGTTTTGCGCGAGCCGATTCGATAGTATGGTCCACAAATAAACACACATAAAAGAAAGGGAATCATGTCTACTTCTACAGCTCAACAACAACCATCACCGATCTTATTCTTCCAGACAATCAATGCGCACCAGCGCACTGAGGCTCTGAAAGCGGCTATTGAACTCGAGGTGTTCACGGCGATCGGCGAAGGCAACACGACTGCCGGGGAGATCGCGAAACGCTGCCAGACCTCCGAACGAGGCATGCGTATCCTTTGCGACTTCCTGACGATCCTGGGAATGCTCACCAAACAGGGCGACCGCTATGCGCTTACGCTCGACTCCGCGACGTTTCTCGACAAGCATTCGCCCGCATATCTGGGCGGCGCGGTTGAGTTTCTTGCTTCGCCGGAACTGCTGGAAGGTACGAGACACCTCGCGGATGCGGTTCGCAAGGGCGGCACTCCTATCGAAAACGAAGGCACCATCGGACCCGACAATCCGATCTGGGTGAAGTTTGCACGCGGCATGGCGCCGATGATGCAGATGCCGGCGCAGTTGATTGCGAAATTGGTCGACCCTAAGGCAGATCGAAAGTTGAAGATTCTCGACGTCGCCGCCGGTCATGGTCTGTTCGGTATCGCCTTTGCTAAAAACAATCCGCAAGCTGAAGTCACGGCAGTTGACTGGAAAGCCGTGCTCGAAGTCGCGAAAGAGAATGCGCGGAAGGCGGATGTGGCGGACAGACATCACACCATCGAAGGGAGCGCTTTCGATGTTGATTTTGGCAGCGGCTACGATCTGGTCCTGTTAACTAACTTCCTGCACCACTTCGATCCGCCGACCAACGAGACGTTGTTGCGCAAGGTGCACGCGGCGCTCGCGGATGGTGGTCGCGCAGTGACGCTGGAGTTCGTGCCGAATGAAGATCGTGTGACGCCGCCCGATACCGCTGGATTCAGCCTGGCGATGCTCAGCGGCACGCCGAACGGTGACGCGTACACGTTCCGCGAGTTGGAACTAATGTTTGCGAACGCCGGTTTCTCGCGAAGCACGCTCCATCAGCTTCCGCCGACGATCCAACAAGTGATCATCTCTGAGAAATAACTGGATCAAACCATGCGCTACTTTTTCCTGCTACTTTGT
>Ga0066671_10000597_pt1 | contig 11422 bp, 11 predicted proteins | sample GraSoiAngelo_120_FD_62294 | JGI IMG/M metagenome (GOLD analysis project Ga0066671, IMG submission 62294) | Grasslands soil microbial communities from the Angelo Coastal Reserve, California, USA - 14_0919_09_20cm | ecosystem: Environmental > Terrestrial > Soil > Grasslands | place: USA...
TCGGACTATCCGAACCAGGTCAACAACGTCCTCGGCTTCCCCTTCATCTTCCGCGGTGCGCTCGACGTCCGCGCGACGACGATCAACGACGAGATGAAGATCGCCGCCGCCGAAGCGCTCGCCGCGCTCGCCCGCCAGCAGGTGCCCGAGGAAGTGGCCGCGGCCTATGGCGGCAAAGCGCACAGCTTCGGCCCCGATTACATCATCCCCGCCCCCTTCGACCCGCGGCTGATGGAGATCGTCCCCGCCTCGGTCGCCCAGGCGGCGATGGACAGCGGCGTGGCGAGGAAGCCGATTGCCGACATGGCCGCGTACCGCACGCAACTCCGCTCCCGCCTCAACCCGACCACCTCGGTGCTGTCGCTCGCTTATGACGCGGCGCGCGCAAACCCGAAGCGCGTGCTGTTCGCGGAAGGGGACGAGGACATCGTGCTCCGCGCCGCGATCTCGTTCCGCGACGGCGGCTATGGCGTTCCGGTGCTGGTCGGGCGCGAGGACGTTCACGACCGGCTCCGCGCGCTCGGGGTCGACGATCCGGAGAGCTTCGAGGTTTTGAACAGCCGGGTCTACGGCCGGGTGCCGGAGATGGTGGAATTCCTCTACGGGCGCCTCCACCGGCGCGGCTATCTGCACCGCGAAGTGGAGCGGATGGTCAACCAGGACCGCAATACGTTCGCCGCGCTCGCGCTCGCGCTGGGCGAAGCGGACGTTCTGATCACCGGCGTCACCCGGCCTTATGCCCAGACGGTGCGCCAGATCCAGCGCGTGCTCGACCCCAAGGCCGGCTGCACCCCGTTCGGGATCCACATCCTGGTCGGCCAGAGCCACACCACCTTCATGGCCGACACGACGGTGACCGAGCGGCCGAGCGCCGAGCAGCTCGCCGAGATCGCCATCCAGACCGCAGGAGTCGCCCGGCGGATGGGCCACGAGCCGCGCGTCGCCTTCCTGTCCTACTCGAATTTCGGCGATCCGGAGGGGAGCTATCTCGACCGGATTCGCGACGCGGTGAAGGTGCTCGACGCCCAAGGCGCGGTCGATTTCGAATATGAAGGCGAGATGTCGCCCGACGTCGCGCTCAATCCGGCGATGGCCAAGGTCTACCCGTTCAGCCGCCTCACCGGCCCGGCCAATGTGCTGGTCATGCCGGGGCTCCAGACGGCGAACATCTCGGCCAAGCTCCTCCGCGAGCTCGGCGGCGACGCGGTGATCGGCCCGATGCTGGTAGGCATGGCGCAGCCCGTCCAGGTCGCCTCGATGACCACCTCGGCCTCCGAGCTGGTCACTCTGGCGGTGCTTGCGGCAGGCGGGATCGTCGCCTGATTATTGCGGGTTGTCGGGGGTGCTGCCCTGCTGGCTGGTCGCGCCGACCGCGCCGATATTGCCGAACAGCTCCTTGATGATGCTGGTCTGGCGTCCGAGCGTGGGGGTCTTGTCCTTGCTCGGGTTGATCGAGGCGACCTGCTCCATGCCGCGGCGGTCGACCGAGGCGACGTTGCCGGCGGCGTCGAAGCTGATCCGGACGACGGACTGGCTGTCCGGGTGCGGCATGTTGAACGCCATATTCTTGGTGTGGCGCGAGATATAATACCAGTCGCGCTGGTCGAAGCCGCCGGTGAAGGTCGGGCGGCCGAGCGTTGCGGTGACCGAATCGCGATTGTCGACCCCGGGCTGGACCGATGAGACGAGCGTCTCGTCCATCACATAGCCCATCCGGTCCTGGATCTTGGTGCAGCCGCTTGCGAGCAGCCCGGCGGCCAATGCCATCGCCAGAGCGGCGCTTCGTCCGTGACCGAGGATCATGCTGGAAATTCTCCTGAAAACCTGCGCCGCACGCTCCGGGCGCGCGGCCGACGCCCTTGCGGGCCGTGCCTTGAGGCACCAATATCCGACGAAAGCTGAATGGCGCAAGTACGCGCCCGTCCCGGAGCGCCCGCCTTTGACCTTTCTCACCCGCATTTTCGGCGGCCGCCGCGAGCGCGAACGGCTCCGGCCGCTCTACGACGCCGTCGTCGCGGCGGGGCGCGCGCCGGTCTGGTACCGCGACGGCGAGGTGCCGGACAGCGTGGAAGGGCGGTTCGAGATGATCGCGGCCACCCTGTCGCTGGTGCTGCTGCGGCTGGAGGCGGACGGGGAGGCGACCCGCCGCGATTCGGTGCTGCTCACCGAATTGTTCATCGACGACATGGACGGCAGCCTGCGCCAGATCGGAATCGGGGACTTCGTCGTCGGCAAGCATATCGGCAAGATCATGGGCGCCGTGGGGGGCAGGCTCGGCGTCTTCCGGGGCGCCGGGAGCCTCGACGAGCCGGTGCGGCACAACATCTTCCGCAATGCTCCGCCGTCCGAGGCGGCGGTGGCCAAGGTCGCGAAGCGGCTGGAGGCCTTCCGGGCAGCCCTCGCCGCCCTTCCCAGCGAAACCCTCCTCAACGGAAATGTGCCGACGCCATGACTGCAGAATTCAGCCGTCCGATCCGCACCGACACCGTGGGCGCCGCCGCCAAGCATCTCGACATCGAGGCGACTCTAGCGGAGCGCGAGGCGCTGGCGCGGCGCTTCGTCATCCCCGCGGTGGACAGCCTCACCGCCGAGGTCGAGGTGACCCGCAACGGCGAAATGCTGAGCGCGCGCGGGTCGCTGAAGGCCGCCGTCACCCAGAGCTGCGTCGCCACCGATGAGCCGGTCGAGCAACAGGTCTCCGAGAGTTTTGAGATCCTGTTCCGCCCGCACCCGGCCGAGGTGGGCGCCGACGAGGAAATCGAGCTCAGCGCCGGCGAGCTCGACGTGGTGTTCTACGACGGCGTCACGATCGACGTCGGCGAAGCGGTGGCGGAGTCGCTCGCCCTCGCCCTCGACCCCTACCCCCGCTCCCCCGCCGCCGAGGCCGCCCTTCGCGAGGCCGGGGTCAAGACCGAAGAGGAGGCCCGGATGGAATCGAGCCCCTTCGCGGTGCTGAAGGACAAGCTCGGAAAGTAAGTCCTCCCCGTCGAAGACGGGGAGGGGGACCCCGCGTAGCGGGGTGGAGGGGTAGAAGGCTCGGAACGGGTGGGTTCTCGCGCGAACCGCTCACTCCCCGCCAGCTACCCCTCCACCACCCTGCGGGCGGTCCCCCTCCCCCGCTACGCGCGGGGAGGACTAATATTGCCCGTAGCGGCCCATGACGGAGGCGAAGAGGGCGCGGCTGTCGAAGCCGATGCCGTCCTTGAACACGATCTCGACATTTTCGAGGTCTTCTATCCGCCGCGACGGGTCGCCGCGGACGATGAGGAGGTCGGCATTCTTGCCGACCGCGACCGAGCCGATGCGGTGGGCGAGGCCGAGATAGGTGGCGCCGTTCAGCGTTCCGATTCGGATCGCCTCCAGGGGCGTGAAGCCGGCCTGGGTGAGGAGCTCGATCGCCCGCACGTCGCCGAAGCCGGGGAGGACGTTGCCGGCGCCGGTCGGGTCGGGCCCGGCGATCAGAAGGCCGCCGGCGCGGACGAAGGCGCGCTCCATAAGGAGTTCGTTCGCCCACAGCTTCGCCCGCGCCGCGATCCTCTCGGGCGGGGAGGAGGCGGAGAGGGCGCGCAGCTTCAGATAATCGGATCGCGCCTCCGGGCTCAAAGCCGCGAGCTGGCGCGGGTCGAGGGGGCGGTAGGCGGGGGAGGTCGGCTCGAACACCGGCAGGGTCGAGGTCACCGCCACTTTCGCCTGGACGAGCTGGCGGATCAGCGCCTGCCCGGCCGGGCTGTCCGGCTCCATAGCGGCGAGGGTCGGGCCGCCGACGGTCGCCGGGCAGAGGTCCGGCTTCTTGCCCGGATCGTTCTGGGTGTTGACCCAGAAGCCGTGCTCGAGATCGTCGATTCCGAGCGCCGCGGCTTCCGGATAGGTGACCGAGCAGAGATGGCCGGTGAGCTTCAGCCCGCGGCGGTGCGCCTCGTCGATCGCCGCTTTGAGCTGGGCCCGGCTGATGTTCATGTACGCCTTGAACGAGGTCGCGCCCTGGTCGGCCCAGAAGGCGACGGTGCGCCGCGCCTCGTCCGCGTCGCGAAGCTGGTGCATCTGGATGAAGGGGCTGTTGGGCCCTTCCAGATAGGGTCCGGTCACATCCATATGCGGCCCGGCGATCTTGCCCGCGTCGATCTGCGCTTTGACGTTCAAGTCCGTGTAGGGCTCGACGCTGCCCGTCGTCCGCATCGTCGTCACCCCGGCCGCGAGGTAGAGGCGCGGCGCGCTGAAGGTCATCTGCGGGACGAGCGGGCTCGGCGAGTCCGAATGGCCTTCGGCGTCCAGGTCCGGCCGCGCGATATAGTACATATGGTCGTGCATGCCGACGATGCCGGGGAGCACGGTCGTTCCGGCAAGGTCGATCACCCGGGCGCCCGAAGGCACCGGAGCGCCGGGACCGCCGATCGCAGCGATCCGTCCGCCTTCGATCAGGATCGACCGGTCGTCGAGCGCCGCAGCCCCGGTGCCGTCGACGATCCGGACATGGGTGAGGAGTATCCGACCGCCGGGGATCTTGACGAAGGGCTGCACCGCTTCGCTGGGTTTGGCCGGCGGAGGGAGGATTCGGGCGGCGAGGTCCACGCGAGGGTTGGGGGCGGCGCCGGTGAGGGCCACCGCTGCGAGAAGGAGTCCGACAGACTTGTTCATTTCACGCCCCCCTCGTCCCAACATCGTCATGCCGGACTTGATCCGGCATCCATGAACACGGATCGCGTCCAGTTCTCACAAACCTGTGTTCATGGATTCCGGGTCAAGCCCGGAATGACGGTTCTTAGAACGGAACGTCGTCGTCGAGGTCGGTGTCGAAAGCCGGCTGCGGGCGGGGCTGGGGACGGGAGGCGCCGCCGCCACCGCCGAAGCCGCCACCTCCGCTCTCATAGCCGCCGCCGAAATCGTCCCCCGCACCGGCCCCACCACCGCCGCCGCCACCGCCGCGGCTGTCGAGCAACACGAGCTCGCCGCGGAAGCGCTGGAGGACGATCTCGGTCGAATAGCGGTCGGCGCCCGACTGGTCGGTCCATTTGCGGGTCTGGATCTGGCCCTCCAGGTAAACCTTGGAGCCCTTGCGCAAGTACGACTTGGCGACCTTGCCGAGATTCTCGTTGAAGATCACCACCCGGTGCCACTCGGTCCGCTCCTGGCGCTGGCCGTCCCGGTCCTTCCAGCTCTCCGACGTGGCGAGGCGAAGGTTCACCACCTCGCCGCCGTTATTGAGCGAGCGGCTCTCCGGATCGTCGCCCAGATTGCCGACCAGGATCACCTTGTTGACGCCCGCCATTCCTACTCTCCTAAAGCCCCAGGGCCACCGCGCCCCAATAGACCGCGCCCGCGGCCACATAAGCCAGCGCGAAGAGATAGCCTAGCATGAAGGCGGGCCACTTCCACCCGTTCGTCTCCCTTCGAGTAACGGCAACTGTGGATAAGCATTGGGGGGCGAAGACGAACCAGGCGAGGAAGGCCAAAGCGGTCGGGAGCGACCAGCGGCCGCGCAGGCGATCCTCGATGACCCGGCTGCCCTCGTCGCTGTCGTCGGCCTGGATCGAGTAGGCGGTGGCCAGCGCGGAGACGGCCACCTCGCGCGCCGCCATCGCCGGGATCAAGGCGAGCGCGATCTCATGGTTGAAGCCGATCGGGCGGACGACGACTTCCAGCGCGCCCGCCACCTTGCCGGCGATCGAGCTGTCGAGCGCGGTCTCTCCGGGCTTCGGCTGCGGGAAAGCGAGCAGGGCCCAAAGGATCACGGTGGAGACGAGGATGATCGTCCCCGCACGCTTCAGGAAGATGAGCGTCCGGCTCCACAGGCCGATCGCGATGTCGCGCGCCCGGGGGAGCTGATATTTCGGCATCTCCATCATGAAGCCGCGCGGGGCGCCCCTGGTCACGGTGAAGCGGAGTACCAGGGCCGCCACCAAAGCCCCGAGCACGCCGAGCACATAGAGGCCGAACAGCACCAGCCCCTGCAACCCGATGCCCATGCCGATGCTCCGCGCCGGAATGAACGCGCCGATGATGATTCCGTAGACCGGCAGCCGCGCCGAGCAGGTCATCAAGGGCGCGATGAGGATGGTGGTCAGGCGGTGCTTGGGATCCTCGATCGTTCGGGTCGCCATGATCCCGGGAATGGCGCAGGCGAAGGAGGAGAGGAGGGGGATGAAGGCGTGACCGGAGAGGCCGACCCGGGCCATCAGCCGGTCCATCAGGAAGGCCGCGCGGACCATATAGCCGCTCGCCTCCAGCACCAGAATGAACAGGAACAGGATCAATATCTGAGGCAAGAAGGCGATCACCGCGCCGACCCCCGCGAGCACCCCGTCGACGAGCAGCGAGCGGAGCAGCCCGTCCGGGATGATCCCGGCGACTGCGCCCTGCGTCGCGGCGACCAGTGCCTCGATCCAATTCACCGGCGCCTCGCTCCAGGCGAACACCGCCTGGAACATGAAGAACATGATCCCGACGAAGATCAGCGGCCCCGCAACCGGGTGGAGCGCGATGGAATCGATGATCTGGGTCGAGCGGCGGACCTCGCGCTCGCTCACCGTCACCAGTTTCGCGATCGCGCGGGCGCGGCGCTGGATGGCGGCGAAGTCTTCGGCTTTGGCACCGTCGCCGGCACGAAGGCGGCGGGCGGCCCCGACCGAGGCGCTCAAAGCTTCCTTCAATTCATCCCCGCCGCGGCGGCGGACCGCGACCGTCTCGATCACCGGCACGCCGAGCTCCCGCTCAAGCGCCACGGGATCGATGTCGAGGCCGTCGCGGCGGGCGAGGTCGACCATGTTGAGCGCCACCACCGTCGGCGCGCCGAGTGCGATCAGCTGCAAAGCGAAGCGAAGGTGATTGTCGAGATTGCTGGCGTCGAGGACGATCAGAAGCGCGTCGGGCAGCCGCTCGCCCTGCTGCTTGCCCAAGAGGACGTCGCGGGTCACCTCCTCATCCGGGCTGGAGGGATCGAGACTGTAGGCGCCGGGGAGGTCGACCAGCTCGACCGGCCGGCCGTCGGCAAGATAGAGGCGGCCCGACTTCCGCTCGACGGTGACGCCCGGATAATTGCCGACCTTCTGTCGCGCCCCGGTCAGCATGTTGAACAGGGCGCTCTTGCCGGCATTGGGATTGCCGACCACCGCGATCAGCGGATAGGTGCTCACTGGCCCCCCGCCTCGACGGAGATGGCCTGGGCCTGGAGCCTGCGCATCGCCACGGTCATCCGCCCGATCCGGATCGCCAGCGGGTCGCGGCCGAAGGGGGCGCCGTGCAGAGCCTCGATCCGCACCCCTTCGTCGAAGCCGAGATTGCGAAGCCGCCGCGCGTCCGGCTCGGACAGGCGCGACCAGTCGATCCCGGTCACGGTCGCCGGGGTTCGGAACGGAAGCTGGTCGAGGCTCATCATCGCGTCTTCCATATAATGCGAGTGATTATCAATAACGAGTGAAAAAGGCCGAACTGCGGCGTGGGCGGCGCGGGCAGCGCCCGCGGCCTTTGTTGGGGGGAGTGGCGAGGCGGCTTCTTTGTGCCTAAGCTTCGCGCCAAACCGAGGGGAAGCCACCATGAAGACCGCGATCGTCCTGCTGACCGGGGCCGCCAGCCTCATCGCCGCGCCTGCCGTCGCCAAGCCCAAGGCGGAGACGGTGGAGCAGCGAGTCGAGCGGGTGCTGAGCGCCAGCCCGGTGATCGACGGGCATAACGACCTCCCCGGCGAGATCCGGGAGGGTTACGATTTGTGGCGGAAACCCCTCGACCTCAATGCCGACACGTCGGCGCTCGAGCACAAGCTCCAGACCGACCTCCCCCGGATGAAGAAGGGCCATGTCGGCGCCCAATTCTGGTCGGTCTACATTCCGGCCACGACCACCGGCCCGCAGGCGATCCAGGACACGCTGGAGGAGATCGACATCGTCCACCGCATGGTCGATCGCTATCCGGGCCAGCTCGAAATGGCGGGCACCGCGGCGGATATCCGCAGGATCGAGAAAGCGGGCAAGATCGCCTCGCTGATCGGCGTCGAGGGCGGGCACCAGATGGCCGGCTCCGGGGCGGCGCTGCGCAGCTATTACGCGCTCGGCGCCCGCTACATGACCCTCACCCACTCGGTGAACAACGAATGGGCCGATTCGGCCACGGACGATCCGGCGCACAACGGCCTCACCCCCTTCGGCCGCGCCGTGATCCACGAGATGAACCGGCTCGGCATGTTCGTCGATCTCAGCCACGTCTCGGCCGAGACGATGCGCCAGGCGCTGGCGACCACGAAGGCGCCGGTGATCTTCTCCCATTCCAGCGCCCGCGCTTTGATGGACCACCCGCGCAACGTCCCCGACGACGTGCTGAAGCTGCTTCCGGCGAATGGCGGGGTGGTGATGGTGAACTTCTACCCGGCCTTCCTCAGCCCCGCTTACCGCGCCTGGAATGCGGCGTCCGACGCCGAGCAGGCGCGGATCAAGAATGTCTATTCGGGCCAGCCCGAGCGGCGGAAGGCGGCGACCGAGGCCTGGGAAGCGGCCAACCCTGCGCCCGCAGTCCCCGTGTCCGTGGTCGCGGACCATGTCGAGCATATCCGGAAGATCGCAAGCGTCGACAATATCGGCATCGGCTCCGACTTCGACGGGATCAACGGCACCTCGCCGCAGGGGCTCGAGGGGGTCGACAAATATCCGGCCCTGTTCGTCGAACTCGCCCGCCGCGGCTGGAGCGACGCCGATCTGGCCAAGGTGTCCGGCGGCAACCTCCTGCGCGCAATGGAGCGGATGGAGCAGGTGGCGGCGTCGATGAAGAACGAACCCCCGCTCAACGCGACCATCGAGCAGCTGGACAAGCCGACTCCGTAAGACTCAGGCCGTCATTGCGAGCGTAGCGAAGCAATCCAGTGCGGCCTCCGAGGCCCATGGATTGCCGCGTCGCTTCGCTCCTCGCAATGACGGGCTAGGGGGAGACGGTGGGGTCCGTATTCGGCTCCCCCGCAAGCTCCGCTTCCTGCTCTTCCGGAAGCACCTCGCCGTGGAGGGGCAGCGGCGTGCCGATCCACACCGCATCGAGGAGATGGTCGCGCTTGGCGTTGGTGGTGTTGGGGTGGACGAGGATCGAGAGCCCGCCGGCGTTCAGCATCAGCCAGGGGACCAGGCTCTGGAACAGCTCGGGTGCGAAGGCGACCTGATACATGGCGGCGCCGTGCGGGCCGACCGGCCCCTCGCGCCAGAAGCCGAGCCGGACCCGGAACCGCTCCGCAACCGCCTCGCGAAGCGCCGCGGCGTGCGCCCGCTCCCCGGACGACCGGAAATAGATATGGGCGTGATAGCTCGCGATCTCTGACGGCGAGCGCGGCTGCATCAGACGGCCGGGTAGCGCAGCCGGCCGAGGAAGCGGCTGAGCGATGGCCTGCGTTCGCGGCCGCGGCGCCACTGGGCCTTCACTTTCTCGAACTTCATCACGTCGTCGATCCGCCGGTCGAGGAAGGCGCGGGTTTCGGTCAGTTCGGGCCCCTCGTCGTTCATGTAGACCAGCGTCGTGGAGCCGTAGACGCCCATCAGGATCGCGCGCTTGGAATAGAAGTTGAAGTCGGTCGCTTTGTCGCCGGCGATCCGCCACATCCGGTCGGCCGCACGCCAGGCGAGGCGGCTCCCCTCCAACACATTCTGCGGCTGGGCGAGGATGGCGAGAGCGCGGCGAAGCGCCTCCTTGTGCGGATTGGCGACCTCGATCCGGAACATGACCAGCTCCCGGATCCGCTCCCTGATCTTCATCGCCTCGACCCGCTCCAGCGGAAAGGCGGCCGCCGCGGCGCGGTCGATCGAATCGAACCAGCCGTCGATCATGTCGAGCGCGCCCCGTGGGAAAGCGAGCCGGGCGCGGGCGGCGGGGACTCCGAGGGTGGACGCGGCCATGGCCAGCGCCGAGTCCGACCAGCCGTCGAACACCGCATTCTCCGGGATCAGCGGCGACAGAGCCAGCTTGAGCTCGTCCAGCGTCATTTCCGATGGCTCGACCATGGCGGACTCAATGATCCTCGTCGGCGGCGGTTGCAAGGCCGGGCCGCTCCGGCAGCCGGATCAGGACGAGGGCGGCCGCGATCAGGACCGCCCCGAGCGCGTCGGCGAGGCCGAAGCGTTCGTGATAAGCGAACCAGCCGATCAGCGCCGTCGCGGCGGGCTGGGTGAGCAGGCCCAAGCCGACCACCACCGGCGAGAGATAGCCGACCGCGTAGACGAGCAGGCCCTGGCCGATCAGCTGGCTGCCGATCGCGAGCAGGATCACGGGAGTCCAGTCGGTCGGAACCACCTTCTCGCCCAGCGCCAGCGCGAACAGCAGGAGCGGGACCGCCCCGGCTGCAGTGGCGATGGCGAGCACCGGCATCGGCCGCATCGATTTCCGCGCCCGGTCCACCGCGACCAAATAGAAGGTGTAGAACAGGCCGGCGAGCATCGCGAACAGGTCTCCCGCGAAATGGTCGGGCGACATCTCGTAGCTCGATCCGAGCAGCAGCGCCGCCCCCGCCCCCGCCAGCACCAGGGCCGCCACCTGCATCCGCGCCGGAAGCGCCCGCGCGACGACGAAGCCGTAGATGACGAGGAGGAAGCTCGACGAATTGCCGAACAAAGTGGCGTTGGCGAGCTTGGTCATGCCGATGCCGATATGCCAGGCGGCGAGATCGGCGGCGAAGAACAACCCTCCGAAGGCGACCAGCATCTTGAGCGCCCCGGACCCCTCCCCGAACAGGTCCCGCCGCGCGACCAGCAGCAGCACCGGGGCCGCCAGCGCGAGCCGCCAGAAGCCGGACGCCACCGGCCCGACGTCGGCGAGCCGGACCATCCACGGCCCGAAGGCGAGCATCAGGTTCGCCAGCACCAGCGCGGGAAAGGCGTATCGCCCGGCGCGGGCGGCGGATTGAGGGATTGGCTGGTGCATGTCGAAGATGTCGCCGCTAGGGCTGCCGCTCCTCCGCAGTCAAGGAATGTGCATGAGCGACCTGTTCGATCCGATCCAGCTGGGCGCCCTGCTCTGCCCGAACCGGGTGGTAATGGCCCCGATGACCCGCGGCCGGTCGACCCGCGACCATGTCCCGACAGAGCTGATGATCGACTATTACCGCCAGCGCGCCTCCGCCGGCCTGATCATCACCGAGGCGACCGGAATCTCGCAGCAGGGCCTCGGCTGGCCCTATGCGCCGGGCATCTGGAGCAGCAAACATGTCGAGGCGTGGAAGCCGGTCACCGAGGCGGTGCACGAGGCGGGCGGGCGGATCGTCTGCCAGCTCTGGCATATGGGCCGGGTCGTCCACCCCGACTTCCTCGGCGGCGAGGCGCCCGTCTCGGCGTCCGCCACCACCGCGCCCTACAAGGCCCACACCTATGACGGCCGCAAACCTTATGCCGAGGCGCGCCCGTTGACCGTCGACGAGATCGCGGCCGTGGTCGCCGACTACGCCCGCGCCGCCGGCTATGCGATC
>Ga0066671_10000606_pt1 | contig 11291 bp, 9 predicted proteins | sample GraSoiAngelo_120_FD_62294 | JGI IMG/M metagenome (GOLD analysis project Ga0066671, IMG submission 62294) | Grasslands soil microbial communities from the Angelo Coastal Reserve, California, USA - 14_0919_09_20cm | ecosystem: Environmental > Terrestrial > Soil > Grasslands | place: USA...
GCCGCCAGGAATACTTCTACTACCAGGTCCTCCGCGTCTTCTCGCGAGGTAATATGCATTCGCACATAAGTAAGCATAGCCGGTGCGTATTTCCTGTACAGGAGCGCCATTTCCGGCTCGGCCTGTGCCATATGCCTGTTCACTTGCATCATTTCCCTTGTGTAGTTTGAGTACTCATCATAACTATCGTTTATCGCAGCTAAATATTACAAAAAACGGGAGGCAATTTGAGTTTCATCTATTGCATAGAAACTCAAATTGCCTCTCGTTTTGTTAGGAATCCCGAAGCCTCCAGCATTTTCGCCACCGATTATACTCTTGGTAGAGCCGTGCTCGCCTATCTGCTCGTCCATTCTTCTCTTCAAGAAAGGAACTGTTCCATGAACCGCGACACACACAGACCTCGTTTCCAACTCTCCCACCTCCTCACGTTGCATGGTAAACCTCAACCATACAAAAAAAATACCGCGCATTTTGCGCGGTATTTGCACACTATCGTAACGCCTGTTACACCTTCAAGTCACCGGACCCTGGCCCTTGAGAATGCACTGGAACCCTCGACACTTACATCCCCACGAGCCGCTCCAAAATCGGCAACAACACATCATTCCGTCGCGCCTGCAACACTTCGCGTAAGCGTTCAGCAACCACGATGCGAATACGCCGTTGGTGTTGCTCATAACGTGCCAGGTCATCGGGCTGCAGGCCGGTAGCCTCGACCCACGTGACGAGGGAACCCATGCCGATGGGAGGGTTGGCGAATGTGACCCATACATCCATTTCCCATTTCTCTGGACGAGGAATATCGAATAAGATTTCGAAATCGCCGATTTCGGTATCGAGCGCACCTGCCAGTTCCCCTGCGAGTTGTTGCTCGACCTGGCGACGGCGATGAGCGTCCCAGTAGAGGGCGTCTACTCGAGCATAGAGACGACCTGCCAGGCGACTGATCTCTACGACGCCTTTATAGGGGCGACGCATCTCCAGGCTCTCGGCCAGGATGCGAGAGGTAGTGGGCATGGAGGAATGCGCGAGCAGTCTCAGCAAAGAGGCATCGTCCAGTCCGACGAGTTGTTCGGTTTGTAAGGCGCCGCTGAGCAAGGCCTCCTGCACAGCGCGCATGAGCATGACCTGCAAGGCGCGGCTGGTATGGTGCCAGTAGATGTTGTCGAACATTTCCTGGCGGGCGTGCAGCAGCGAGTGCAGCGGACTGATGCCCTTATGCGTTACGACGATACGCCGCTGGCCATTCACGTTTGGATGGATGCGCAGAGCACCCTGCAGACGCGCTACATCGACGCCGCCATAGGGGACGTTGCAGGCGCGAGCATCGCGCGGCAGGTAGTCGAGTTTGTCCACGTCGAGCGCGCCGCTCAATAAGCTGCTGAGCAGTTCGTCATCGGCGGGTAGCGGTCGTGCCCTGGGCGGGTCGATGAAGTCGGCCACGCGCTGCGGTGAAAGGGAGTAGTCGCGTTCCAGGATAGTGGCAATCTCGCTCGCTTCGATGATGGAACGCCCGACTTTTTCGTGTGGGATGATAGGATGACCCAGTTCTTCGATGGTATGTGAGAAAGGATAATGCCCGATATCGTGCAGCAGTGTCGCCACGACGAGCGTCTGCACACTGCTGATGGAGACCCCGTTCAGGCCACCCTCGGCACTTACTACCTCGCGCTGCAACAGTGAACGCAATGCGCGAAGCGCCAGGTAGTAAGTGCCGAGGCTATGTTCGTAGCGCGTGTGGGTTGCCCCTGGCCAGACACGATAGACGAAGCCCAGCTGCTTGACATTTTGCAGCCGTAGAAAGGGCCCTGTGCTGATCAGTTTTTCTTCACGCGCACCAAGTGGGATGAGGTCATAGAGGCTATCGCGTACAGTACTTATGGGGTGTTCGTCTGGTAACAGGGGAAATCCAGATGAATCTACCCCTTGAAGCCCCGTTCCAGGCTGCATGGCGCTGTTTTTATGCGAATGATTGTCGCTGTTTTGGCGTTTCGTCCGCGCTTTTTTAGAATAATTGGCCTGCATGTTCATGCGTGGATTGTAGCAGAAGGCTAGGAAGAATGTCCAGCCCTCCGGCTCTCCCACCCCCTGTTTTGAAGTCTCGATGACCGTGCAGACCCTCAATAACGGTGGGGCCTTCGTGACCGAACGGCCCATGTACTTCAATGCGGCTGGTGAGCAAGGGGGAACCGATACCATCGGCTACATTGGCGGCTAAGCTCCATACACTTTCAGAAACGCCGCTCTCGCAGTTCGTGCCGGGCACTCATCTGAAAGGATTTGGTTCCCTGCATGGTTTCGTGATATAGTATGGTTATACCCCATTCCGGGGAGCATGCGGCGGGTTTTTGCCCGTCGCATCATCATTCTATAGATGTGAGTGTTTGATGGGTCAAATAATACTACCCACGAGTATCAAAATGCTCGTGATTGATATAGATGGAACGCTGCTTGATCCCGAGGGCAGCATTTCCGCTCCAACATTGGCAGCGGTGCAGGCCGCACAACAAGCCGGGATCGTTGTCACTCTGGCGACGGCACGTCGCTATGGTAATACACGGAAGATCGCTGATGAGCTGGGATTGGCTATCCCACTCATCCTGTATGATGGGGCCATGATTGTGCAACATCCCCAGCAGGCGATCCTCCACACACAGACATTACGCGCCGGCATTGCGCAACAGGCTGTAGAGCTGTTGGTACGCCACCATGTCCAGCCGGTGGTACATCCCAATACAGGATTGCACGAGGAAATCTGGACGGGGCCAGCACATTTTGACAACTTGTGGATAGAAGCCTACTTCACGGCCTACCCCGAACTTATGCGCCGTATGCCCTATGAAGCATTGTGCACGGGACATCCCGATCCATTGCGTGTGGTAGCCTTCGCCTCGGAGGAAACTATCTATGAATTGAGCCAGGAGATCGCGACGCTAGATTGCTCCTGGACAAGCATCAAACGCGGCAGTTACGGGACTGCGGAACTGGTGGTCATGGACGCCACATGTTCAAAGGCGAGCGGTGTAGCAGCATTGGCGCATCATATGGACATTCCTCTAGAGCAGGTAATGGCTATTGGCGATAACAACAACGATATAGCCATGCTGCGCTCTGTTGGTTGGGGCGTGGCTATGGGGCAGGCTCCCGAAGCTGTCAAAGCGGCGGCAAAGGCTATCACCGCCAGTAACAGTAAGGACGGAGCAGCGCTGGCAATTGAGCTTTACGCGCTGGGCGAGGGAGCCTGGGAAGATGCGCCAAGCGCCGCCTCAAATTCTCTCAAACGCTTCACCTGCTTGTGATTTGGCGCGGCCTGCCAGCGTTTCTCCTGGACGAGTTGTAAAGCATCCTGGGCATGCATACCGCCATACACCAGCACAGCGCAGCCGAGCAGGACACTGCGCCCGACTCCATGCTCACAGTGAATAAGCACGCGTCCATCCTGCTCCATACGCTGGTTTACCCACTGCGCACCCTCCATTAATTGTTCAACGCTCATAGCATGGGTATCGCGTGTAGGCAGGTACAATAGCTCGATGTGTTCTTTAGCTAATGCCTGTTCGTCATCGCGATATTCTGAACGGGTATCGACTACATGCGTGATACCAGCCCGCGCTACCGCCGCTATATCCTCAGGTCGAATACGCCCGCCAACAGCGAGGTGTTTCGTCACCCAGCTCATATTGAGCCGGTCAGGCAAGGGAATATGCAGCGCACGGGCTATGCGCTCCGACTTTGATTCCTCGGGAAACAGCCGTACAGCCACGCGAGTCCATCGACGATAGGCAACGCGAACGATACCGGTAAAAAACCAGCGCGCGCCTGAAAAACGCACCTGGGGAATTTCTCGTTCCTCGGGCAAATCTTGAGGAGTATCAACGGGAGGCGGCGTAATGGTTGGATCAGACGACATATCTATGTTCCTTATTAACCTTGAAATTCATTCCCCCAACGCTGCTGCGACTCAGGAGGAATGATGGGAATTACTGGTGACAACCAGCGGTGGAAGTGCTGCATCAACATCTTGCCGGTTCTTTTGCTGTTCATCGCGACGCATCACACGTTGTAAAGCAGCAATGGCGCATTCTATCATACTATCATCCGGTTCGCGTGTGGTTAATCCCTGCAAGGCTAAGCCTGGCGCGAGCAGCCAGCGCACTATACGATAACGGTAATTCGCGGCTCCCAGGCGCATCAGTTCATAGGCGATACCCGCGACTATAGGCACCAGCACGACGCGCGACACGACTTTGAGCAGCAATGGGGGCGAACCAACCAGGGCGAACACCACAATGGAAACCACAACAACCAGCAGCAAAAACCCTGTGCCGCAGCGAGTATGCACGCGCGAGGCCTGGCGTACATGTGGAATATCCACTGGCTCTCCATGTTCCATTGCATTAATGGCTTTATGCTCGGCCCCGTGATAGCCAAATACGCGCTGGATATCGGGTATACGCCCGATCAGGTAGAGATAGCCAATCAGCAGCGCCAGGCGGATCACGCCCTCTATCGTCAGGTTCAGCCAGCCCTCGCCGATCTGATTGTGCAGCAAGCCCGTAATGAGCAATGGCCCCAGAAAGAAAACTGCTATCGCCAGCCCTAACGAGATCAGTAGTGTGAGCGCCAGCGCCAGTCCGCCGATTTGTGACGGCGTTTCAGGCTGTTCAAGCAGACCCTCCTCGGTGTGTGTGGCCGCATCAGTATATACCTGCGCTGCACCGGTCACGCCAGCTTGAGATGCAGGTGCATCGGGATCGATAGCGCCCGTAGCTATATTAGTGGAGAGGGTCATCAGACGGGTTCCCAGCACCAGCATCTCCCATAGTAACAACATGCCGCGCAGGAACGGTAAACGAAACAGTCTATTCTGATAAAGGCGAGGATTCAGCGCTTCTTCATAGATATAAATGCGATCGTCGGGTTGCCGTACAGCCATAGCAGCCGATGTCCGCCCCCGCATCATCACCCCCTCCATAACTGCTTGACCGCCATAATAAAATTTTGCCATGACCTCTAACCTTACTATTCCCTTCGCCCGCGAATGGATCGCCGTAATAATCTTAAACGAACCAATCTACGTTTGATGGTTCCCATTGGAACTTTGGAGCGCAAACGCGACAGCCTGGGGCGCAAAATGCGCGCTGGCATCGCAGGTTGCAAACGCCTGATCCTCGTTCTATGCTGTATATGGCCTTGCGATGCGCTCTGCCAGACACTCGGAGCATCATCCGGGGGGAGGAAACTCAAGATACACTTCCCAATATCAAACGATGCATGAGGGCGAGCGACGCGCCTGGCATTTTTCAACTGCTCTTGCAGCACTTGCGATCCAGGTTTCACCAGTCGCCGCAGCATGTTAATCATTTCCAACGAATCATATGCCAGCGCGCCTGCGTTATTTTCCGTGATAAATGTCACGTTACCTTCTTCCTGGCCGGGAACAAAGGCGCTGAGAATAACCGGCAGGTCGCAGGCCAGGGCTTCGCAAATGGTGCCTGGTCCAGCCTTGGTAATGATGACATCCGAGGCGTGCATTATCTCTGGCATATTATGTACAAAGCCAAATATCTTCGCGGGAACCCGCAAACTTGCTCTCACGCGCTGCAGATGCATATATAGGCGTTTATTACGACCCGTGACAATCAATAGTTGCACGGGCAGACGCGCCTGCGAAATCGCCTGCACAGCGGAACGTATTCCACCCGCGCCGTCACCTCCACCTACTAATAATACGACCGGCAGGCCCGGTTCCAGACCCAGTTTGCGCTGTAATTCCTGCTTGCTTTCAATTGGCAGCGTAAACTTGGGATCGATTGGCATACCCAGCATGTGCACGCGTTTTTGATCCAGGCCGCGCTCTAAATACAGTTCTTTGGCGCGCTCAGTTGGCACAATGTAGGCATCCGCGCCAGGAGCGAACCAGGAATAATGGAGACTGACCAGATCGGTTACGACTGTAATGAATGGAATGTGGAAATCCAGGTCTTGCAAAACACGCAGGGTGACATGATTGAGCAAGGGATGAATAGAGACGATTACATCAGGCTGCACACTGTTAATTAAACGCAACAATCCCTTATGAATGAGAGGAGTAGCCATGAGCCGTCCTACCGAGATGCTCTGAGCCTGGTTACTCAAATGAAATACCTGCCCGTAAAGTCTGGGGTTATAGCGGATTGTAGGCCCATACAGTTTCATAGCCTCTCGTAAAGGGAAGCGACTATACTCCTCAAAGGCATCCACAATTTCAACGCGGTAGGTCGGCGGATGCGGCGTAGCTGGCGCATCGAACGGAGCGGACGCATCAGGCGTTGCAGCCTTCTCAGCATTGTTTTGCTGGCAAGCAAGCCATGCCTCCTGTTCGTGCTGGGCAATCAGTGTTATAGCATTGCGTATGGCGTTGGCTGCACTGCGATGTCCCGCTCCAGTATCAGCAATAAGAAACAGTAAAGTTCTTTCCTGGCCTTTCAACGGGTCATTCCCCTTATAAAGTAAGCACCTACAGCTTCAAAAGCAGGAACAGGGGATAAGGGAAATCTCCCTTATCCCCGTTATATATACCCGAACTGGCTTACTCTTCTGGCAGGTTGAAACGCTTGCGGAAACGCTCTACTCGGCCAGCTGAGTCCAGGATACGCTGCTGCCCCGTAAAGAACGGGTGGCACTTTGAGCAGACGTCAACCTTCAAAACCGGCTTAATACTGACGGTCTTAAAGCTATTTCCACAGGCACAAGTGACTGTGGCCTCAACATAATTTGGATGTATTCCCTTTTTCATGATCTCTCCCAGGCTCCTTTATATTCACTGCTGTACATGCCAGCAGTGGTGCAAGGTATTAATTCAACAGTTATGGCTGTGAGCATGATTGTACACGGATGACACATGGCCGTCAAGAGGACAGGAGTTCAGGGGTCTTCCCACTCCTCCCATTCACCATCACCAACGCATTGACTGTATTCTATCATATAAGAACAAATTTGGGGAGGCGTTTATGCCGCAGGGCATTCACAACGCAAACAGAGGGAAGAGGTTCGCCTCTCTCCTCTGTGTGTATGAGCTTATGCTCGTTGTTTCCCGCTATCAATCTTCCAGGTGCCATTCTCCATGATTAACGCATAGTCAATGACACTTGTGGCCCCGTCCGCAAAGGTATAGCTAATCGTACCTGTGCCTGCTGTATCATTGACATTGCTCACCGTGCAGGCGGTCACCATATTGGAGGTAAGAGAGGCCGCAAACTGGGCTTCCGTCCCCAGGCTTTGCTCCCTGGCAGAAAGCTGGTTATAGGCCGTCTGGTAATCTCCAGTCTTCAACGAATTGCAGAATGTATTAAGGGTCAGGGTCGGGGTAGAACGTACCTGCTCGGACTTAATCTTCCAGGTGCCATTCTCATTGACCAGTGTATAGTCAGCAACCAGTGAGACCCCGTTAGCCAGGCTATAGTTAATCGTGCCGGTGCCTGCCGCATCGTTGACATTGCTCACTGTGCAATTGTTCACCTTATTGTTGCTGAAATTGGCCGCAAACTGGGCTTCAGTTTCCTGGCTTTGGGCAGTGCTGGAGAGCTCTTTGTAGGCGCTCTGGTAATCTCCGGCCTTGAGCTCGCCACAGTAGTTGCTAAGGGTGAGGGTTGGAGAAGAGTGTGGCTGCGTTCGAAAAATCTTCGAGCTGCCATTCTCATCGCCTAGCGAATAGTCAACGACCAGTGCATTCCCTTGAGCAAAGGTATAGTTAATCGTACCTGTGCCTGCCCCATCGTTGACAGTTGTCACCGTGCAGTTGGTTATCTTGCCCAGGCCCCCGTTGGAAGCGTATCCAGCAGCAAACACCCCCTCAGAACCAACCTTGCTTTGCAAACCACTGGAAAGCTGATTATAAGCCGTCTGGTAATCTGCACCTTTGAGCGCAGTGCAGAAAGCATTCAGGGTCTTGGTCGGTGTCGAGCGATTCACATAGCCGATGACCCCAAAGATGATCAGCGCGATCACCACCACCCCAAGGACAGCACCCAGGATAGTCCAGAGCCGACGACGATTCGGTCGCTGTGTCGGGGGAGCAGCAGGTGCAGGTGCAGGTGCACCAGGATAGGAAGCAGCCTGGGCATAGCCGGATGGCCCGTAACCAGGTGCAACAGGTGGGGGCGACTGATACGCTCCAGGTTGGGCGCCCTCACCGTAACCGGCAACTGGAGTACCGTAGTAAGGAGAACTCGGCGGATAGCTGGCTTGCTCGTATCCGGCAGGAGGTGGGGGCGGGGGCTGATACGCTCCTGGTTGTTGAGCATCTGCACCGTAACCGGTGTTAGGAGGAAAAGGAGCCGCAACCGTAGGAGTATAGGAGGGGCCACTCCCCTGCCTGGAACCAGCAAAGACAGTTGGTTCAGTTCCAGCAGAGCCAGGCACCTCATAAGTGATTCGTGTGTCTCCGATGACTATGGTATCCCCTGTACGCAGCATGCTCGGCACATTGCTCGCGAGCCGCTGATCATTGACAAAGGTACCGTTGGTACTTCCCAGGTCAACAATGGCATAATCCTGTCCCTGCGGGCGAATTTCAGCATGATGCGATGACACTTTAGGTTCAGCCAGCACCAACTGATTGCCGGGCGTGCGACCGATGGTCAATGGAGTTGGTCCCAGGTCAACTTGCCCAAATGGCCCTTTGAGTACTGCACTCATTATCGTTTCCCTTCCTTTAGTTAGGCTCAACATATTATGTTGGTGACCAGGAAGCAATCAGAACTTCCTGCTTACTTGCTAGATCCAATCATTCTTTAAAACGATGGGGGTCTAAATTTTTCTGCCTGGGATTTTTTCGTTGGAGTATACTGACTTTCATGAATGCTTCAGGAGCAGATTTGATTTGAATCTAGGAAGCTACGCGGGAAAACTATTTCTTCTCTGATATGCATTGCAGTCTACATGAGGTATTTCTTTTTGTCAAGAAAATTGGAACATTCCCGCGTTTTTTACTTTAAATCATCTTTCATCGCTTGCGCATGCAGTTTTTAGAGGCATACCAGGTGCTTGTACTTGCTGAACCGGAAAGCGCAGTTAGCCAACCCCTAAAAGAGGCTTTTTTAGCATTAAGCCAGGCTGCTGAAAGCGGTGAATAACTACTTGGAAGACAACGCCTCCACCCACTCCTGCGCATACCCCGTCACCGACCAGTGCGAACTACTGCCAATATTACCGGCAATAGTCGTCTCGTAGCCCAGCATAATCACATAATCCTTATCCTTGTAGCGAATTGAGAACGACTCACATTCCAGTTTGCCCACATAGAAAGAATCTCTCTGCTTCACAGAGGTCAGTTTTCGTAGAGGAGCGTAAAAGAAGACACGCTTCTCGCCACGATTTTCGGCGCATAACACCTCATGTTCAAACAGGTAGAGCCTTCCCCTTGCCACCGTCTCACCTTTGTTATTGAGCAGGGTCATCAGCGTGAAATGTTTGGGCTGGCGCACCTCCATGTGTTCAGCTATCGCTGCTTCAGCTTGCTCACGCTGTCCTGGATAGAGTCCCTCCAGGTGCAGGCGCACATAACATGTGTCACCAAAGACATGCCCCAACCCTTCTTTCCCCTTACTGATACGCAGATAGTCTTCTCCCTCGTTCACCGCGAAACGCGCATCCGACCATGCCATCTCCTGCGCTTTCTCCCCCGGAAACTGCACACGCACGCGATCAGCATCAATCCATATGCCGGAACGCCTGTATTCGTTCGACAGGATAAGCATGAGCAAAAGCACAGCAAGGGCGACAAACCCCAGGATATACGCGAGTATCCCTAATCCTTCCAGGCTTGTCGGCAGCGCACGGAGGGTGGAAAGGAGTATGACCAAGACCGCTATTGCCAATAGCAGGGCAGAAACAACCATGAAACGCGTAATTCGACGTGTATGGAGCGCAAAAGGATAGCGCATTGTAGCTACCGGTCTAGACATATCTTATCCTCGGATGGGTGTGTGATACACTAAACAGTATATTCGTATCTGCGGTGCAGTGTAACATATTGAGGGTCTTTTTCATATCATGATTGAACGATATTCCCGGCCAGAAATGGCAGCCATCTGGTCCCCAACACATAAAAGTGATACCTGGCTCAAAGTCGAACTGCTGGTCTGCGAGGCCTGGGCACGTGAGGGAGTCATACGACCGGATGCCCTCGCCAAAATTCGCACGGCACGCTATAACGCGCAGCGCATGCAGGAGATCGAGCAGGAAACCCACCACGATATTATTTCGTTCCTGCGCTCCATCCAGGAGCAATTGGGCCCTGAAGGACGCTTCATCCACCTAGGCCTGACCTCCTCCGATGTGCTGGATACCGCGCTGGCAGTGCAGCTGAAAGAAGCCGGTGATCTGCTCGCTGCATCATTGACCGAACTCGTGCAGGCTGTGTCCCAGGCGGCAGTGCGCTATAAATACACTCTGATGGCGGGACGCACACACGGCATCCATGCGGAGCCGATGACCTTCGGACTGAAACTGGCTTTGTGGGTAGACGAACTGCGTCGCGGGCAACAGCGATTGGCAGCAGCGCTTGAGCAGGTGACGGTAGGCAAAATCTCCGGCGCGGTTGGCACCCACGCGACGGTTCCGCCACAGATTGAAGAGTTTGTTTGCGAACAGTTGGGGCTGGGCATAGCTCCTGTTTCCAGCCAGATTGTGCAGCGTGACCGCCACGCGCATTTCTTGACCACGCTGGCGCTCATCGGCAGTTCGCTTGAAAAGATGGCCCAGGAGATTCGTCACTTGCAGCGCACCGAACTCAGTGAAGCCTTTGAGCCATTTGCCTCGGGCCAGCAGGGATCATCGGCCATGCCGCATAAACGCAACCCGGAACTCTGCGAGCGCATCTGCGGCCTGGCGCGCGTCTTGCGTGGTTTCGCCGTCACTGCTATGGAGAATGTGGCGCTCTGGCACGAACGCGATATCAGCCATTCTTCCGCCGAGCGCATTATCATTCCCGATGCCTGCACCTTACTGCACTATATGCTGCACGTCTTCACACACATTATGCGCGGCTTACAGGTCGATGAAGAACGCATGCTCGCCAACCTGCAGATGACAGGCGGGCTGGTCTTTTCACAACGCATCCTGCTCGCACTCATCGACAAAGGCGTAGGGCGCCAGGAAGCCTACAACATGGTGCAGCGCAACGCTAAAAAGGTCTGGAATTTGTCCAGCAAAGGAGCCATTCAGGGGCCCGCGCTGATCGAGGCTCTCTACAGCGACCCCGAAGTTGCCCGCTATCTTTCACACGAAGAATTAGCCGAACTAAC
>Ga0066671_10000607_pt1 | contig 11290 bp, 8 predicted proteins | sample GraSoiAngelo_120_FD_62294 | JGI IMG/M metagenome (GOLD analysis project Ga0066671, IMG submission 62294) | Grasslands soil microbial communities from the Angelo Coastal Reserve, California, USA - 14_0919_09_20cm | ecosystem: Environmental > Terrestrial > Soil > Grasslands | place: USA...
ACTGAATTACTAATCATTAAAACCTCAAACGCCAATAAATTAAAAACTTTTCTCACTAAAAATCATATCGAATATGAGATTATTTACAACCAACTTTTAACTGAAAAAAAGTCGACTAAACCGACTAAAAAAGACAAATTAAGAGAGTACATTGAAATGAAAAGTAAAGAAAATATTTTTGCTAACTACGGAGAGGCTATTAAAGATAAAGAGCGGGAAAAGGAAATCTCCCTATGAGACCAAGCCGACGAGGAGGATGAGGAGGAATTAAGTAAAAAATATGCCTAGTAAAGTAGTATTGAAAACTAGCAAATATCCTAAACCCATCATAGTTTATCCGCGGGAAGTTTACATGTTTCGCATTAGTCGCAAAGAAACCGAAGGCACCGAAGCCATGAAAACCAGACCTGGAATTGTAGTTTCAGTGGAAGGACTAAATAAATGGAATAAACGCTGCATTGTAGTTCTTGCTACCACTAAAAAAACTGACTTAGCCAGAATTTACCCTTTTGAGGTAAAAGTAATAATTGAAAGTAAGAAAGGAAAAGCCATGATCGACCAAATGAAAACTTATAGTTTAGGACGAATTATTGGTTTGTCGATGGGAAAAGTCAGTGAAAAAGAAATGGAGGAAATTCAAGAAAAAATAATGTCCGCTTGTAATTTATGGGAATACTTAAAGAAACGAAGTTCAGCGATAAGCAAAAGAGAATTAGTGTAAAGGCACCGAAAATTATTGCTTGCTTGTCCCAAAAAGGCGGAGGAGGAAAATCAACTTTGGCCCGTTGTTTGGCAGTTGAACTTACCAAACAAAAGAAAAATGTTTTACTGGTTGATCTGGATATCCAGCAAAAACCGGTTTTTAAAGAAGAAAAAATCAAAAAATAAAACTCCTTATCAATTGCTAGTCCTTTCCTTACTTCCCAACCGAACTATTAAAGAAAAAATATATACATATCAATTAAATGTCCGCTCATCGAAAAAGGTCCGAAAAAAAAATTTTTCTTCTTTTAATTATTATTTTTTCTCATGTTCTTCCAGTCTTGTTGTCTGCCTTTTATGACAAGGCTACTCATACCAGTCATAATGTTAAGTTAAGTGAATTAAAGTATTGATTATGGGCTTTTACTTGATGATCGGCCTGGGCTTCCTTGTTGACAGTTCCTTGAGCAATTTATAAATTATTTACTCTGAAAAGAAAAAAAAGTAGTTTTGGTGAACAAATGTGGGATATAATAGTAGCGGAAACTAACTTTATAAGCGGAGTTATTTTTTGTTGTGGAGGGTTTTATTTAACTCTTCATACAGCGTTCAGAAAACCTGAAATAGTTTATCCCCTTTTAGGAAATGTTAAAACAATGTATGTTTGACTTATTTATAATTTCTTTTGACATGTTTTAGCACCGGGTCTGACTTTTTATTATTTTTGAAAATATTGCCAAGTTGACAAGTTAGTAAAAAAAAAAGCACGTGGTTTAACTGTCAACGCACTTAATCCCACCACTTATTTCCTTTACATTATGGTGCGACCACTAATAAGCAATTTCTCTAAGTCTCCTTCCACTCCGCCTCACCACTACCCATCAAATTATCCTTATCCTCCCTTTTTTTGGATTATGGGAAAGTTTGCTAATGGTACAGAGCAAAGGGCAGGAAGAAGTAAATTTTTATTTTGAAGTTGGCAGCCGGGTTGATTACCAGGTTTAATTTGGTTAGCAATAACCACTATTTTTTGATATATAGTCTTTTCAATTTTATTCCATTTTCTGGTAAAAATGAAGACAAAGAAGTTATGAAGAAAAAATTTAAACAATAGGCTTGAATTTCAACAAGTTAGCTAAATCACTATCCTTAATATACAAGGCAGTGGTGGAAACTCGACTGTGACCCAAAACTTTTTGAAGAATGTTTAAAGGCATTCCAGCCAAGAGATTATAAGTAGCAAAACAACGACGTAAAGTGTGGGGGGCTAATTCAATATTAGGACTAATATTTAAGTCATAGCGAATTCTGTTTAAAAACTCTCAAAAATCACGTCGGCTAGTCTTGTTCGGTTCTCAATTATGCTCTTTTAATATTTCTATTATCTCTGGAGTAATATAAACATAGCGGTCTTTTCTTCTTTTTCCGCGGAGTAAATATAAATCACCATACTCTGGCTCGGGATGTTTTAATTCTAAATTAAAATTAATTGCCTCAGTTACTCGTAATCCTATTTTTCAACAAAGGAGAAATAAACAGTAATGTAGTCATCTTTTTCTTTCGCTTTTATGATTGGGGCGGTTAGCAATAAATTCCTGAATTTCTTGTAAAAGTTGTTGAGAGGGTAATTGCTGTAAGCGTTTTTTGGGTTTTTTCATACTATTTATAATAGTTCCCTATTGAAAATTTTGTCAAAATTAGCCTCTTCCGCCTTATTATAGAATGGCATACCCCAAACTCTATACTTTTTGTCTTCTCATAATTGTTCTATTTTTCTTTCTTCCTTCAGTGATAATAGAAATTTCTCCTTTCAAGCGTCTTTTTCTTTCAAATATCTGCCCTTGGGTTCAACAAATACTTGATAATAAAGGTTATTTTCTTTATGATATAAAATTAGTAAATAATCGGGTTCGAGAGACGTTCCGTCATCAAAATTATAAAGTTTAAAAAATCTTTCATTGCGAATTAAATAAAACCAATCGTATTTCTTTTGTAATTTGTCCTGCATTCGGTCGATATACTTTACAAAATATTTTTCTTCTGAAGTTCCAAAGCAATCATTAAAAGCATGCCAATATTTTTCATTAAGATTAATACGAAGCTCAGGGTCTTGATTATCGTTCATTGATTTGCCAGTTTGTCTATCTCAACTTTCATTTAAAGCAAAAGTAAGTGTCTTGTCAGTAATTTCATTAATAAAAAATTTTCTTTTGAAACTTTTGCTTCCCCTATATTTTAGATAACCTTTTTCCAAACTTGAGGAAATTTGTTCTAGGACTTTTATTGCGACATTAAGTTTTTCGTTAGGATTTAAGTTCTCTAGTTGAGATGCTAGAACAGAAATAGTTACTTCAACTTTTTTTAAGCATTTATCGATAAATTCGCCAATCGTCCCAAGGTTAGGAAAATACTTTTTAAGATTAGAAAATGAGTAAAATTCTAGTTTATGAATAGCTTTTTTTGCAATGGTAACGCTCACCAGGCCTTTTTGTTCTCCTTCCACTAGCAAAAAAGTTTTTTCTTTTTTTTCAATATCTTTTTTAAGTTCCTCTTCGAAAAAATTGTTAGAAAAATTGAATCCGGTTTGGAGAGGTACTACATAGTGTTTGTTTTCTATCAATTCTAATAGTTCTTTCGTATCTTTTCATGATCTCTCTTCTTGTTCGTTAAGCAATAAAAAACCTGTTTTGTAGAAATTAGTATTTTTAAAATTCTCCTTAATAGTAAGACTTTGTTTAACAGTATTGTCAGGAATAATACCAGATTTAATTAAGGCAGAATTTAACTCTTGAATATATCGAGGATTATAAGTACTGTGATAATATAATTCTTCGCAAATTCTCATTTCATTCTGAATATCATTATCAAATTTTCGCTGAGAAGGGTCATCCGAATCATTAATCTTAAAAGGGCAGTATCTGGCTCCTCTTCCGATTAGTTGGGCTTCTTTAATGGTTGTTGGCCCAGGAATATTATTTTTGGCATCCCGAGTATCATACAAACGAACAATATCAAAAAGATTAAGAACATCTCAGCCTTCATTTAGTTTGTCAACGGCAAAGATGGCCCGATATTCATTATTAGGGTCTTCTAGGGTATTTACAGCTAATTGTTTATCCTCGCTTTCCTCCTTACTACTTACTGAGAGAGTCTTTTCTGCCGAAAAATCTTCTTTAAGCTCGATAATAAGGTTATCTAAAGAGATTTTATTACTAGCAAAATATTTAAACATTTTTATTAGAAATTCATCCTTGGCATTTGCTTCAATTTCACTAAGCCTTTCACTGGCAAGAGTCGCTATCCCTCTTATAAATTTATCTTGAAAATCTTTGCTTTCATTAATAGTTTTGGATTTAAATAAAATTACTGGCTTTACTGTTTTTTTATTTTTTTCAAATATCTTGCGGCGATATTGGCTAAGCAATATCGCTTGCAGTGCTCGGTCAAAAGGCTCAGCATCCGTTTGCAACACCCTTACTTCTTTAGAATATCCATCAATACGAAACTGCTTTAAAGGATAATCGAAAATTAATCTAGGAGCATATTTATTTCAAACATAGGGATTATTAAAATCTATTGTAGCAGTAAATTCTAAAAGAATATTTTGCGAATTAGACGCAAATATTTTATTGACTGTGTTTTCTCAGGAACTTATTTCTTCCTTTTCCTCTTTTGAAAGTTGTGCTCCGGATTTAGTTTCAACATTAATATGATGGGCTTCATCCGAAATGAGAACAATTTTTTTGTCTTGAAAGTCCTCATAAGTTAAACTGTTTTCACGCGGAGTGTTTAACCGAGAATGAAGCCCTTGAATAGTTTCAAAACAAATATTAATATTATCATTATCAGTAGTTTGAAAATTGTCTACTTCTCGAAGAGAAATTTTTTTGTTGGCCGAAGAAAGAGATTTGTTAAAAAGATATTTAATTGAAGTGTCATTCAAAAAGTTATCTCTGGTTTTATCAATAATATTAGTGCTATTAACAAAAAAAAGAAAATTACGATAGCCTTTTTCGTATAAATACAAAATTAGTCCGGCCATCATTAAGGTTTTGCCGCTACCAGTTGCCATAAGAAAAAGAAGTTGGTGTTTGCTGGAATTATTTGTAAATTTTTCATTCTCTCAATAATTAAGAAAATACTTAAAGGCTCGTTCTTGATAAGGTCGAAGTTTAAGTTTTGGATTAATATTATTGGTTATTATTGGGGGAAGAGGAGTGTTTTCTATTCTTTGAGTTCCAAAATATTCAATTAATTTTTGCTGTAAAGATTTATTATTTTCATTCATGTCATTTATTTTCAATCAAAAATATTTTTAAGGTTTCCATAGTCTTCTAGAATAGAATTAATGGTATGTTTAGCATTCTCTGCCGCGTCCTTTTCTTTATATGTAATTAGTGCTTTCCAAAGTGCTCACCCTCTTGCTCTGTTTCAAGTATCTTTGTCGCAGTTCAACTCTTCAAAAAATGTTTTTCTGCTCTTTTTATCAAAAAAAGTCCACGCTATTGCATAATCACAGGATGGGTCTCCAATTCCAAGCATCCCGAAGTCAATAACTCCGCAAAGTTTTCCGTTTTTTACAAGAAGATTTCCAGGCGCAATGTCACCATGAATCCAAACATTTCCCTTTGTCCATTTTGATCCCAAAGCTATCGACCAAACATCATTTAACTTACCAGTTGGTAGCAGTGATTTAAGATTTTTGAGTGCTGTTTGCGTTTGCTTGTGATAAACAGATAAGTCGCCGCCTCGATAAAAATTATGTTTTCCTGCAACAGGTCCATCAAAAGTGTCAATTGCCTGGAGTTCTTTTAAAAATTTTGCTAAGTCGGAAGCGAATTGATTCAAATCGATAATATTGTCATAATTTGCTGTATTTCCTTCGATTCATTGATTAATCGATCACGAAAATGAATAATTTTGTTGATAAGGTTCTCCCTTCGCTAGCGGAGTAGGTATTAGTAAAGAAAGATTTTGTTTTAACTTTGGTAGCCAAAGCAGTTCTTTTTCGACTTGCGAAGCATAATTCTCTCCACTTGGTAATCGAACAGTCATTTTATCACCTAAACGAAATGTTCGATTGTCATGCCCACTTTTTTTTACTTGGCAAATTTTTAAGTTAGCATATTCAGGGAACTGATTTCTAATCAGTTTTTGAATCAACTCTTTATTTATTTTTAACATTTCTGCTTTAATAATTTTTACTTTCTTATTTCCAGCAAAATCTTCATAAGAGACCTCATTCCCTTCAACAGACTTCGTAATTAATAATCTCCTCGCTTAAAACTTTCTTAATTTATGAATAAAAGGAGCCAACTTTTCCCCTCTTTCTTTTTTTAATGTTTCCTGCACCACGCTATAATCATTGGGAGTAATGGTATACTTAATATAAATAAGTTTCATAATGTAGTAATTTTAGGGAGAGAGGTATATGTCTTGCTTAGAAAAGCAAAAAAATTATATAAATGATTAATAAATTCTCCCAGTAATAATCAGAAGATAGGTAGATAGGTAATATTTTATTATTATATAAGAAGCCATAGAAATTCAATCGTGACTTAAATTTTGAAGAAACTTTAATAATTCTTGACAGGTAAGTTAGAAAGGTAGCCATATCCTTTCATAATCAGTTCTTCAGTAGTCCAAGAATCTATTGGTCCAAATTCCTTATATTTTTTGTTAAATTCTTCTTTAATTTCTCTCATTTTCTTATTTACAAAACTTTTTATTTTGCCCGAAACTAGATGTACTAAGATTGAATAATTATTGCTTCGCGTAAATAAAGAAATAAAAGTGCTTTTGCTACTTTTCAACTCTTGATTACTTTGCTGTTGTATATTGTTGAGAAGTATTATACTACACCCATCATCTTCACAAGAAAAGGTGTTAACCATTATATCTTTTTCAACAATTTTTCTTACTATTTCTGTTTTATCCTTTTGCTCAAACTGCACAGTGTCGAAGAATAAAGTTAAATAATCAAACTCGATATGCATTCCCCCTACTTTTGAAAGTATATTTTTTAAGAATGCATAAATAGTTAATAACTTATCAAATTCATTATCAGATGGCTTATTAATATAATAATTGTTTTCTATCTTATGAAACATTAAACTAATTGGTGTTGTTGTTCAAAGAAAAAGGGAAATTTTTCTTAATTTAGATTTTTTGAGATAATTTGAAACGTTTTGGTTTTTGTCATTAATCCTTTTTTCTATATCCATAGCAAAATTGTCAAATAAACTTCCCTTTACATTTATCTCATAATTACTACTAACCAAATCTTCTAAAACTCTTTTTTCACTTAAAGTTTTATATATACCTTTATCTTTATTTTGTTTTCGACTGACACCTTTTTCAAAAAAATGTTTTAAGTTTTTATTTACTTCATTTAAAGCAATTTCCTCTTTGGCTCCTTCCTTACCATTTGGATTTTCAACTTTTCCGTAACCAAAAAATTCGGAAAATTCTATTCCTAGTCTATCGTTTCCTAAAAGAATATTTTTGTTGAAAAAATATTCTACTAAACCATCAGGTTTTTCATGAGAAAAATTATATTTATAAGTAGAAACAGGAGGAGAAAAATGTTTTGCTAGTGGCAAAAAAATATCGACGCCAAAATAATTTCCTAGTAGAAAAATTGTTGCTAATATTTCTTTTTCATTTTTCTTTTCCCTCTTGGCAATAATTTTCTTACTTTCTTCACTAATAAAACTGTTTCAATTATAGGAAAAATTTTCCATCTTTTCCTTTATCGGGATAATTCGGGGTTCAATTTTTTTTGATTCGTCGGCCAAGCAAGAAAGGCTTTTATTTTCTTCTTCCATTAACTTTGTTAGAATTTCTTTCGTGAAGTCTTTTGTATTCTTCAAATAATTAAGATATTTTTCTTTCTCTGTTATTTTTTGTTGAAGAACTTTTCATCTTTCTCATAATTCTTGTAATCTTTTTCCCTGTTCTTCTAATTTTTTTCTGTTTGAAAATGCCACGCTAAGTTTGTTTATTTATTTTAACTCGTTTTTTAAATTGTCTAGTCTTTTTCAGTATCTGCAGTTAACATTGCATTATGAATAACTTTTAATAAATCGATAACCATTCTACTGCAAACTTTTTTGTTTATTTCTAAAGCATTCTCAAAATCCTTGTTTTCTTTGGTTATTCCTTGGTCTTTGCCAAATTTACTTCTTATATCAAAAAAATCTCTGCTTATTTCGTTAAATTCGTTTATTATTTTATCAATCCTATTATTCATCACTTCTAAGATTTTACTTAGTTTGGGAATATTGTGAGTGAGAATTATTTTTCTAATTTTACCAAAAATTTGTTTTAAAGCCTCAGGAAAATCCTTTTTTTTCTTTATTTCGTCTATTCCTAAATAACTTTGACAAAAATTAGGCAATACATTATAAACTCTTTCAAAAACTTCATCATATTGTTTTATTTTTCAGTAATATTCAATATCATCAAAACGATTTTTCTCTTGTGGATATTGATAATTCTTAACTAGTTTGATATCTTTAATTTCTATAACTAACTCTAAGGCTATATAATCATTAAAAAGATATGTAGAAGAAAAATGATTTAATGCTTGTCAGTTATAGTGAATATATCCTTTATTTATTAATTTAGTTAGATATTCAAAATAACTGGTACTTTTTTCAATGATGCTTAAATATTGTCCTAAATCAAGAGAGTTATACCTATCAGATAAAAACGTATCTATATTTGATAAATTATTTTCGGTATTTTTTTTGAGAGAAAGTAATAATGGCTTTATCTCCATCATGAAAACATCGTTGTGATTTTTTTTGTACTTTTCGGGATTTGGAGGATGCAATTCATGGTCGAGCGACCCGATTGAATTTTCATTATGAATTGCCCTAAAAATACTTACTAATTTTATAAGGTTCTTTTCGTTGATTTTCTTTCGCATTTTTATATCTTAATTTTTACTATAAAACCGCCCATTTAGTTTTTTAACTTCCTCCGATATTTCATAACTTTTATCCTCCATATCGCAATAAGGAACATACAAAATATTTTTATCCAGCAGAGAAATCAAAAATTTTTGCTGGTTTTCAAACGATAATTCGGTAAAATCAGACTTGGTATTATCAATATTTTTCGACTCTAACTGATAACTCAAAAAAGCCATTTTTTTCATTTGCTCCCAGATTTTTCAGAGTTCAGCAGTATTTTTAGCATTTTGAATTTTGTCGATAAAACCCTGATTAAATTTCACCAACTCACAATAAACAAAAGAACCTTTATTATCATTCTCACAAACTTTTCTAATTCTTTTTTTGGTTACTGTTTCAATATAGTCCATTTGCTCGCAAATAACAAATTTTCGGTTTCCTCTGTCTTGCTTGTTTAGTTCTAATACCGCATGAGCTGTGGTGCCACTTCCCCCAAAAAAGTCTAAAATTATGGCATTTTTATCATTTCCTACTACTGCATAAAGGCAATCATAGACATTTCAGAGTGATTTAGGGAAACTGAATGGATTATTTGGAACCAAGGATTTAAGAATTTGAGTTCCGTAAATATTTGCATCATACCTGTTGTCAATTCAAACTGTCGGATAAACCTCGAAGTCTTTGCCAATTTCGATTTCATAATTACCACTTTCGGTCTTTTTCGCTCGCAAAAGTTTTTTTATTTCTTCTGCACTTTGTCAGGCATATCGTCATTTTCTTTCAATTTCTTGCTTATCAATTGGATAAACATAAAAACGACCATTTTTTTCGATAGTCTGTTTTTCTGGGTGATAATCATCTGTTTCTACTTCCCCAAAATCAATTACTTTTTCATTTTCGACAATAACAGGATAAAAGCAATTTTTCGCGTCAGTTCTCAAACTTTCTCCGCCTCAATTGCGAAAATTTTCTCATTTAATCTTGTTAGGTTCAATTTTCTTAATTCCAATTGATTTTTTTCTTTCTGGAATAACAAAAATAGCATATTCATGAGTATAAGAAAAATTAGTTCCTTGTGCTCCTCTTGGATTATGAACGATAGTTATAACATGAATTTCATAGCCACGAAACAATTCTTTCAACAAAACGGTTAATTCGGCTTGTTCGTTTTTGTCAATAGCCACAATTAAACAACCATCAGGAGTTAGTAATTTTTTGGCTATTTCCAGCCGATTTTTCATGAAAGTTAATCAAGTAGATTCATTGAAACCATTATTGTAAACAAAAGTATTCGATTTACTATCCGGATTATAAGGAGGGTCAATATAAATTAATTTGATTTTGCCTTGATATTTTTCTTTTAAAGAATAAAGGGAAAGGAGATTATTGCCTTTGATAACTAGATTGTCATTTAGCGAAATGCTATCCATAGATACTTTTTCTCCTTTGTCATATTTTTGAAAATTAGTGAAAACTTTGGGTGTCAACAGGCGGTCAATTTCGTCCGGTGCTAGAGTTTCATTTCAAAAAATTTCATGTCTTTTGGCGTCCTCTTTGGTCTGCCCACCCTCTAAAATACAATCTTTATAAGGTCAAGCTAAAACTACTTCTTGGCTATCAGTAAAATATTGTCCGTCAGCGACTAAGCCTATTTTGTTTTTGTATCTAGTAAAACTATCAGGGAGAAATTGTTTGTTAGAGATAAAATTTTGGAATTTTATTTTGTCAAAAACAAGAATATCTTCTACTTCGGTAAAAAATATTTTCCGCAATTCAGGGGAAGATTTAAGTAGTTTTAAAATTCCGGCATCTAATTGAAGTGTTAGTTCAATAATTTTATTTTTGGCGAGGTTGCCATCTACTACTAGTCTTTGGTCTTTTTTGATGAGTTGGGTTAGTGTTTTTAGGACTTTTTGTTCCATTCTTGATTTATTAATTAATTTTTTAAGCGAATTTTAAACTAAAAATAATAAAAACATATTATACATGCTATGTAGCAAATGTTATGAAGACATTCCACAAGGAAAAGAAATTCAACTTAAACTCTCAATAATTTGCAAGAAGTGTGCTTTAATTGAAAGAATAGCAAAAAGAAAAGTCGTTGCTAGTTGTATTTCTTGTCTCGAACTAATTTATGAAAGAGACACAATTTATATTTATAAAAAATCCTTTAATGCAGAAGTTAAACTTGTCTTTGCGGATTTTAAAATTAATATGTCCTCCAGTGCTACTCAGTGTCTCCAATGCCATAAAAAATGACCTCTCGATAAATAAAAACTTGCATATTAAATATGAATTGATTTACTAATTTTTTTAAAAGGTTATTTTTAAATGAAAAACCATGAAGAAATGCCCAAAAATACATAGATAAAAAATATCCCTTATACAAAAGAAGAGGAATAACCGAATTACTTCTACAAAATTTTAGGCTTAAAGGCTCGCTTTCTTTAAAAGGATTTGTTGATCTAAGGGTTGTTAATTGTCGACATAATCGAATAACTGATCTTGATTTATCAGACTGCAAAAAACTTTGTAGACTTTATTGTGACGATAATCAAAGAATAAAAGATTTAGACTTATCCAATTTATCAAACTTAGAATGATTAGATTGTTGCGATAATCGCTTTACTAATTTAAATTTTTTAAATACTATTCCTAGACCAGAAAAA
>Ga0066671_10000608_pt1 | contig 11271 bp, 12 predicted proteins | sample GraSoiAngelo_120_FD_62294 | JGI IMG/M metagenome (GOLD analysis project Ga0066671, IMG submission 62294) | Grasslands soil microbial communities from the Angelo Coastal Reserve, California, USA - 14_0919_09_20cm | ecosystem: Environmental > Terrestrial > Soil > Grasslands | place: USA...
CGCAGCTCTGCGGCGCGCGTCTCGAAAACTGCCCGCCCGGCGCAAAGACCGGCGCCCCGATCTCACCGCCCGGCGGCTACATCGGCGGGCTGCAAATCATCACGGACGTCGCCATCGACCCCGCCGGCAACGTGTGGGTAGCGAATAACTGGGATCGACCGGACGAGGGCTTCAAAAAAGTGCCCGAGCCGGCGCTATCCACCCGCTTCGGCGGCAACGGCACGGTGGTGTTCTTCGGCTTGGCGAAGCCGGTGAAAACACCGTTGATCGGACCTCCGCGAGCGCCGTAGCGAATTCCTCAGAACACGGCGCCGGGAATAATCCATCGGCGCAGTACGCACAACCCGACCCTATTGATGCTGCAACTGCAGGTCGGCGACACGGCGGTCATCGCTTCGAAGCCGTGGGTCCGAGAGGGCATCGGGACATCACCCGATGCGGGTGAGGACACGTCCGCTTCCGCGCACGAGGGTGTCAGCACCACCCGATCATCCCGATCGAGGGATGGCGGCGGTTCGCGCCCGCCCATCATCGGACGCGTGGGGTCACCGCAACGGAGAGGACCGAACTATGGAAGCCAGCGAGTTGGATGTGCTTGGGCCGGTCGACTACCTGGTCGTCGAGTTTCCGGCGGACAATGCGAACTTCTCGGGCGAGATGGCGACGGAGCTGAGGTCGCTGGTCGATCGTGAGCTCGTTCGCGTGCTCGATCTGGTGATCCTGCGCAAGGAGGCCGACGGGTCGCTGGAGGCGGCCGAGCTGGCCGACGTCGACGAGAGCAACATCGGCGAGCTGCGAGCGCTGGAAGGCGAACTGGGGATGCTGCTGGCCGAGGAGGACATCGAGGCGATCGGCATGGCACTGGAGCCAGGCAGCATCGCGGCGGTGCTCGTGTACGAGAACAGCTGGGCGGGACCGTTCGCGTCCTCGATCCGCCGGTCTGGCGGCCAGCTGGTGGCCAACGGCCGCATCCCGACCCAGGCACTTCTGGCCGCGATCGAAGCGGACGAGCAAACCGTGAAAGAAGGAGCCTGACATGCCACTTGCGAGAGGACGAATGGGTCGACGGGGCGTGATTGGCGGCCCGGTCAGGCGCACCGCAGCGGTCGTCGGGACCGCCGCCGTCGTCAAGCACGGTCACGACCGGCGCGATGACCGCCGCGACGACCGCGGCGACCGGCGCGAGGACCGGAGAGACGACCGCGGCCCTGGAATCTTCCGGTAGACCGTGTGGGCGCGCGTCGGGCATCACCGGGCGCGAGCAGACGATGAGCAGAAAGCGCAGCGTGATGGTTTGGGGCCTGCTCGTGCTGGCGACGATCCTGATGTTCGTTTCGTCGCTTACGGTCTGGTCGAAGCGTCAGCTGCTCGACAACGAGGCGTGGGCAAACTCGTCGACGCAGCTGCTGGCTAACGACGAGGTTCGCGGCGCGATCGCGCAAACGCTCGTCGATCGCCTGTTCGAGCGGGTCGACGTGGAGGCCCAGCTGCGTGCGCGGCTGCCTCCGCGGACGCAGGGAGCCGCCCCGGCGCTCGCGGCGACGCTTGAGAGCGCGGGCGTCCGCGCCGCGGACAGGCTGCTGCAGAGCGCGGAGGTGCAGGCGCTCTGGAAGAACATCAACAAGCGCGCCCACGCGGGGGTTGTGAAGGTGCTGGAGGGCGAGGACCTCGGCAAGAACGGGAACATCTCGACCGCGAACGGCGCGGTCACGCTGGACCTCAGGCCGCTGATAGCGAGGCTCGCGACGCGGCTCGGCGTGGAGGACAAGCTGAAGCCGAACGCCGATCCGAACGCCGGCCAGGTCGTGATTCTGAAGTCGAGCCAACTGAGCGCCGCCCAGACCGCGGTACAGACATTCAACGCGCTGAGCTCGCTGCTCGTGATCGCCGTCTTCGCCCTTTACGCACTAGTGATCTATCTCGCGCGTGGGCGGCGCAGGCTGCTGCTGGGCGCGACCGGGGCGAGCCTCGCGTTCGTCGGTCTGCTGATCGCCATCCTCAGGCGCTTCCTGGGCGGGGCGATCGTCGACTCGCTCGTCAAGACGGAGGCCAACAAGCATCCGGTGAGCGTGATCTGGGGGCTCGAGACGAGCGTGATGCGAGACATCGCGATCATCCTCGTCGTCTACGGCGCTCTGGTTCTCCTCGCGACGGTGGTCGCGGGCCCAAATCGACCTGCTGTCGCCGTCAGGCGCTGGCTGGCACCCACCTTCAGGCGTCATCCAATCGCCGTCTGGGCTGCCGCTCTCGCCGTGTTCCTGATCCTGCTCGCATGGGGGCCGGCGGCCGGCAGCCGGCCTCTGGTCGGCGTCGCGATCCTCGCCGCCACGACCGCCATCGCCATCGAGGCACTGCGCCGGCAGACGCTGCGGGAGTTCCCAGAGGAACCGCGCCCGGCAGTTGGGAAGGCCCCCGGACCGAGCTAGCGAGACGGCGCGGGATTGAGCCACATCGGAACGCGATTTTCGACCTGCCGAGCTGGAGCGCCTGGCGGCTCAGGACGTGGAGCGGAACACGCATCAGAAAACCGCCACGCTGCGTCTCCCTAGCTCCCGCACAGTCACCGCGCAACGCGGCAGCAGGTCGGCGACGTAGAGCCGCAGCGTTTTCGTCGCCCTCGGTCTCACGCACGATCGAAGCAACTCGGGGTTTTCTGGTTTCTGGGACCGGTCGCGGAGGGTCGATTTCGGTCCGGGGGTCAAGCAACTTGCGGACTGGTCCCGCCGCTCGCGCTCAGTTCTGTGTTGCGTGGAACGCGAAAGTGAGTGAGCTACTGACGCCGGCGAAGCAGAACGAGCATTAGCACCGCTGAAATCGCGGCCATCGCGGCCCCTGCCAGCAGTAGCCAAGAGACGGCGCTCGGGCGGCAGCTTCCGCCGCCCTCGACTGGTCCGCAATTACTAGCCCGGGCGATGCCAACCAGCGCCCATAGGACAAACAGCACCACCGCGGCGCGCTTCCGCCTTGGACGAACAGCAAAAAGTGAGCTACGGGGCCGGTCCCGGCGCGGCTACGGCGCGATGGCCGCGCAGAAGTCCTCGTCGTCGGCCTTGTTCGGGCCCGCCAGTGTGATCGGTTCTCCGGTCTTGGCGTCGATGACCTTATGGCCCGTGTTGTGGATCACGCTGCCGATGCCGCGACGCTGCATGATGTTGATCGCGCCGTTCAGCGTGATCGTGCCGCTCACGAAGTCTTCGATCACCACGTAGTGGTTGTGCTCGTGCAGCGTGAACCCGGTCAAGCTGTTGACGTCGTTGGAGGTGTGTTCAACGTGGCTGATCGCCCGAAGCGGGTTGCCATGGGCGTCGGAGAAAACCGCCGATTTGATGTGGAAGAAGTCGGTGAAGTTGTCGCTGAAGGTCCAGGCCGGGTTGAACTCGGAGCAGTCGATCGTGTCCGGCACCTGGAAATCAGTCGTAGACCGATCCGGCGCCCTTGCGCCCGCCGTCGGCACGGCGCACAGCACCCCGACGAGGGACCCAAGCACCGCGCACCTGCGGATGAACTTCATCGTCTACTCCCTTCAGGACGGGATGTGTAACCGTCTCATCGTCGGCCGTGCCGAGTCAAGGCCATCGGCGTGAGGGCGATCACCCCTCAACTCGACACGCCTGGGCGAGGCGAGTACCGCTCGACTTGTGTTGAGTGTGGTGGGACGATGTTGGGCTGATGGTGGATCCGCCAACCCCCACCACCTACCGCCCGTCTGCACACGAGCGGGAACGGACCGTCAGTCGCTTGCGCGCCGGTTTGGATCAGGAACGACTGTCGCTCGACACCTATGCCGATCGCGTGGAGGGCGCCTTCGGAGCGAGCAGCCGCGCCGAACTCGCCGAGCTGGTCGCTGACCTGCCGGCACGGGGCGGGGTGGGCCGCGTACTTCAACGTCTCGCGGCTGGCTTGTCCGGCTTGGGTACCCGCATCGAACGCGGTTGGGCCGAGGCGCGTGCCCCCCGCATGGCGCTGCCGCGACGCGCGATCACGATCGGTCGTTCGCGTGAGTGTGAGTGCGTGGTGAGCGATATGACCGTCTCGCGGCGACACGCTCGCATCGATCTGCGCGACGGGCGCTGGTTCGTTTCCGACCTGCGCTCCGCAAACGGCACGCTCGTCAATGGCTGGCGCGTGGTTGACGAAGTCGCCCTCCGACAAGGCGACCGACTCACCGTCGGAGCCATCACCTACCGCATGGGGCCGCCAGTTCAATCCTGACGGCGCCGCTTCCCCTTTGGACGAGAAGCAGAAAAGCCCCGCTGATGTCGGGTTTTCTGCTTTCTCGCACCGCCTGAGTTACTCCAAGCGGCGCAGGCGATCAGTCGCGGCACCGCAGTTGCGGTAGGGGAAAGATCAGCCCTCGGGCCGACGACAACTGAGGCCAGTCGGGCCAACATTGACCGCCCGAACACCGACCTCGGCGTGACTTCCGTGCAGGCCGGCTCGAGCCGCGGCACGCCCCCTTGGTGTGCCGCGCGAAGACCTTGGTGGTCTCAGAGTTCGTCTCGATCAAAGGAGCAAGCATGACTAGTAGGAAACCGTTCACCCTGCTTGGCGCGGCTGCGGTGCCGCTCGCCGCACTGGGCGTCGCCGGCTGCGGCGGCGGCGGTGGAGCGACCGCGGCGGTAACACCGCCCAAGCCCGCAGCCAAACACGCCGTCACGACCGTCCGCGTTGCCAACAACAGCAAGCTCGGCAAGATCCTCGTCGACTCGCGCGGCCACACCCTCTACCTGTTCACCAAGGACACAAAGACGAAGAGCGCCTGCTCTGGCGCCTGCGCCACCGCCTGGCCGCCGCTTCGGGCGAACGGCAAGGTCAACGCCGCGAGCGGCGTCAAGGCTTCGAAGCTTCGGACCATCAAGCGCTCCGACGGCAAGTCGCAGGTCACCTACAACGGACACCCGCTCTATGGCTTCGTGATGGACAAAAAGGCAGGCGACACGAAGGGCGAGGGGCTGAACGCCTTCGGCGGCCTCTGGTTCGCGATCTCCCCGGCGGGCAAGCAGGTCTCTGCCAAGAAGTCCGGCGGCTCGGCATCGCACCCCGCGGCCCCAAAGCCCGCGCCGGCACCGACCGCCCCGAAGCCCGCGCCGGCAAAGCCCGCCCCGAAGCCTGCGCCGCCGTCCAACAACGGCATCCCGCAGAACAACGGCGGTGACCAGGACTCCGACAACAACGGCGGTCCGAGCGACGGTGACGGGGCCATCTGAGCGATCAGACGCACCCGCGAGCGCAGGCCTGGTGGCCACCCCGCGCGCGGTCCTCTGATCTTCGTACCAAGGAGCTGTGGCGGTGGCCAGTCGAGCCGCCGCCACAGCTCGCGGCCGTTCGCGGTCTCGACTTCGAGCTGACAAGGAGCACCTATGAATCTCCCTTTCGCAAGCAACACGTCGGCTGGCACGGGTTCGCTGACGATGCACCGCCGGTCGGTCATCGCAGTGGCAGCGCGGTACCTCGGCGCGCTCGCCGTCTTGGCCATCGGAGTCGACCACCTCGAGCAGTACGCGGTGGACAACTACTCCACCGTGCCGACGATCGGCACGCTCTTTTTCCTCAACTTCGTCTCGGCGGTGCTCATCGCCGTCGGGCTGATCCTCCCCGTCCGGCGCGCTATGGGCCGCTACGGCGATGCCTTCCGCGCCGTCATCGCGCTCGGCGGGATCGGCCTAGCCGTACTCTCGCTCGCCGGGCTATTCGTGTCAGAGGCAACCGGCCTGTTCGGGTTCGTGGAACACGGCTATCGAATGGCGATCGTCCTTGCCATCGCGGCCGAGGTGGCCGCCCTCGTCCTGCTGGTCATCTTCCTCGCGGCGAGCGGCACTGGCGTCGAGAAGATCCGCGCCGACGCGAGATGAGGCGTCGGTTCCGGCGAGCTGTCGCGAACGCCCTATACCACCGCCACCGGCCGATGCATCAGGTCTTGCCGATCACGGTTGAACAATTTGTTATAGGCCAGACGAACCCGGTGGCCATGATCGAACCGGCGTGGGGGAACTCCGACAGGAAGCTCGGCAATGACCACAGCACTCGACACGATCGACGACGGCGATCCGACTGGCAGGCTTATCGTTCTCCGCTCAGGCGAGTCCTCGCGCCGGACTGGAGATGCGGCGGCTGCCCCATCGCCCGTTCGGGTTTTGATTGCCGATGGCCAGGCGCTTGTGCGCGCCGGCTTCCGGCTGTTGTTGGACGCCGATCCGAGCATCACAGTGGTGGCCGAAGCCGCCAGCGGCGAGGAGGCGGTTGTGCTGGCCGATCGTCTGCGTCCGGATGTGGCGTTGATCGACGCGAGGCTGCCCGGGCTCGACAGTGTGGAGGCGACCGGCAAGATCTTCTCTGCATCTGGTGTCGAGGTGATGCTGTTGACGACCTCGGCCGACGACGCTCGCATCTTTGCCGCCATTCGGGCCGGCGCCAGCGGGCTGTTGCTGAAGGACACCGAACCGGCAGAACTAGTGCGCGCAGTCGGAGCGCTGGTGCGAGGCGAGCCGCTGCTCTCCCCGCCGCTCGCGCGGCGGCTGATGAGCGAGCTCGCCTCACGGCCGGAGCCCTCTGCGCCGAGTCCCGACCTGGTCGATGAGCTGACCGCCCGCGAACTCGAGGTCGTGACGCTCGTGGCGCTCGGGCTCAGCAACGACGAGATCGCCGAGCGCCTAATCGTAAGCCCGGCGACCGCCAAGACACACGTCTGCCGCTCGATGGTGAAGCTGGACGCACACGACCGCGCCAAGCTGGTCGTGTTCGCCTACGAGGCCGGGCTCGTGGTCCCGCGCGCCGACGCTCTCGTACCCGAAACACCCGCGCTCTCGCTGGCGGCCTGACCCAGCATTGGACCAGTTTCAAACGGGCGTGGGCTGCCGCTCCCGCGGCGGCTCAGCCAGCAGGTCGCGAGCCAGTCTCTGGAGCACGTGCGCGAACTGTTCCTGCTCTTCCGGCGTGCAGTCAGTCAGGCGCGCGGCGAGCCGCTCTCGGCGCAGGGTGACGAGCCGGTTCACCAGCTCGTCACCCTCTCGTGTGGTGGCGAACCAGCCGTCGAGCGGCGCGACCAGCCCCCTGTCCTCGAGCGACACCGTGGCGGCGGCCACCCGCGCCGGATCCACGTCGATGCGCTGTGCCAGCTCCTCCGCCGGGCCGGGGACGCCCTCCTGGATCCGCGCAAGGGTCCACGCCTCGAGCGGCGGCAGGTCGATCCCGGCCTCCCGCACGAGCTGTTCGTAGAGCCGGCGGCGCACGTCGCGCCGCGCCAGGACGCTGAGGGCCCGCTCGATCTCGGCCAGGGTGTCGTCGCTGCGCGGCATCGCGAAGTGCTCCGGCGTGCCGGCCGCCTCAACGGTGTCGCGCAGCCTTCGGTCGGGCAGCACGATCGCGAGCAGGAAGCCCACCGCGGCCACAACGGCGGCGACCACGAACACGTCGCTGAGCGCCGCGGTGAAGGCGTGCACATAGGCGTCGTGGGCCGCGGGCGGCAGCTGATGGAGTTGCGCCGGGCTGAGCCGTCCCTGCTGCTGGCTCGCCGCCGACGCGCCTGCGCCGCTCCCGAGCTCGCTGCTCAGCCGGTTGGAGAAGATCGCCCCGAACACCGCCGTGCCGAGCGAGCCGCCGATCAGCCGGAACAGGGTGGAGCCGGAGGTGGCCACGCCCAGGTCGCTGTAGTCGACGGCGTTCTGCGCGACCAGCACCAGCACCTGCATCACCATGCCGAGTCCGAGCCCGAGCACCAGCAGGCGCCATGAGGCGCCGAGCACCGACGTTCCGGCCCCCATCCTCGAAAGCAGCACGAAGCCAATCGACATGAGAGCGGTCCCGGCGATCGGGAACGGCCTGTAGTGCCCGATGCGGCTGATCACCCGACCGGACCAGATCGAGGTGGACAGCACCCCGACTACCAGCGGGATCGTGCGGAGCCCCGAGTTCGTCGGGCTCGCGCCGTTGATCGTCTGGAAGAAGAGCGGCAGGAAGACGCTCGACCCAAACAGCGCGAAGCCCACGATCAGGCTGATCAGCCCCGCGATCGTGAACGGCCGGTTACGGAAGAGCCGCAGCGGGAGAATCGGCTCGGGCGCGCGTCTCTCCACGAAGACGAACACGACCAGGAGCACGACCCCGGCGCAGGCCGTGATGATCAACTGAGCCGAATCCCACTGCCACGAGTTACCGCCGAGGCTGGTGGCCAGGATGATGCAGCTGAGGGCGGTGGCCAGCAGCCCGCTACCGAGGTAGTCGATCGGGCGGCGGGTGTACGTGCTGCGCGCCGGCAGGACCGCGCCGAGCACCACGAGCGCGATCACCCCCAAAGGCAGGTTGATGTAGAAGATCCAGCGCCACGAGAGGTTGTCCACGAACAAGCCACCGAGCAGCGGGCCCGCGATGCTCGCCACGCCGAACACCGCGCCGAAGATGCCCTGGTACTTGCCGCGCTCGCGCGGAGAGACCACGTCGCCCACCAGCGCCTGGGTCAACACGATCAGCCCGCCGCCGCCGAGGCCCTGCACGGCACGGAAGGCGATCAGCTCGGTCATGTTCTGAGCCGCACCGCACAGCGCCGAGCCCGCGAGGAAGATGATCACTGCCACCTGGAGCACGCGCTTGCGGCCGTAGAGGTCGCCGAGCTTCCCGTAGACCGGAGTTACCGCGGTCTGCGCGAGCAGGTACGCACTCACCACCCACGAGAGGTGCGCGAGGCCACCCAGGTCGCCGACGATCGTGGGCAGCGCGGTCGCCACGATCGTCTGGTCGAGCGCCGCCAAGAACAGCACCAGCATCAGAGCGCCGAAGATCACAAGCACGTTGCGCTGGGCAACTGGCGGCTCGATGGGCTTTGCGACCGCGCTCACGCGACTTCTGCGGGGACAGTACCCCGGGCGTCCGGAGCCGCTCAGTTCGCGGCGGTCACGCCCGTGGACTCCGCGGTCGCGAACTCCCTAGGGGGATCGGCTTGGGCCGGGGTCGCGACCACCCGCGCCAGCACCAGGCTGGCCTCGAAGAGGACGATCAGGGGGACCATCTCCAGAAGCATGCTGACCGGGTCGGTGCCCGGCAGGACCATCGCGACGACGGCGATCACGAGGTAGGCGTAGCGCCGGTTCTGGGCGAGCTGCTTGGGAGTGACGATCCCAATGCGGCTGGCGGCGAGGATCCCGATCGGGAGCTGGAAGATCAGCCCCATCGCCCCGAGCGTCGTGGTGAAGAAGCTGTAGTAGTCCTTGGCCCGGATCTGGATGTTGAACCGGCTCTGGTTGAAGTTCAAAAGGAACTTGATGGCGGACGGCAAGACGACGAAGTAGCCGAAGACGACCCCGGCGCAGAACAGCACCGGGACCATGACCAGGAAGGGGACGATCCCGCGGCGTTCGCGGTCGTTGAGCGCGGGCAGTAGGTAGGCATACGCCTGGTAGAGGATGACCGGCAGCGAGATCACGATCGCCGCGTAGAGGGTGATCGTCACCGTGGTGGTGAATGGCTCGGCGACGCCCAAGGTGATAGGGGTCCGATCGCCCGGCAGCGGTGCGTTGGCAATATCCAGCAGCCTGCTGTTCTGCCAGAAGCAGAGCGCGAAGGCGGCCCCAAACGCCGAGATCGAGACGACGATCCGCGTGCGAAGCTCGTCGAGGTGCTCGACGAGCGTGAACCGGTCCTCGAAGGAGGCCGGCCGCAGCCGGGCCATTTGCTAGGCCCTGTCCTTGGTGACGGCCTCGCCCTCGACTAGCTCGGTCGGCTTGGTCGAGTCTCCAGCTGGAATCTCGTCGTTGTCGGCCATGGAGAGGGATCCCTTGAATTCGCGAATCCCCTTGCCCATCGACTTGCCGAGCTCGGGCAGGCGCTTCGGCCCGAAGACGACCAGCACGATCACCAGCACTACGGCGATCTCTAGCGGTCCGATGTTTGGCATCACGGTGTTTCCTTTCGCTTGTGGTCGGCGGGCGGCGAGCCGCCTGTGGGCGGCCCGCCGCGCCTGGTTTGTGGCGGCGCTATCGGCCGGGTCGGGCGGCGTCTGCGGCCTTCGCCAGCCTTGTGAGGACGGCAGAGAACTCCCGCGGCTGTCCGATGAACAGCCCGTCCTGAGTAAGTGCCCTGGCCGCGGCCATCGCCGCGCCCTTGGTCTCGGTCGGCCGGATGATCGAGACAGCCGGGAACTTCCGCTTCAGGAACTTCGTCGGCTCGGGGAGGATCAGGTTGGTCTGCGTCAACTCGCCGTCGGCATTGAGGTCCGGGAAGACCAGTCCGCCGTCGGTGAGCGGAGGCGCGTTGCCTGCCTTGTCGTGCCAGGTCTGGAAATGCATGATCTCGCTGCCGCCGATGCTGAGCAGGATTCGAAGCACTTCCTTGCTGGTGACCCGCTGCGCCAGGGAGGCGTAGAGGCTCGTGCCGCCCTGCTCGATGAAGGCGAAGTGGAAGCCGGCGGTGTTGGCGATCGCCTGCAGATGGTTGGCATCGTTGAGGTCACTGTTGTCGCGGGGAATCGCCGGATGCTCGCCAACAGCGAGCGTCGGGACAGCCTGCGGCAGGGTGTCGCCGAGGTCTGGGTTGAGCGTGTCGGTGCGGTAGCGCGTCCAAAAGCTGGTGTCGACGCTCAGCTTCATGAGGTTGGTCAGGCGGCGGACGTTCTTCTGAGCGCCGTCCGCCTGGCTGCCGGGCAGCGTCCGGAACTTGTCGAGGTTGACCGTCTTCTCGCCGTGCGCCTCCAGGTAGGCGTTGATGAAGGCGACGTGGCTGAACTCGTCGTCGGTGTTGTCGTGGATGTACTGGTTCATGTCCCCGTCCAGCACCTCGACGGCCTGTGTATAGGCGTCGTTCCCGCTCCCGCCCGGCACCTCGCCGTCCTGGATGCCGGCGAGCTCGTTGTACTGCTGCCAGAGATCAGACTCGATGATCTCGGCGGCAGCCAGGAAGCGGAGGATCGCGGCGTCTCCCTTGGTGAGGCGGCCGCCCGTGACCTTGGTATGCGCCTTCTTCGCGAAGACATCTGGCGGGTCGACCAGCAGACGGCCCACCGCCGTGGCTCCAACTCCCAGTGCGGCTCCCTTGAACATCACCGACCGACGGCTGATCAGGTCCTGCGGATGGTGGGTGGTCTCGTCCATTGGCGTGCTCCTTTGGCTGACGTTGACCGCGTGAACACTGGACCGCGGACGCGTCCCTGTCGTCGGCCCTGAGGGGACTCTTTGGCCTACTACCGGCGGAGTACTGCGCACGAGGGGAGCGATTACGCCCTAATGGTCATCCGTGACGGTTCATTACCGGCGCGGTGATCCCCGTCGACGGCGGGGCGAGGCT
>Ga0066671_10000610_pt1 | contig 11266 bp, 12 predicted proteins | sample GraSoiAngelo_120_FD_62294 | JGI IMG/M metagenome (GOLD analysis project Ga0066671, IMG submission 62294) | Grasslands soil microbial communities from the Angelo Coastal Reserve, California, USA - 14_0919_09_20cm | ecosystem: Environmental > Terrestrial > Soil > Grasslands | place: USA...
TAGATGTGCGGGACCTGCTGCTTCGACTCGGTGAGCCGCCGCGCGATGGTCTTGCGGATGTTGGAGAGCTTGGCCGCCTCGTGCGGGATGTCGGGGACCGTGACGGCCTGCGGAGTGGGAGCGGGCGCGGGTGCTGCTGCGGGTGCTGCGGCGGCCGGAGAGGCGGCGGCGGGGGCGGCCTTGCCAGCGCCGTCCACGTCCGCCTTGACGATCCGCCCGCCAGGGCCCGAGCCCTGCAAGGAGCCGAGGTCGACACCGCGCTGCTCGGCCAGGCGACGCGCGAGCGGGCTCGCCTTCACCCGGTCGCCGCCGTCCTGCTTCGCTTGGGCCGGAGCCTTCACTTCGGGAGCAGGCGCCGGGGCCTGCGTCGCAGGCTGCCCTGCCCCAGTCTCGCCGCCGTCCTTCGCCACCGGCTCCTTCGCTGCTGCGGGCGCGGAGGCAGCGGCGCCCGCATCTTCCCCGTCTTCGGCGATCAAGGCGATCACCGTCCCCACCTTCACTTCGTCCGTCCCTTCGGCAACGAGGATCTTGGCGATCGTCCCCTCGTCGACGGCCTCAAACTCCATCGTTGCCTTGTCGGTCTCGATCTCGGCGAGGAGATCGCCGGCGGCGACGGTGTCGCCCTCCTTCACCAGCCATTTGGCGAGGGTGCCCTCTTCCATCGTCGGGCTGAGGGCGGGCATCTTGAGTTCGATGGGCATAAGCGCCGGGCTCCTGGGCGAAGGCGTATCGTGAACGCCCAAACAGCAAGTCCGGGTGCGCGGTCAAGGCCTGTCCTCCCTTGCGCCCGGCACCCCGGCTTGCGCGCCCCCGCAATCTGTCGCAGCATCGCGCCCGCAAGAGAGGCTTTTTCGATGCGTTCCTACCTGGTGGTGATCGACGAGACGCAGGAAGCGCGGGTGGCACTGCGCTACGCCGCCCGCCGCGCCGCGCGCACCGGCGGCGGGGTCGACATCCTCGCCATCATCCCCCCGGCCGAGTTCGTCCAATGGGCCGGCGTCCAGGCGGCGATGGAGGAGGAAGCGAAGCTCCGAGCCGAAGCGATGGTGCTCCAGGCCGCGGGCGCAATCGTCGAGGAAGCCGGAATCCAGCCCTCGATCCTCGTCCGCCAGGGCGAGGCGGTGAAGGCGATCACCGACGTGATGAAGGAACGCGACAACATCGCGGCGTTGGTGCTGGGCGCAGCGGCGGACGGCGGACCGGGCCCACTCGTCGCCCACTTTTCGGGCGCCGTGGCCGGCACCCTTCCCTGCCCGCTGGTCATCGTCCCCGGCGGGCTGGCCGAGGAAGCGCTCGACCAGCTCGCCTAACCGTCATTGCGAGCGAAGCGAAGCAATCCAGTGCGGGTTCTGAGGCCCGCTGGATTGCCGCGTCGCTTCGCTCCTCGCAATGACGGGGCTGGGGCTAGCCCCGCTCGCCATCCCCCATCGGTGCGGGCGCCTCGCAGTCGCAGCTCGGGGCGGCGCGGTGGATCACCCGGCGGTGATAGGCGCGGCGGGCGGGCTGGCGGACCGTCTCGTAATAAGTGCGGGTCTCCATCACCGGGGCGGTGGTCGTGATCGTCTCGGTCACCACCACCGGGCCGCTATAATAGCCGGCGCCATAGCCGTAACCCCGATAGCCCGGAGGCGGCGGCACGGGCGGCTGCTGCCAGCCGGGAGGCGGCCCGCAGCGGTCGTTGCACCCGCCCTGCGGCGGCCCGTAGCCGGCGCCATAACCGTCGCCGCCGTCCGCATAATCGTCGCGATCGTCGCCATAATCGTCTTCATCGTAGCCGCCATCGCCGACATAGACCGGCACGCCGTCGCCATTGCGGCCCCAGCGGTCGCCATAGCGGTCCCAGTCCATGCCGGTGCGGCTGTCATAGACCCGCCCCCGGCCGTCGATCAGCAGCGCATCGTCATAATAGCGCACCCAGCGGCCGCCGTTGAACGGCTGCGGGAACCCATACATCCCCCAATTGCGCACGACGAACTGCGGGCCCCACCAGAATTGCGGAAGGAAGCCGCCGCGCTGGATTCGGCGGAACTGGAAATTGCCGCCGCCATGATGGGAGCCCATGCCCATGCCCCCGTGCATCCCGCCATGCATTCCGCCCTGCATTCCGGGCCGCATCCCCTGCCGCATCTGCATCTGCTGCATCTGCATCGGCGGAACCGCGCCCCGCGCAGCGACCGGAGCCGCAGCGACCGCGACGCTCTGCGCCGAGCCCTCGCGCCAGCTCACGCCCGGCATCGCCTGGACCCGCGGCGCCGCCTGCACCTGCACCCGCATCGGCGGCGCAGAGCCGACCTGCTGAATCCGCATATCGGGAACCCCGACCCAGCCCGGATCGGGAACCGTCTGAGCGAAAGCTGCGGAAGCGGTGAAAGCGGCCGACCCGGCCAGTAGAGCGAGCGCAAGCGTCCTCATGCCGATCCCCTCGTGCAAAAGCGGACCGGGGGGTGCCCCGGCCATTAACGCTTTCTTAACGCTTGGAGTGCGGGTTTTCTACCAAGGCAAGGCGCGGCGCGAGCATGCGTGCCAGTTCGACACAGCCGGCGACGTCCTCCGCATCGAACCGCGCGCCACGCGGACTGTCGAGATCGAGCACCCCGAGCAGCTCCCCGTCATGGACCAAAGGCACCACCAGCTCGGACGCCGAGGCGCTGTCGCAGGCGATATGGCCCGGGAAAGCGTGCACATCCTCGATGCACTGCACCTCCCGAGTCGAAGCCGCCGTCCCGCAAACCCCTTTCCCGAAGGGAATGCGGATACAAGCCGCCCGCCCCTGGAACGGCCCAAGCACCAGCTCCCCCCCGACATTGCGATAGAAGCCGGCCCAGTTGAGCTCAGGCAGCGACTCCCAAAGGAGAGCCGCGACATTGGCCATATTGGCGATCGCGTCGGGCTCACCGTCGGTGAGCGACTCCGCCGCCGCGTTGAGCTCCCGGTACAGCGCCGGCTTGTCGGCGGCCTCGATTTTGAAATCGTACATCGCCGCCATGTCGTTGCTCAGCGCCCCAGAGGCAAGCCCCACGGCCGCTGTCTTTCCCCGGCCGCGGCGTGTACCCTGCCCTCCTCCATGAAAGTCTCGCTGCGAGAACGCCTCCGCTGGCATTGGTTCTACAAGGTCAAGCTCCCTCGCTACCTCCGGCGGATCCGGCCCGGAGACGTCGTCATCGACGCCGGCGCCAATGTCGGCGTTTATACGCTCGAATTCGCCCGCCGCGGGGCCGAAGTGTACGCGTTCGAGCCCCACCCCGACGCCTTCGCCCAGCTCCGCCTCGCCGCCCGGGACCTGCCCAACGTCACCTGCATCGCCAAGGCGGTCTGGGATCGCAATGGCAAAGCCGATCTCTACTTTCACGCTGAAGGGCGCGGCCTCCCCTGGTCGCACAGCGCGTCGCTGATCGCCGCCAAGGACAATGTCGACGCGGCCAGCTTCGCGGGCGTGGAGACGGTGCGGCTGGCGGATTTCATCGCCGGGGTCGGCCGAGTGCGCTTCCTCAAGATGGACATCGAAGGCGCGGAATATGCGGTCCTTCGGGACCTCATCGAGAGCGGCCATCATCGCGAGGTGGAACGGATCGCGGTCGAGACCCACGAACGCAGCCCCGCCTTGCAGGAAGAGCACCGCGCCCTGCTTCGCCTGCTAAGGCGCCACCGGGTCAGAAACGTAGATCTCGGCTGGATCTAGCCTTCTACGATTCGATCCGGGGCGCCGCCGCCGTCTCCGTTGCGACGCTGGTAATCTCGTCGTCTTCACGGGCGACGATGATCGTCTCCCGCCCATCCGCGGCCTGCAGGCGGACGATTCGGCGGTTTTGAACGCTCCGCCATCCCACTGCCACGATGATCGCGAACACGCCCAGCCCCAACAGGATGGCCAGGAGATTCGACGCTGAGTCGGTCATTTGACGTACCTCGCTCGTTGATGATGCCGGCCCATTGGCGCCCGAAACGTTAAAGAAGCCCCTGTTGCAGCCGGACAGCCACGCGCTATGCCATCGCCGATGACGAGACCCGCCGCCGTCGAACGTGCCTTCGCCCTTGCCCGCTCCGGTCAGTGCCGCAGCGTCGCGGCCATCGTCCGCCGCCTGCCCGAAGAGGATCGCGCGGCCGTCGAGGAACATTTGAGGACGCCGGCGGCCAGGCGGGAACTCATTCTGGTGTGCAGCGACGCCTGGCTTGCGGCGGGATAGACGCGGCGGCCCTGCTTCACCGCGCCGCGCCTACGGGTTGATGCAGTGGCTCCGATCACCGCCGATCGTTGGGCAGGTATCGCCGAAGCCGCCGCCGCCCGCGACCGCCGCGACAATGACGACGGCGACGAGGACGCCCCCCACGATGAGCAGGGTGGTGCCCGTCCCCCCCTTGATCCCGAGCCTCTTGTGGATCTCGGCGGCGTTCTGACCGGCGACGAAGTAAGTGGGGATCCCCTTTCGGCCGATGCCGATTTCGAGGCCTTTGCCGAAGGAGGTCCGTAAAGCGCCCGAATTCGAGTCGCGAAGGCTGTAGCCGGTGGTGAACTGAAGCCTCGCCGATGGCCTCCTGGCCGTCCCGAACGGCAGCCGCACGTTGAGGCCGGCAAAGGCGGTCATGTGGCGGTCGGTGGCGCCCGAGTCGCGAAAATCGTCGGCAGCGGCACATGGCTGCGCGACGAGCATGGCCGCCGCGGCCGCCGCGAAGCCGTATCGAATCAATCTCATCCCGCTCTCCCGCCGATGCGAAGGTGCAGCAAATTGGCAGCCGGATGTGCGGGCTGTCCAGCCGGGATATTTCTATTTATTAGAAACGAAGGCGACGCGGGCCGGGCAGTGGCTGGCCAAGACGCTCGGCCCCATTCTTAGAAGCAGGCGAACGTCCGCAATGGATGCCAAACCGAACGTTGTGAAGCTTCGCTAGGTTCGGGAGCTCCATGGCGCGCTGCGGGCAGTTTGGGCGAGCGTGCGCAGCTCATCGATGCGCTCGCGAAAAACGGCGAGATCGTTCAACGAACCCATCCCGCCGGTAGCCTCCGCCACTATCGACTCGATGGCAGAAAAGTCACCACGTCCCAGCCGCTGCTCGTCCTGGAGAAGCCTGTTCGCCAACGCGTGCATGCCTTGCCGGAGCAGGAGACCGTGCAGCCGGACCAGAGCCTCTCTCAGGTCGGCGATCGTCTCGGCGGGAGGGCCATAACATGCGGGCATCTGTGGAGGCTAACCGACCCGGCCGAACGTCCGCAATGGGTGGAAAGCGGACGTTGAGGTTCAGTTGCGCGGATTGGGTGCCGCAGCAGGATTTGACGACGATCCTGCCTTCCCGGCAGGCCGTTACAGTCCAGATGGCACACAAGAGCTTCCCCCTGCCTGGCGAAGAGCTGGCGTCGTGAGTTCTCCCCCTCACGCCGGTGCTCCCGCTCCCACTCCGACGCTGGCCGGCGGTAAGGGGGAGACGAGCCAGAGGAGCAGTTCATTGGCGGCTCGCTACTCGGAATGATTCTCGCCGATGGCGGGCGGTGGAAATCCGCAGGGCGGGTGAGGCGGAGGAACCTGGTCAGGTCGAAAAGGCGGCGGGATACAGCGCGTAAGGTCGGGTCCCCAGAGAGCCTGCGCCCGCCGGCGCAAGGCTCGCGTCGCCGCTGGATAATTCTCCATCCACGCGCCTATCTCAGCGTCGTACCGACTTGGGGCGCATGTGGTCGAGGCAAGCGCCGCGAATGCTTTCAGGTGGTGCGTCTCGCGCGGCCCGCCGCCATATTGAACCTGCGGCGCGATGAAGGAGCAGCGCGGCACGTCGAGCAAGACCGACAGGATGGCGCCGTTGTCTCGGATCACGATCCGCGCCTCACCGTCGGCGCTGCGCGCGGCGAGTTCGATGACGCCGGTGTTCATCCAGATCACTCCAACGGTGCGCGCCCGCCGGTCCGTCCGGAGTGTCCAGGCGCCGATCCTCTCCTCCTCGTACGGGCCCCTTGCCGTCGTGGGAACGGTCGCGGAGGTCGAGGAGGTCGGGGGGAGCGGATCGGGCCATCCCGACGCTGGCGGTGGGGCCGGGGTGGCGGGCGCTGCGGCTCCCATTCCGCCCTCGGTCTCGCGGATCAATTCTGCCATCTCCTCTGTCGTGAAGCTCAGAAGCTCGATGCGCGCCGCGTTGGCCGCTGGGGGCACCCGCGTGGTGACGGTGGCGAACTCATAGCCGTTCCTTGACGGAACGAGGAAGAAGACGAAGGGCAGGGCCGGGTTTCCCTCCGCGCTCGTAACTAACAGAGTGGCATGATCGGAGCAGCTGTGGATCGTCCAGGGTTGCCCGGCAAGAAGCCGTCTGGCCGGGCCGGTCTTGCAGCTCAGAGTCGGCCCATCCGCCGACTGTTTCGTCTCCCGGCCTTTGTGAGCGAGCGTTGCTGCTGTGCACACTCCAGTCGGGGGGTCACAAAGCAAGGCTACCGCAGCAAGGAGGACGAGGCACCGCATTGTGCAACCTTACGAGCTGGCCGGCTGCAGGCAAGCGCGAGGTTCGCTTCGAATCCGGAGGGGATGGCCGCAACGGGTGGAAAGCGGACGTTGATGCCCATCACCCTCCGGTGAGGAACTTCATCGCACAGATCGCCAATGCCGGCGGTGCAACCGCGACGACGAACCGGGACTTGCTGAATCGGCGGTAGCAGAGGCATCCGGCCACGGTAGCGGTCGCGAGCATCGGAGGCTGAGCAATCAGTAAAAGAACCACCAGCCAAACCATTGGCGACGCGCCGCCGTCCATCGCCATTGGCGACATCAGTGCGAGCCCGCATGCCGGAACGAGGAGAAGGCCTGACAGGATGGCGGCGGCGAGCGGAACGAGATGTCTGACAGTGATCTCGAAGGGGTCTTGGGTGAACATTCACGATGCCTCCCGGCGCTCCCGATCGGATCGCTATACGCCCGCCATCGTGATCAAAGCGCCCCAGCCGGCGAATGCCAGGAGCGCGACGAAGATCGCGAGCGCCACCAGGGGCCGGCGAGCGTGCGGGTCGGTCGAGTAGGTTCTTTCATTTTGCCAGCCTGAACGAGGGGCAGTTTCAGGGGAACACTAGTCCGCCTGTGAACGGCAATCCAGGGTGGAAAGTGGACATTCGGAAGCTTGCTCTCCAAGGCTTTCGACCTAAGCTTCACCGATGAAGCACAAAATCGTCCTGGCTTGGATGTCTTCGCTGCTCGCAAGCTGCGGCAATCATGGCACCTATGCCGGGGGATGCGGCGATCTGCCCGAGGGGTGGATTACGCCCCGCGAAGGCCGAGGGGTCCTCTCCGGACTGAACGTTGTCTCCGTCAGTGACGCCGGTCAGATCGGCTGGAACGGAAAGGCGGTCTCCGAACAGACTCTTCAGGAATATCTGAAGCTGAGCAGCGGCATGAACCCAGTGCCGGTGGTGCAGATCAAGTTCGGTCCCACCGTCGATTGTGAGACGGTCAGGCGCTTACGGGCTTTGATGTCGAGCAGCCTCGATTGCACGTATGGAAAGTGTGCTGAAGGGACCGGGAAGTGGTGGCTCCTCGGCGACGTAGTCGGCCCCGGCCACCCTTCGGAGCCTTACAACCCCGACGCTCCCGCGGCATCGGAAAGCAAGCAATGAGGCTGAACCTCAATCCAACTGCACCTTCCCACGCCCCGCCTTCACCGCGCCGCGCCCCTTCTTCGCGTCCACCCGCCGCGCCTTGGCCGCCTTGCTGACCTTCGTCTTCACCCTTTTCGCCTTACGAATATGCGCCTTGGCGATGAGTTCGGCCAAGCGGGCGCGGGCGTCTTCGCGGTTGGCGTCCTGGGTCCGGTAGGAGCGGGCGGTGATCACGATCTCGCCGTCCAGGGTCATTCGGCTTCCGGCCAGCTCCTTGAGGCGCGCGTAGACGGGCGGGGAGAGGCCGAGCTTGAAGACGTCGCAGCGCAGCTGGACGGCGGTCGCGACCTTGTTGACGTTCTGGCCGCCGGGGCCGGTGGAGGCGATGAACTTTTCCTCCAGCGCATCGTCGGGAATGGAGAAGGGTTCAGACGAGGTCATCGGTGAAGCCGGCGGCTCGGAAATGCTCGGGGAGCGGCGCCCGGGCCTCGATCGGCGCCTTGCCCTCGCGCTCGAGGCGGAGCGAGAGCGCGTGGAGCAGCATCGGCCCCTGGCCGCGCCCGTAGACCGGGTCGCCCGAGATGGGGATGCCGATGCCCGAGGCGGCATGGACGCGGACCTGGTGGGTTCGTCCGGTCTCCGGCCTGAAGACGACGAGGGCGCGGCCGCCGCTGACCGCGACCCGGCGCCAGCGGCTGAAGGCGCTCTTGCCGTGGCGGTCGGGGACCATCCGCCAGCCTTCTTCGGCCGACGAGATTTTGGCGAGGCAGAGGCTGACTTCGCCTTCCTCAGCCGCGGGCACGCCGTCGAGCACCGCGACATAGGTCTTCTCGACCCTCTTCTCCTCGAAGGCGCGCTGGAAGCGTTTGTGGGCCTTGGGGTTGCGGGCGAGGAGCAGGCAGCCGGACGTGTCGCGGTCGAGCCGGTGGACCGGCAGCGGCTCGCGCTGGAAGCCGAAGCGCAGGTCCTTCAAGTGATCCTCCAGGCTTCTTTTGGTGCGCGAGCCGGGGTGGACGGCGAGGCCCGCGGGCTTGTCGATCACCATCGCCTCGCCGTCGATGAACAGGATGCGATCGTCTTCTTCCGTCATCCGCCCGCCCTGCCACGGCTGTGGCGGATGCGCAACGATCGCGCGACTCGTTGAGAATCCGCGCTTAATTCGAAATTAACCTTTTGCCTTCACATCTGGCATGGTTAATGAACACGTCGGTGGATAGCCGGGGCGAACGAGCCGGGGCACCGCTGATCGAGAGGGGCGAGTCACTATGCGCGTGCTGCTGATCGAAGACGAGCCGACCACGGCCAAGAGCATCGAGCTTATGCTCAACACCGAGGGCTTCAACGTCTACACCACCGATTTGGGCGAAGAGGGCTTGGACCTCGGCAAGCTCTACGATTACGATATCATCCTGCTCGATCTCAATCTGCCGGACATGCACGGGTACGACGTGCTCAAGAAATTGCGGCTGGCCAAGGTGGGCACCCCGGTCCTCATCCTCTCCGGAATCTCGGAGATGGATTCGAAGGTCCGGGCTCTCGGCTTCGGCGCCGACGATTACGTGACCAAGCCCTTCCACCGCGACGAACTGGTCGCCCGCATCCATGCAGTCGTGCGCCGCTCCAAGGGCCACAGCCAGAGCGTGATCCGCACCGGCAAGCTTGCGGTCAATCTTGACGCCAAGACGGTCGAGGTCGACGGCGCCCGGGTGCACCTCACCGGCAAGGAATATGCGATGCTGGAGCTGCTCTCGCTCCGCAAGGGCACCACGCTCACGAAAGAGATGTTCCTCAACCACCTTTACGGCGGGATGGACGAGCCGGAGCTGAAGATCATCGACGTCTTCATCTGCAAGCTGAGGAAGAAGCTCTCCCTGGCCTGCGGCGGCGACAACTATATCGAGACCGTCTGGGGCCGCGGCTATGTGCTTCGCGACCCGGAAGAGGTCGAGACCGCCCAAGTCGCCTGATCACGTACTTGCGTGGGGCAAGAAGGCCGGCGCTCGCAGCGATGCGGGCGCCGGTTTCTTTTTGGGCTCAGGCCGCCGCGCGGCGGAGGCGGGTGACGGTGCCTCCGGCAAGGGCGGCGGCGTCGGCGGCCGCGAGCGGCGGCGAGAGGAGGAAGCCCTGGCCGTAGCGGCAGCCGAGGCCGCGGAGGAGGTCGAGCTCGCTCTCCTGCTCGATATGCTCCGCGACGCAGGGCACGCCCAGCGAGGCGCAGAGATCGACCACACCCTTCAGCAAGCGGCGGCTGCCGGTGGACTGGACCGAGGCGACCAGCGCCCCGTCCAGCTTGATCCCGTCGAACTGCATCTCGCGTAAGTAAGAGATGGAGGCGTGGCCGGCGCCGAAATCGTCGAGGACGATCCGGGTGCCGGCGGCGCGCAGAGCCTGCAAATTGGTGCGGGCGGTGGCGAAATCGACCAGCAAGGCGGTCTCCGTCACTTCGACCTGCAGGCGGCGCGGGTGGATTCCCCGGTTGCCGAGGATCGCGAGGATTCGCGCGGCACAACCGGCGGTGCAGAGCTGGACCGCGCTGACGTTGAACGACAGGCGCACCGAATCGGGCCAGAGCAGGGCTTCGGCCGCCGCCGCTTCGAGCAGGCGATCGCTGATCGTCTCGATCGCGCTGACCTGCTCGGCGATCGGGATGAACTCGGCCGGGGAGAGCGTGCCGAGCTCCGGATGCTCCCAGCGGGCGAGCGCCTCGAAGGCGCGCAGGCTGTTGTTCGAAATGTCGAAGATCGGCTGGTAGACGAGCGAGATCAGGTCCCGCTCCTCGGGCCTGCGAAGCGCCTGCTCGATGCGGGTGCGGCGGCGCTGGAGGCGGCCCATCTCCTGCGAGAAGACGGCGGTGCCGGCGCGACCCTGCTCCTTGGCGCGGTAGAGGGCGGTGTCGGCGCGGATCAAAGCCTCGGTGACGTTGCAGTCGCCGGCGCGAAGGATGGTGAGGCCGCAGCAGCCGGAAATGTGGAACTCGCGCGAGTCGATGAACACCGCGTCCTCGAGCACCCGGCAGATCGCCCGGCCGGCGCGCTGGGCCTCGGCCTCGTCGCCGCACGATTCGAGGATCAGAGCGAATTCGTCGCCGCCCATGCGCGCGATCATCGAGGCGGGACCGCCGGCAGCGGTGAGTCGGCGGCCTACCTCCTCGAGGACGGCGTCGCCCATCGCGTGGCCGAAGGTGTCGTTGATCGGCTTGAAGCCGTCCAAGTCGACTATGGCGAGGGTGGCGGCGCCGCCGTCGCGTTCGATCAGGCCCGCCTGGCGGCCGAGCGAGCGAAGGAAGGCGCGGCGGTTGGCGAGGCCGGTCAGCGGATCGGTGTCGGCGATCCGGCGGGCCTTGGCCTTCTCGGCCTTGGCGGCTTTCTCCGCCCGCCGCGCCCGCTCCCGCTCCGCCTCGACCTGGACTCGCGATTCAACCAGCTTGACGAAGCTTTCATTGTGAACGGAGAGCAGCCGGAGGATCAGCACGGTGATGAGCGCGATGCTGATCCCGAGCCCGACATGGCCGGAGATGGGCGAGAGGATCAGCATCGTCGCCAGCGGCAGCGCCAGGAACAGCAGCGGCAGGCGGGCGGCCCCAGGGAAGGAGCTCAGGCCATAAGCGCAGCCGATCGAGGCCAGGCTTCCGAACAGGATCACATAATATTGCTCGGTCTCGCCGCCGCCGCGCAGCAGGGTCAGGCCCCAGACGCAGAAGAGCAG
>Ga0066671_10000611_pt1 | contig 11266 bp, 13 predicted proteins | sample GraSoiAngelo_120_FD_62294 | JGI IMG/M metagenome (GOLD analysis project Ga0066671, IMG submission 62294) | Grasslands soil microbial communities from the Angelo Coastal Reserve, California, USA - 14_0919_09_20cm | ecosystem: Environmental > Terrestrial > Soil > Grasslands | place: USA...
GCCCATCTTGCGCAGACCGGTCACGTGCTGCTCGACCCGTCGCATGCCGATGTCGTCGCCCCCAGGCTTGGCGACCCGGGCCTCGCCCCGCCGCGCGAGCAATGGCCCCATCAGCAAAAAGGAGGCGCGCATCCGGCTTGCCATCGTGGTCAGCACATCGCTGTGCGCCAGCCCCGCGGCATTGACCTGCAATTGGTGCGGATCGAGCCAGCGAACATCGACCCCCATGGTCATCAGCAGCTTCGTCATCGTGTAGACGTCCTCAATGCGAGGCACGTTTTTGATCCGGCACTCTTCGTCCGTGAGGAGGCAAGCGGCCAGGATGGGAAGCACAGCGTTCTTCGATCCGCTGATCGGCACGCGCCCGACCAATCGGGTACCCCCCTCGATCAGGAGCTGCGCCACTGAGCGACTAGGGTACCAGCCGCGCCGGCGCCGGAACGGTTATGCACACAGCGTGATCCTGCTGCCGGCTATCGCGGTGCCGGATGCTTGCCTAGGTTCTTCGTCTGCGCCGCAGTTCCGCGAGTCGCAGACGCGCCTCGGCGCGCGCGAGCGCAGCCGTCGCCGCCACCTGATCAGCATCAGACACCTTTTGCTGGAGCAGGCTCTCGGCGCTGCGGCGGGCCTCCTCGGCCCGTGCCTCGTCGATGTCCTCGGCTCGCTCGGCGGCGTCGGCAAGGACCGTGACCTGGTCGGGGCGGATTTCGAGAAAGCCGCCCGAGACGAAGAAGAACTGCTCCTCGCCCTCGTTGCGAACTTTCACCGCGCCCGGCGCCAGGCTGGTCAACAACGGGATGTGGTGTGGGAGCACGCCCAGCTCGCCTTCTGAACCCGGCGCGACGACGAAGTCGGCGTCGCCTTTGAAGCGCCGCCCTTCGACGGTCAGGATGTCGACATGGAGCTTATCGGCCATCGATCAGCGCTCTCGCGGCCCATCCTTTGCCGCAGTTTTCGGCTGCTGGCTCTTCGCCTGGTTGGGCTTCGCTTGCTCGCTTTTCGGTGGTTCCGCCTTTGGCTTGGCTTCCTCGGCGCGGCCTTCGCCTTTCGCGGCCTCCACCGCCTCATCGATCGTTCCCACCATATAGAACGCCTGCTCCGGCAGGTCGTCATGCTTGCCGTCGAGAATCTCGCTGAAGCCGCGAATCGTTTCCTTGAGGGGAACGTACTTGCCCGGACGGTTGGTGAAGACCTCGGCGACGAAGAACGGCTGCGAGAGGAACCGCTCGATCTTGCGGGCGCGCGCGACCAGCAGCTTGTCGTCCTCCGAGAGCTCATCCATCCCAAGAATCGCGATGATGTCCTGCAGCTCCTTGTTCCGCTGCAGCACCTGCTGCACGCCACGGGCGACGCGGTAGTGCTCTTCACCGACGATGTCAGGCGTCAGGAACCTGGAGAAAGAATCGAGCGGATCGACGGCCGGATAGATGCCACGCTCGACGATCGCTCGGGAGAGCGCCACCGTGGCGCCGAGGTGGGCGAAGGTCGTCGCGATTGCCGGATCGGTGTAGTCATCGGCTGGCACGAAGACCGCCTGCACCGAGGTGATCGATCCCTTCTTGGTCGAGGTGATCCGCTCCTCGAGGTCACCCATCTCGGTCGCGAGCGTCGGCTGGTACCCGACCGCCGACGGCATCCGGCCGAGCAGCGCCGAAACCTCGCTGCCGGCGAGCATGTAGCGGAAGACGTTATCGATGAAGAGCAGGACGTCCTGCCCGAACTCGTCGCGGAAGTATTCGGCGATCGTGAGCCCGGTCAAGCCGACTCGCGCCCGGGCGCCCGGCGGCTCGTTCATCTGGCCGAAGACGAGCGACGTCTTGTCGATGACGCCCGATTCGTTCATCTCCAGCCACAGGCTGTTGCCCTCGCGGGTCCGCTCACCGACGCCGGCGAAGACACTGAAGCCGCCATGCTCCTGGGCGATGTTGCGGATCAGCTCCATGACGATGACCGTCTTCCCCACGCCGGCCCCGCCGAACAGCCCGATCTTGCTGCCCTTCGCGAAGGTCGTGACCAGGTCGATGACCTTGATCCCGGTCTCGAGGACATCGGTATCGGTCGCCTGCTCGCTGACGGGCGGCGCGGCGCGGTGGATTGGCAGACTGACGTCGGATTTGATCGGCCCCTTGCCATCGATCGGATCACCGATCACGCTCATCATCCGACCGAGGGTGCTCTTCCCCACCGGGATGGTGATCGGCCGACCGGTGTCCCTAACTTCGGTGCCGCGGACCAACCCGTCCGTGCTGGCCATCGCGATCGTGCGCACGACGTTGTTGCCCCGATGCTGCTGGACTTCGAGCACCAGCCGGCCAGCGTCTTTGCCCCGGTCGATCTCCAGCGCGCTGTTGATCTCGGGCAGGTCCTCACTTTCGAAGGCGACGTCGACCACCGGACCGATGATCTGGTCGACTCGCCCGACGCGGCCTTTCTTGGGCTTCACGTCTTCTTTCCTGGCTTCCTTCTCGACGACTGCCATCTGTCCTCCTCCTAGCCGGCGGCCAGCGCCTCAGCGCCGCCGACGATTTCCATCAGTTCCTTCGTGATCGTCGCCTGCCGTACTTTGTTGCGCAGCAGGGTCAGGTCGTTGATCAGCTCGCCGGCGTTGTCCGTCGCATTGCGCATGGCGATCATCTGTGCGCTGTAGAAGCTCGCCAGGTTGTCAAGCACGGCGGCGTAGACCTGCGCCTCGATAAAGTGCGGCAGCAAACGCGCCAGCACCTCTTCGGGTTCGGGTTCGTAGAGGTAGTCGACGTGGCTCCCCTCCTCCTTGCGCTCGGGGACCGTGACCGGGGCGAGAATCGACACCTTCGGTTCCAGCTTCGCGACCGACACGAAGTGGGTGTGGAGCAGCGCGACCTGGTCGACGTGCTCTTGCAGATACTCGTCCCGCGCCACCGTGATCGCCGGAAGGATGTCTTTCAGTTCGGGTCGGTCGCCGGTCTGGGCCACATCAGCGATGATCGGGACACCCAGGCGGCGAAAGTAATCGCGGCCTTTGCGGCCAACCGTGACGAGCACGGTTTCGGGACCCTGCCGGATATACGCGAGCGCCGCCCGAAACGCGTTGACATTCAGGCCCCCCGCCAGGCCCCGGTCGGAGGTCACCAGGATCAGGAGTCGCTTCTTGATCTCCCGCTCAGTCAGGTATGGGTTTCGAACTCCGGCGCTGCGGCTCGCGACCTCGACCAGCACCTCGGCCATCCGGTCCGCGTACGGCCGGGACGCCTCCGCCCGTGCCTGCACCCGGCGCAGCTTCGAAGCGGCCACGGCCTGCATGGCGCGTGTGATCTGCTGCGTGTTCTTCATGCTGGCGATGCGGCGGCGGATCTCGGCGAGGGTGGCCAGGCTTTATTTCTCCTTGCTCGTCTGCCGCTCGGTCGCCCGGCGGGCGCCCTGCAGAGCCCCGCCTCGGGGAGTGTCCTCTGCCGCCGGGGCGGGCTTCTTCTGCTCCGCCTTCTGGATCAGCGGGCTCGACTTCTTGAACTCTTCGATCGCCGAGCGGAGTGTCTTGTCAGTTTCGTCGGAGATCGCCTTGTCTTTTGCGATCGCCTTCTCGATCTCGGGATGGCTATCGCCAAGGAAGCGCAGGAGCTCCTTTTGAAAGGCCTCCACCTGTTCGACGGGGATGTCGTCGATGAATCCATTGGTCCCGGCGAAAAGGACGACGACCTGCTGCGGAACCGACATCGGCTCGTACTGGTCCTGCTTCAGCAGTTCGGTCATCCGCTTGCCACGCTCCAGCTGGTCGCGGGTCCGCTTGTCGAGGTCCGAGGCGAACTGGGCGAACGCCGCCATCTCGCGGTACTGGGACAGGTCGAGCCGGAGCCGGCCCGCCACCTGCCGCATCGCCTTGATCTGGGCGGCACCGCCGACGCGCGAGACAGAAAGGCCGGTGGAAATCGCCGGACGGATGCCGGCATAGAAGAGATCGGTCAGCAAATAGATCTGGCCGTCCGTGATCGAAATGACATTGGTCGGGATATAGGCCGAGATGTCGCCGGCCAGCGTCTCGATGATCGGCAGGGCGGTCAGCGAGCCGCCGCCGTTGTCCTTGTTCATCCGAGCGGCGCGCTCGAGCAGTCGCGAGTGCAGATAGAAGACGTCACCGGGATAGGCCTCGCGCCCCGGCGGCCGGCGCAGCAGCAGCGAGATCTGCCGGTATGCCCAGGCGTGCTTGGAGAGATCGTCGTAGACGACCAGCACGTCCTTGCCTTTGGCCATGAAGTATTCGCCCATCGAGGTGGCGGCGTAGGGGGCGATGTACCAGAGCGGCGCCGGGTCGCTGGCGGTGGCGGCGACGATGATCGTGTAGTCCATCGCGCCGCGCTCCTCGAGCGTTGACGCGACCTGGGCAACGGTGGCGCCCCGCTGGCCGATCGCCACGTAGATGCAGATGACGTCCTGCCCCTTCTGATTGAGGATGGTGTCGAGGGCGATCGCCGTCTTGCCGGTTTGCCGGTCGCCGATGATCAGCTCGCGCTGGCCGCGCCCGATCGGGATCATCGAGTCGATCGCCTTGATCCCAGTCTGCAGCGGCGTGTCGACCGGCTGTCTCGTGACGACGCCAGGCGCAACCTTCTCGACCGGCGCGAACTCTTTGGTCGCGATCGGCCCCTTGCCGTCGATCGGCTCACCGAGGGCATTGACGACGCGGCCGACGAGCGCCTCGCCGACCGGCACCTGCATGATCTTGCCGGTGGTCCGGACCTGGTCTCCCTCCTTGATGTGTTCGTAGGATCCAAGGATGACGGCGCCGACGGAGTCCTCCTCGAGGTTGAGCGCCATTCCGCTGGTGCCTCCCTTGAACTCGAGGAGCTCGAGCGCCTGGGCATTTTGCAGGCCGTAGATCTGCGCGATCCCATCCCCGACCTCGGTGACGATGCCGACGTCGGCGGCGAGGATCGGCACGTCGAACTCTTTGATTCGTTGTTTGATCAGGCTGCTGATTTCGTCAGACTTGATCCCCATCGTTGTCCTGCTCCTCCTAGCTCGCCAGCCGCTGGCGTAACCGCTCTAACTGGGTCCGGACGCTGCCGTCGATCAGCCGGTCGCCGAACTGAATGGTGGCGCCGGCGATCAATCCTGGATCGCGGTGATGCTGCAGGCGAACCCGCCGGTCCAGGCGCTTCGCCAATTCTTGCTCGTAGCGCCGCCGCTCGTCATCGGTCAGGTCGATCGCCGTTGTCAAGGTGGCGTCAACGATCCCTTCGGCTTCGTTCGCCATCCGCTCGAACTCCCGCCGGATCGCCGGCATCTCCGCCGTGCGACGATGCTCGACGAGGAGTCGCAGCAGGTTCTGGGTTTCGGGCCGCAACTCGGGCGCCAGCTTACGAGCGAGCTCGAGCCGGCGCGGGGTCGTGACTGAGGGATTGGCGAAGGCGGCGCGGAGCACGTCGTCCTGCAAGAGAGCCTCGAGCTGGTCGAGCTCCTTGCGCCACCGATCGATGGCGCGCTCAGACTCGGCGAGCTGGAACACACCCTGGGCATAGCGACGCGCCGCGTTACTTCGAGGCACTTGGCTCCTTCTCCACCTGCGCGATCGCGCTCTCGATCAGTTTCCGATGCCGGTCGCCGTCGAGGCTCTCGGCCACGACCTTCGTCACGGCGGCGCTCACGATCTCGGCCATCTGTTGACGAATCGCGTGCACGGCGCGTTGTCGCTCGGCATCGATCTCACGCTTGGCAGCTTCCACAATTCGGCGGGCCTCTTCGCGTGCCTTTTCCTGCGCTTCCTGCTCGATGCGCTCGCCGGCGCGGTTGGCTCGGTCGATAATTTGCCCCGCCTGGCCGCGCGCTTCCTGGATCGACGCCTCGGCTTTGCGCAGCTCCTCCTCCGCCTCCTGTCGGGCGCGGTCGGCGGCCGCAAGCTGCTCGGAAACTTGCTTCTGTCGCGCTTCTGCCGCCCGGATGATCGGCGGATAGACGAACCGTGCCAGGAAACCGAGCATCAACAGAAAGGCGACCAGCTCGGCGATCAGCGTGCCGTTGATGTCGAGGAGACCCGCGTCAAGCGGCACCAAGAGGAAATGCAACTACTTCACACTGCTCGCAACGGCGGTAATGAAGTAAAAGCCAAGCGCCAGGTTGATGAAATACATGGCCTCGACCAGACCGATGATCAGGAACATGATCACCTGAAGCCGGGCTTGCGCCTCGGGTTGGCGGGCCGTTCCCTGGATGGTCGCGTTGCCGGCCAGCCCGTCACCGACCGCGGCACCGATCGCGCCGCCGCCTAGAGCAAGCCCGGCCGCAATGAGTGCGCCCGCAAGAACGATCGCGTGATTCATACGTCTATCCTCCTGTTTCCGCCGTTGCTTCCGCTGGCCTGGAATGTGCGCTGTGGTCCTCTTCTTCGAGTCCCTCTCGAGCCATACCGAAGTAGATGATGGTGAGCAGTGTGAAGATGAACGCCTGGATGGTGCCGACAAAAAAGATATCGAAGGCCTTCCAAAGAATAAGCAGCCCTTCCGTGATCGGTGTTAACACGCCTCCAAGAACCGAGGCGATTCCTCCCTCCGTCACCAGTCCAGCGAGAAACGTGATGAGCGAGCCGATGAGGTAAACCATCAGGGCGCCGGCAAAGATATTTCCGAAGAGCCGGAGTGAGAGCGTCACCGGCTTGACGACCTCTTCCAGAATATTGAGCGGGATGAAAAGGATTCGGACAGGCAGCGCCATCTCAAACGGTTTGGTAAAGCGACGAAGATAACCCCAGAGTCCGAGAACACGAAGGCTGTAAGCCTGAACCACAATGATCACGATCAGCGCCATGGCAAGGGTCTGATTGAGATCGGCATTGGCCGGATGGACTGGTTGCTGCAAGGGAAAGAAGTCAAGCCAGTTCGCAACAAGAATGTAGAAGCCGAGCGTCATCGCCAGGGGCACGATGAATCCGCCGCCCTCTCCGACAGACTGCTGGACGAGATCGCGGACATAGCCGATCAGGAATTCGAACAGCATCTGCAGCTTGCCCGGCACACCGTGGCTGAGCCGGTACGCGATGAGATAGCCGACCGCCACCGTTACGACGATCGCGATCGCGCTCGAGATCAGGCTGTCGTAGTTGAAGGTGCAGTACCAGGCCTGGCAGATGCTGATCGTCGGATGGGTCCCGGGCGGTGCCTCGGCGAGAAAGATCATTTCGCGATCGCCTCCCGCACCGCCCACCCGGCGAGCACCAGCTGGGCGACCCCGATCCCGACCACGACCAGCCAGACCTGGGCCAACCCGATCAGCAATCCAATGCCGATGCCGACGGCGGTCAACAACAGAAGCCGGACCAGGCTTAATGCCGAGAACGCCATTCCCAACGCCAGTGAGCGCTGCACCATCAGTCCGTTCAGTGAGCCGATGAGCAAACCGACGGCGAGCGCGAGACTGTTCCGCGCCTGCCCCAGCGCCAGACCGGCGATCAGAACTGTGGCAGCCCCGGCGGCCGAGAGCCAGACGGTCTTGCGAACCAGCCCGTTATTCACAGGTACTGTCTTGCCCTCGTGTAGACGACGAGGACGCCGGCGACGATTCCGACCAAGAGACCGATAAAGATGAAGGCCGCACCGCCTCCGAAAACACTGCCGACCAGAATGCCGGCCAGCAGCGGAAGCAGGACGGCGGCAGCGAGAAAAACTCCCAGGCCAGCCAGTTCCCCACCCGATGGGGCTCGGCCGCGGGGCGTGGCGGCAGCGTGAGGTGGATGATCCATGCCGGGCTCCTTGCGCTTATCGTTCGGGGCCATCAGCGCCTCCGAATCGGGGCCTCAACCGAAGTCAGCTTAGCATCCGACAAATTCGCGCCGCCATCGGGCGGCCGCCGGCAAGCAGGCTCAACCGCGGCTGATTCTGTGGAACCGCCGCAGCATGATGATCGCGATGCCGAGCAGCATCAGCATGATCGCCCCCAGCAGCACCTTTTTGTGCCCATAGACGGCGAGCCCGAGCGCGCCGAAGATCGCCGTGCCGAAGTAGAAGACCAGCGCCGTCTCGCGTGGGCTGAGGCCGAAGTCAAGCAGCCGGTGATGCAGGTGTCCGGTGTCCGGCGTCGCGATCGATAGGCCGCTAAGCCGGCGGCGCAGGATGGCCCAGGCGGTATCAAGAATCGGGATCGCCAGCCCCAGGATAGGCACGATCAACGCCACGACGATCGTCCCCTTCGCCACCGACAGGACCGAGAGGGCGGCGAGAGTGAAGCCGAGGAAATTACTGCCGCTGTCCCCCATGAAGACGCGCGCCGGGTGCCAGTTGAAAAACAGGAAGCCGATGCAGGCGCCGATCAGCGCGCCCGACAGGATGACGATGTCGGTCTCATTTCGATTGATGGCTGCCAGCAACAACGTGGCCGCCACGATTGCCACCACCCCGGCAGCCAGGCCGTCCACCCCATCCATGAAGTTGACGGTGTTCTCCAGGCCGACAAACCATAGCAACGTGAGCAGGACCGACGCCGGGACCGAGAGGTTCACGACGTGTCCTGGCAGGCCGATGTAGTTGATCGAGATCTGAAAGCCGATGATCGCCAGCAGCGAGGCCGCAACCTGGAACGCCAGCTTGAATACGGGCCGGACCCCACCGAGATCGTCGAAGACCATCAGGGTGGTGATGACGGCGGCCGCGAGCAGCATCCCCAGGGTCTTTGGATTGGTGGAGAAGAGTGCCGCTGCCAGGCCGAAACCGAGGTAGAGCGCCAGCCCCCCGAGGCGCGCGGTCGGCCGGCTGTGGATCCGCCGTTCGCCTGGCTCGGCGACCGCCCCCAACCGGAAGGCGAGCCAGCGCGCCGGCAGCACGACGACCGCGGCGCAGACGAGGGCAACGGCTAAGGGCACCACCGCGGGTGCAAAGCGGGACGGGCGAAAGTCTGACCAGAAGGTCGGGTCGCTGAGATTGATGCCGGTTAGTAGGGCAGTGGGAATCGTTCGCACAGCGCCCGGCTCCGGGCGCGCACCTGCTCGTGGACCGTCTGGTCATCGAGGTGATAGAGGAGGTCGGCCACCATGTCGGCGATCCGGGTCATCTCTTGCGGGCCCATCCCTCGGGTCGTGACCGAGGGCGAGCCGAGCCGGATGCCGCTCGGATTGAACTTGCTCGCGGTATCAAAGGGAATCGAGTTGCGGTTGACCGTGATGCCGACGGTGTCGAAGGTTTCCTGCACCTTGCGTCCGGTCAGGTTGAGCGGGCGCAGGTCGATCAGCATCAGGTGGTTGTCGGTGCCACCGCTTACCAGGCGGAGCCGGCGCTTGCTCAGCCCTTCCGCCAGGACCCGGGCGTTGTTGACCACCGACTGCGCGTAGGCACGGAACTCCGGCGTCTTCCATTGGGCGAGCATGACCGCCTTGCCGGCGATCGCATGGTTATGTGGGCCGCCCTGGCTTCCCGGGAAGACGCTCTTGTCGACATCGGCGGCGAATTTCGCCTTGCAGAGGATCATCGCGCCCCAGGGACCGCGCATCGTCTTGTGCGTCGTGAAGCTCACGAAGTCGGCGTCCGGCACCGGGCTTGGATGAGCGCCGCCCGCGACCAGACCCGCGAAGTGCGCCATGTCGACGAAGAAATACGCGTCAACCGCGTGCGCGATGGCGGCCATCCGCTCGAAGTCGAGGATGCGCGGGTACGCGCTGTAACCCGCGAGCAGCATCTTGGGGCGCACCTCGCGCGCCTGCTGCTCGAGCACGTCGTAATCGATCCGCTCGGTGTTCGGATCGACGCCGTACGGCACGAAGTGATAGAGCTTGCCGGAGAAATTCACCGGGCTGCCGTGACTGAGGTGGCCGCCGTGGCTCAGGTCCATGCCCATCACCGTGTCGCCCGGATTGAGCACGGTCGCGTAGACCGCATAGTTGGCGGTCGTCCCACAGTGCGGCTGCACGTTGGCATGCTCGGCGTTGAAGAGCGCCTTGGCACGTTCGATCGCGAGCGTCTCGATCCGATCGACGTTCTCGCAGCCGCCGTAGTAGCGCTTTCCTGGGTACCCCTCGGCGTACTTGTTGTTGAGCAACGAGCCGAGCGCTTGCAGAACCGCCGGGCTGGCGATGTTCTCGGAGGGAATCAGTTCCAGGGTGTACTGCTGGCGCTCGAACTCGTCGCGGATCGCGGCGCCGACCTCGGGATCGACGGCATCGATCCGGCTGGTCAGGTCGGTTCGAGCCTGCAGCACCGGCTCATTATCCCCGAATCAAGTGCCTCCCCAGAACGGCGCCATCAAGTGGCGGGGATGAGCTGGTCCGCCGGAATCGCCCCATGGCGAAGGATTCGTGGTTCGGGCTGCGTCAGGTCGAGGATCGTCGATGGTTCGCCGATCCGACAAGGACCGCCGTCGAGGACGAGGTCGAGGTCATCGCCAAGACCGGCGATCACGGCATCGGCATCGATTGGCGGCGCGGCGCCCGCTCGATTCGCGCTGCTGCTCGCCAGCGGTTCATCGAGCGCTTCGAGCAAGGCCAGCGCGAGCGGATGCTCAGGCGCCCGGACCGCGAGCGTCGGCTGGCCGGCGGCTGGAAGTGCGGGCAGCACCAGCGTCAGCGGCCCGGGCCAGTACCGCCGCATCAATCCCGCCGCCTCCTCGGACACGAGCGCGAATCGATCGACGGCTTGGGGGCCACTCACCAACCAGACGAGCGGCTGCGTGGGTGGCCGGCGCTTCACGGCGTAGAGCCGGCTGACCGCCCTGGGATCGGCCGCCCGAGCCGCGACCGCGTAGAGCGTGTCGGTTGGAAAGGCGATGACCGCGCCATGGCGCAGCACGTCGACGCTCTTCAGGATGTGCTCGCGATCGGGTGGCCAGCGGTTCATTGCAGCTCGATCTGGACGACGCGGTTGCGGCCGGCGAGATCCTGATGAACGGAGATCGTTGCCGACGGCCAGGTTCGGCCAGCGATCGACGCGATTCGACGCGTCTGGCCCGGTTCACACTCGAAGAGCAGCGCGCCGCCGGGACGAATCACCGCCGGCGCCTGGGTGATCGCCGCCCGGATCAAGTCGAGGCCGTCGCGGCCGCCATCGAGCGCCCGGAGCGGCTCGAACTCCAGGTCCCGCGGCCAGGACCGCTGTTGCGGCGTCGAAACGTAAGGAAGGTTGCCCAGGATCAGATCGGCCTTTCGCGCTCCGGCCAACAGATCGCGCCGCTCCGGCTTTACTCTCGAGGCGAGGCGCTGAGCGCGGATATTGCTCGTTGCCACCCGTAGGGCGCGCTGGCTTACGTCCAGCGCCCGAACGCGGGCCGACGGCACCGCCGCCGCCACCGCGATCGCGATGGCGCCGCTTCCGGTGCCCAG
>Ga0066671_10000612_pt1 | contig 11260 bp, 6 predicted proteins | sample GraSoiAngelo_120_FD_62294 | JGI IMG/M metagenome (GOLD analysis project Ga0066671, IMG submission 62294) | Grasslands soil microbial communities from the Angelo Coastal Reserve, California, USA - 14_0919_09_20cm | ecosystem: Environmental > Terrestrial > Soil > Grasslands | place: USA...
AATCCGAGAATTAAATGACGGCCTCGTTGTTTTCAAAGATGAGCTGATGGCTGACTCTATGGCTGCCAAGCGCGTCGAAGTAGCGATTGTGACTTTCGGTCCCGTCAAAGTCGAAACTGATTTTCAATCCGCTGATGTCTTTCAGCCGCCGACGCTTCATGCAAGCGGCGATACGCCGATGGGCGCAGCGATTGAGCATGGGCTGGAGATGCTTCGGCTGCGGAAAGATGTTTATAGGAATAATGGGATCACACACTACCGCCCGTGGGTATTTTTGATAACAGATGGCGGGCCGACTGATCACTGGCAGCACGCAGCCTCCCTTGTCAAAGCTGGCGAGGAAGCAAAATCATTTACATTCCGAGCTGTCGGCGTCGAGGGGGCGAATATGGAAATTCTCAGCCAGATAGCCGTGCGCGCTCCGCTCAAACTTAAGGGTCTGCGTTTCCGTGATCTGTTTGCATGGCTCTCGAATTCTCTGGGATCTGTTTCGCGGTCAACTCCAGGTGATGAAGTACCTTTGGTTAATCCGACAAGTCCTGACGGATGGGCAACCGCCTGATGAGCACTGAGGATTGGAAATACATATTTTCTTCCGTTGTCGGTACGTCACACACCATCATAGACGTTCCCTGTCAGGACAGCAGCGCCTGCGAGGTTTTTAACGCCCCAGACGGATCGCAAGTCTTAGTTGCTGTAGTCGCCGATGGTGCTGGAAGCGCTAAGCGGGCTGAGATCGGCTCTTCTCTCGCCTGCTCTTTCTTCATTGAGGAGATGGATGCCCTCTTTGAAAGCGGCGGTCAGGTAAGTGACATTAACCATGAGTTCGCTAAGAGATGGTTAACAAGACTTCAGAATAAAGTAGCAGTTAGAGCTGAGGAGGAAGGGTTAACACCGCGCGACTTCGCCAGCACCCTGTTGGCGGCTGTAGTTGGGAGTGAGTGCGCTGTCTTCGTTCAGATTGGGGACGGCGCTATCGTCATACCCGATAGCGACAAGCCGGATAACTATTGCTGGGTCTTTTGGCCTCAGCAAGGTCAATATGCGAATCAGACTAATTTCGCAACTGACTCGGACGCGCAGGATAAGATTGAATACAGCCTGATTAGTCAACGAATCAATGAGGTTGCTATCTGCACAGATGGGCTACAGAGTCTTGCGCTACATTACCAAAGCCATCAAGCACACACGCCCTTCTTTCGACCGATATTTGACTGGCTTCGCTCGGCTCCCGAGGGCTACTCCGAAAAATTATCTGCCTCACTCTCTTCCTTCCTTAACTCGAAGAGAGTTAATGACTGTACTGATGATGATAAGACTTTAATTCTTGCGACGCGACGGATGAAGATTGCCGCGCCGGAATTACTAGAAACCAGCCATGCCGGCCAAGACCAAACCACAAGTGTATGACAGCCGAGGACGCCTACTCTCTCTCGGCGATGAGTTGGCGCGGGGAGGCGAAGGTGCTGTTTATGAATTGCGAGGTCATACCGACCTAGTCGGGAAGGTCTATCTAAATCGTATCAATCATGAGAAAGCCGCCAAACTCTCTCTGATGGTCAGTGTACGAACAGATAGGTTGCTGAAGCTTGCAGCCTGGCCAGTTGACACGTTGTATGAAAGGCCCGGCGGAACCATGATCGGTTTCCTCATGCCGAGGGTCACAGCTCACAAGGATATCCACAAACTGTACGGTGTGAAAGATCGCCTCGGCGAATATCCTGATGCACGTTGGCCTTTCTTAATTCGAGCCGCTTCCAACGTCGCACGAGCGTTCGGTGTTATCCATGAACATGGTCACGTGATAGGAGACGTCAATCACGGGAGCATTGGTGTTTCAAATAAAGCTACGACCACTTTGTTCGACTGTGACAGCTTTCAGATAACTGCACAAGGGCATCAATACCTTTGCGAGGTTGGCGTCGATACTCACACGCCGCCGGAACTCCAAGGCAAGTCGTTCCGCGGTGTAATTCAATCACCGAACCACGACGCCTTTAGGCTTGCTGTTGTCATCTTCCAGTTATTGTTCATGGGGCGTCACCCGTTCGCCGGAAAATTTCTCGGCTCGAAGGAAAATCCGCCTCTACAAAAGTTAATTACGGAATATCGCTTTGCCTATGGCCTCGGTGCCGCTGCCAGACAGATGGAGCAGCCCCCCGGCACACTTCCTCTAGAAGCAGTTTCACAACCTCTTGCGAATCTATTCGAGCGGGCCTTTGCGCGCGGAGGAGTGCGGCCCAAGCCGGGTGAATGGATTTCGCCTCTGGGAGAGCTAGCGACAAATCTAGCGCAGTGCAAGGCGAACAGTGGTCATCACTATTTCAATACTTTAGTTGCCTGTCCTTGGTGCAAAATAGAATCACAATCGGGGATCGTAATATTTACGCCGATTTTTATCACAGGCGTAATCACTCCTGCCGGGACATTTAACATCACTTCGATCTGGGCTCAGATAGAAGCGACTCCTTCGCCCGGGCCATTACCACCTTACCCAGACAAAGCATCTTTCAATTTAACTCCTTCAGATAAAGCTGCTCAGGTGAGGCGTTCGCAATTTTTACGCGCACTACTTACAAGCGGCGTGCTTATTGCAGCGTCCGCCATCTTTTTAGCCTTACCAATTAGTATGACGGCTACCGCTTGGCTGGTCGTGATTGCAGGTGTGATCGCGTTCACCGTCGCGCGAAATGGTAGTAACGACGCCCGGCGCGAACTTGAGAATGCGAAAGGGGAGACGGCGCGGCGTTGGCGAGATGTTGAGCAAAGGTGGAAGAGTCAAGCTGATGAGCAACGATTTCTTGCCAGACGACGCGAACTCGAGTTACGAAAAGCGGAGTATCAGGATTTACCTGCTCTCCGTTTGCGGAGACTTCAGGAACTTGAAAAGAATATCAGACAGCGACAGCTACAGAAGTTTTTAGATAAGCATCGCATCGAATGGGCAAGTATTAGTGGTATAGGTCCGGGTAGGCGAGCGACGCTCCGCTCATACGGCATAGAGACCGCAGCCGACGTAAACAGTAACGCAATTTGGGCCGTGCCGGGTTTCGGCCCTGTCTTAACCTCTGAGTTACTAGGATGGCGCAGTTCAATCGAACAAAGGTTTGTCTTCAATGCCGCACAGGGTGTTGACCCGGCAGATAGAGATGCTGTCGAAAAAGAGATCACGGCAACGCGTATAAAGATCGAGCAAGAGATGCGAAGTGGCAGTGCCCAATTAAGGCAAATAAGCCTTCAGATCAAAACTGCTCGAGACACTATGAAGCCCATAGTCGAAGAATCATTGAAGGGCGTAACACAAGCAGAACTTGATGCTGGAGACCGAACCTCTGCCACGTTAACGATTGCCCCGGTACTTTTGGCCTTTGCGGCTTCATTAATTTCAATAATGCCGTTAAAAGCAAAACTTGCGGGGGATGATTTTGGATTCAATAGCAACACTAAAGCTACTCGGTCGACCACGTCAGCTACACCCTCCACAACATCGAGTCAAAGACAAAGTCCTGTTTCTACACCCACACCGTCTATTGAGCAGCTAAGAGCCGAAGCCGAACTGCGATACGAAGAGGGGTTGGAATTGACAAAAGCGCGACGCTATCAAGATGCAGTTAGCGCATACCAGCAAGCCATCATACTGAATCCAGATTTTGCAGAGGCTTATCATGAGTTAGGCTTTGCCTTTTTTAAGCTAGGTAAATACGAAGAATCCGTTGCGTCCTCCCAGCAAGCAATCAAACTAAAACCGGATAATTCTGATACCTACCGCAACCTCGGTCTGGCTTATCAGGCATTGCGGCGCTGGAAAGCGGCTATGGAGGCTTTTACCAAATCCCTAAAAATTAAGCCGGGCGATGCCGCTACTCATTACAACTTGGGGCTGGTGTTGAAGAACAATAATGACATTGATGCCGCCATTGAGTCTTTCAAGGAAACAATTAAAATAAAACCTGACTTCGCCCTCGCACATTACGAGTTAGGGCTAGCATACACAGTAACGGATGAACCGCAGCTTGCTAATGAAGAATACAATATTCTCAGTTCCCTTAACCCCAAGTTGGCTGAAAAACTCTTAAAGAAAATCACCACATCGGAGGATAATGCAAATGTTAATACACAACCTTAGAAATAGGATTCTTCAATAGTGAAGATGAATAATTAGTTCAATAAACAATGTAGATTACTCTATGCTCATACTTATAACATACCTTACAGTACTGCGGAGTAAAGGTGCGCGCAGGCATGAAGCTCCTGACAATTTAAATCTTGTTAGAGTACTGCTCAACCGCGCATCCCAAGCTGCGCAGGAAGAAATTCTGAACTTTTTCGGGAACCGGAGCCCGCAAATACTGATGCGCGGTGTCGCCACACATAAAGTCTAGCAGATGCAGGACAACAAGAGAGTTAGATAACTATGGGTGTAATCGAGTAAATTATTATGGCCTTACTTAAAGAAGATCAGATTATCCGCAGCATCTATACGGTCGAGAGATTTCTTGGCGAAGGCGCTTTCGCTGAAGTATACCGCGTCAACCACCGCCTCTTCGGACGACAAGCCATGAAGGTCTTTAAGACTCCTGGAACGATTGAGGAGGTCGAGCAAGCACTAGAGGAAGCCGTCATGCTCTCTAAGATCGGCCACCGAAACATCATCCGGGTCTTCGACGCCGACGTGATTGACGGGCCTGTAGGGAGTCTCGGTTTTTTTACTATGGAGTACGTCGCCGGCGGGAGCCTCCAGCACTTCTGGCAATCGCACGGAGACCGATTCGTCCCCGTTGAGACGGCAGTGGACATACTCAGGCAGGTTTGCCAAGGCCTTGCCGTCGCCCACGGCGACGACCCGCCAATTGTCCACCGGGACATCAAGCCGCAGAACGTCCTCATCGGTTACGACGCCCACGGCCTGCGGGCATGCGTCAGCGACTTCGGTCTCGCCAAGCGAGTGAACCCCCTGAAGCTGATGGCGAGCGCCCGGGGTACGCGGTGTTTTAAGGCCCCGGAAACTTTCAAGGACCCGCAGAGCGATTCATGCGCCGGCGACGTGTGGGCGCTCGGGTTAACTCTATACCTCCTGCTCACTGATCGCTTCCCGTTTTCGGGCGGCGACGTAGACACTCTCGAACTCAAAAGTTTTGAAAGGCCGATGATCCCCGCGAGCCGTTTCAACATCCGTGTGGACCCGACGCTAGACCAAATCCTGTACCGTGCGCTGGCCGTCAAACGTGAGGAACGCTATCAGAGCGCCTTGGAGCTGCTGGATGATCTGAACAGATGGAGACCCCTCCCCGCGGACGCGACGGCGGACGCTAGGAGTAGCGCCTCGTCGGAAATGTCCAAAACCGCCTTTGGCGTTCCATCGCCGGCGGACGAGAAGAGGGCGCGTGATATGGCGGCACATGCAATCCACCTTTCACGACAGACGGGCAAGCTCAGTGAGGCCGCAGACCTTATGGAGGAAGCCTTCAACAAGTGGCCGGCGCTCCGTGAGCAGTATGAGGGGCAAATGAAATTGTGGCGTTGTGGAATAGTAATGTGATAGGAAAAGGGGCCGTCCGGCCCGTTGTTTCGCCCACAAGCTCCTTTAGAACCACGACGTAAATACTCAACCAATTTTAAGTCAGATAATGAAGAATAACGAGAATGAGCAATCTGAGTCGCCCACTAAACCGCGACAAATCCTCTCCGCGGTGAGACAGTTCATGTATCCGGAAGAGTTCCGGATCGGCCCTCCCGTCTGGCCGCCGGATCTGAGGGGCTTGATCGAAAAACTAGCGGGCGCAACGTCGCAAGCCACAGCGGCGGCAGACTCGCAGCCTGCGGGTCAAGAAGCCGCAAACGAGGAGTTGATGCGTTTCGTCGTCGGCTTGCTCGCCGAGGTCGGGACCGGGATCTGGAGGATGAAACAGAAGATGGTCAAGCCTGGAACGAGTGAGCCTCTTGAGGAGACCCGGCGTGCTTACCGTCACCTCGAATCCACTTGGGATGTACTCACACAAGCCGGGGTGCAGATCATCGACCACACGAATGAGGTTGTACCCGAGGGGGGTGTGTACGGGCTGAAAGCCATCGCCTACCAGCCGACGCCAGGCATCGGGCGGGAGGTTGTAATAGAGACGATTAAGCCCACCGTTTACTTCAATGAGCAGATGATACAGATGGGTGAAGTAATTATTGGAACGCCCGAGCAGCAGGCATCCTGAGATGATGTTTAAGGGTGGTGAGATAAGCGAAATACAGTATGGGCTAAATACCGTTATGTGTATCGAGGCTTTATCAAAAGCGACGAACCGGTGAGGTAAATAGATTCGTGGCCACGGTCAATGGCGATCAAGTAAATCCGAACCAGTCGTCCCCGCAAAAGGGGGATGACGTGAGTTACTACGTGACCATCTCACCGAGGGAAGCGTCGACAGGAATCACCATACAGTTTCAGTACGTCGCGGATCAGTTCTGTGAATTCTGTGATGGATCTGGTGTGGCATCCGGCGAATGGCTCGAATCATGCCCTGAATGTGGCAGTTCCGAATTCGACATTAACTGTAACGATTGCGACTATTACGGACCCGGTAAATATTCGTGTCCGGAATGTGACGGTGAGGATTTGTTAGTCTGGTGTAAGGAATGTGAGTGGTACAGGTCAAATTCCGAAGAGTGCGTCGAATGCTCGGGCGCGGGTCGCATGCAGAATGAGCATTCGATCCAGGTAAAGCTGCCGGCGGGTACGAAAAATGGTGCCAAGCTACGCATTAAGGGGAAAGGAAGTGTCGGAAGGGACGGGGGCGACCACGGCGATCTCTACATAATTGTAACCTATAGCGAGCGGGAGAATTTCCATCGCAATTATCAAATTGTAGGTTCCGACAGCGCTGCGCTTAGGAAGGATAAGACGGGAGATCCGACACGCGCTAGAGCCAACCGCAGAGAAGACTGGCGCGAAAACATCCTCGAACCTCTACTGCAAGTGGCGCGACCTGACCTCTACAGGACGAACGCTTTCCGCATCCTGGGCTTGTCCGTTCATGCTACAGACCGTGACCTCAAAAAAGAGTCCGAAAAGCTCCAGATGCTAGAGAAGTTCGGCGGTGGTGGGCCGCTGGCCTTGAACGGAAAGCCATTGCCGTTAGAACCCTCGCCCGACCCGGATACTACCCGCAACTCCATGCAGCGGCTGCGCAAGCCGGAGCAGCGGCTGGTCGATGAATTCTTCTGGCTGTGGCCTCAGGACGGTGGCGCGGTAAACGGACAGGCGCTCGTGGCGCTCAAAAGCAACGATCTAACCGCCGCCGTTAAAGCTTGGGAGCACGCGGAAAAACTTCCTGGGGACGACGGTATACCCACACACAATCTTGCCATCCTCAGCCATACGGTGGCGCTCGACCTAGAGTACCTAAGCCATTCCAAAGCGCTGACGAACGACCAAAAGGCCCTAAGGGATGTTAACTGGCGCCGTGCTCTTGCCAAGTGGAATGAGGTGCTCAAGAGCGAAGCTTTCTGGGGGCGTCTCAACGCAAGGATCCACGAGCTAGACAACCCTCTCCTTACAGTCGGTGTGGCCCGGCGGTTGCGGCTCACATTGCCGTTGGTTCTTCTTTCCATCAATGCACAATTGGCATTGCGGGCGGCCGAGCGGGGCCCTCTCAAGGACGTCGAGTATCACCTGTGGCTGATGCGCAACTCGGGGTTTGAGGAAGAAGTTGTCGAAGAGGCCCTCAAGCGTACAGTTCAGCCTGTACGAGAAAGAGTCTCAGCCCTATGCCAGTCCGCCGAGAAGGAGGCGGATGCCGACCCGAAGCAAGGGGACAAAGTAACGCGCCGGCTGGTAGAGCAGACTAAGCCGCTGCTCACCGTACTAGACGCCGTGTTGCCGTTCGGGTACTCGATCCGCAATGACGCCCATGACGAGGTCGTAATGACTGCCTTGAGTTGCCAGATACCTTACGGCAACGAGACTGAGAATTGGAAGGTCTCTCTTGAGCTATTGGAGTTGGTGCAGCCTCTGGCGGTCAGTGACTCCACTCGGCAGCGAATCGCGGAGAACTTGAAGACGGTTAAGGAAAACCAAAAATACAAAGAACTACTGAGTTGTTGGTTCTGTCATGAAAATGAATCGGACACGAAAGCAGAGATAGAAGTGAAAATGTACGGCAATGTGACGCGCACTCGACAATATAACAGCACCCGAGTCGAGTGGCAGAACGCAGTCGTCACCGTCCGCCGGTGTCTCCAGTGTCAGTCGGTTCACGAGAAAACGTCAAGGTATCGTTTCAGGGGCGTCGGACTAGGTTTGCTCTTTGGCATACTCATTGACACGCTTGTCCTCTTGTTGATCGGATCGGCGGAGGTCGTTGATGGGTGGATTCTGGGCGGGGCTCTGGTCATCTTAGCCGTATCAGTGGGACTTGGTTGCGACATAGCATCAAAGTTGGATTCAATATCGACGCCGCCCGGGATAGAGCCTAGAGGGCATATTGTTGATGCCCCCGGCGTGGAGAAACTGCGCTCGGAGGGCTGGGTCATTGGCGAAAGGCCGAGCTCGTAGAAGCCTTGGCTTGGCTTTAACTTATTCTCGTGATCTTACGCATTATTATTTTTAGTTGAGGGGTGAAATGGAATGAGTAGAACGACCATTGACTACGGCATAGATCTCGGCACCACAAACAGCGCCATCGCCCTTTTGAAGGGAACCGACGTTGAGGTCATCAGGGATAACGAAGATTTTCATTACACCCCCTCGGTGGTCTACATAGATAAGAACAATGCGCTGATCGTGGGCAGGGGCGCGAAGGAACGTTTGGACGTGGACCCGGGCAACGCCTTCGCCGAATTTAAGCTGCAGATGGGGACTAATACCGAATACGTTTTTACTCGAAGCGGACGCCGGATGAGGCCGGAGGAGCTTTCGGCAGAGGTCATCAAGTCTCTCAAACAAGATGTGAGGCAGAAGAAGGGGGAGGACGTGCAGGCGGCGGTTATTACCGTCCCCGCCGCATTCGAACTGCCACAGTGCGAGGCGACTAAGCGGGCCGCCGAGCTGGCCGGCGTCACTTACAGCCCGTTGCTGCAAGAGCCTGTAGCCGCCGCCCTTGCCTACGGTTTCCAGAGCCTGAGTGACAGGGTGTTCTGGCTGGTGTACGACTTCGGCGGCGGGACGTTCGACGCCGCCATCATCCAGGTGCGAGATGGGGTGATACAGGTGGTCAACCACGGCGGGGATAACCACCTGGGCGGGAAATTGATCGATTGGGCCATCGTGGATCAACTCCTCATCCCTGCTGTTAACAGCGAATATCAGCTCACGGATTTCCGCCGGGGAAACTCGAAGTGGGCGGGCGCGATCGCGAAGCTCAAGATGGCGGCGGAGAAGGCTAAAATCGCCGTATCAAGGCAGGAGGCTGCTGAGATACGGATTGAGTTTCTCTGTCTGGACGACCGCGGTGAGCCGGTGGAGTTCGTGTACGACCTGACTAGACTTGAAGTGGCGAGGCTCGCCGAACCGTTTATTCTGCGCTCCATCAACATCTGTAAGAACGTGCTGAGCGAGAAGGGGCTGGGCCGCGACAAAGTGGAGAAGATACTTGTGGTAGGCGGCCCCACGCACGGGGCATACCTCAGAGAGCGTCTGGCAGATGACCGCGAAGGACTTGGCATTCCTATCGAATTCGGCATCGACCCGATGACGGTGGTAGCTCAGGGGGCGGCGATCTTCGCCGGAACACAACGAGTCGTAAGTACGTCAAGCACCCCCGTCGCTGTAGGTCAGTTCCCGATTGAACTGGAGTATAAGCCTGTCGGATCTGATTCGGAGCCGCTAGTCGGCGGCAAAGTATTAAGCGATGGCGGCCATGATTTTACGGGATATACAATCGAGTTCATTAACGCCGAGGCGCGCCCCCTCTGGCGTAGCGGCAAGATTAGTCTCGCCCCTAACGGCGCATTTATGACGACTCTCTGGGCTGAAAAGGGCAGACAGAACACCTTTAAGATAGAACTCTCTGACAGGACCGGGGGCATCCGCGAAACAGTCCCAGGGAGCTTGTTCTACACAATCGGTATGGCGATCACCGACCCACCACTGACCCACTCGGTTGGTGTCGCGATGGCGAATAACGAGATGGACTGGTTCTTCAGGAAAGGGGACCCGCTACCTGCCAGAAAGCGCTCAGTGCAGAGGCAGGCCTTCCTTGTACGCCGCGGCCAAGAGAGCGACGTTATTAAGATACCTGTGGTTGAAGGGGATAACGACAAAGCGGATCGCAACCAGCTTATTGGCTACCTCCAAATATCATCCACCGAGATAAAACGAGACGTGCCCGCGGGTTCCGAAATTGAAGTGGTCATAGAAATTGATCAGTCGCGCATGGTCCGCGCCAAGGCTTTCATTGCCGTTCTGGATCAAGAGTTCGAAGGGGTGTTAAAGATGGGCAAGAAAGATCCCGACCCAGCAGAACTGCAAAGGGAAGTTGAATGGGCAAGAAAACGTCTGGAAGATGTCAGAGAGAGGGTTTACGCCCTAGATGACTCACAAGCCGTCCCGATCCTCGAAAGAATTGACGACGAGAGGATGTTGAATGAGGTTGAGACAACACTGGATGCCGCGCGCGTGGATAAGGAGGCGGCGCACGAGTGTGAGAGCCGGCTCCTCAAAATCAAAGCCGAGATAGACAAGCTAGAGGACGGAATAGAAATACCAAACCTCATCGCCGAGGCTCGACAGATGATCCGGTGGACCGAGGAGGTGGTGAACGAACACGGCGACGCCGCAGATCGCCAGAAGCTGGGATTGTTCCTCAGGGAGTTGAAAGCCGCTTTGGAGACGCGGGAGCCGAATGCTAGGGAACTGAAACGTAAGACTGAGCAGATGAACAGCCTGAGGCTCAGAATCTTGACTGGCCAGACCGACTTCTGGATCGGATACTTAGCCTACCTGGAAGATCATAAGGATCGGATGACGAACCAGACATTGGCGACACAACTCTTTAACATGGGCAGAAAAGCCATCAACAACGACGATGAAGAGAGTTTGAAATCGGCGTGCCGACAACTCCTCCAGTTGCTGCCAGACAACGAGCAGGAGAAGGCGAGGGGTTACCAGGGCACAACGATCAAATGACTCCGCCAGGGAAATAAACTTTGATGAGGATCGCGGATTATCAATTAGAAGGTCTCACAAGTGTAGGAAGAGGCTCTCCTAGGGGTTGGGAAGAGACCTCTTTGGCCTTAACCGTCCAGGTGTCGCTAGCGCGAGCCACCGATCTAG
>Ga0066671_10000613_pt1 | contig 11259 bp, 12 predicted proteins | sample GraSoiAngelo_120_FD_62294 | JGI IMG/M metagenome (GOLD analysis project Ga0066671, IMG submission 62294) | Grasslands soil microbial communities from the Angelo Coastal Reserve, California, USA - 14_0919_09_20cm | ecosystem: Environmental > Terrestrial > Soil > Grasslands | place: USA...
GCCATTCCCCCGTCCGGCGCGTCCTGGCTCCAGGCCAAGCGCATCGCCGCCGCCGCGCTCGCCGGCAGCGTCTACGCCCCGGTCGGCTATTCGACCAATTACCACACCCAGCAGGTCGTCCCGCAATGGGCGTTCCGGCTGCTCAAGGTGGCGGTGGTCGGCTCGCACAGCTTCTACCGCCTGCCCGGCGCCTGGGGCAATCCGGGGTCATTCAACGAGCGCTATGCCGGCCGCGAGCCCTCGCCCTCGACCCTCCTCGCCTCCCGCCCCGTCTCGACGGTCCCGACGGCAACGCTCCCGATCCAGTACGGCGCGCTGCAGGCGCCGGCGGCGCCCGCCTACACTGCCCCGGCCTCGCTTCCGCAGCCGGAGGACAGCCTTCCCCCCCAGTCGCAGGTGAAGGCCGAATTCGCCAATTCGGGCCGCTATCTCAGCGACGTTGCGCCGACGACTTCGCCCTTATCGCGCTGAACTCCGATTCCGGGCGCCATTGCGGCCAGCGCCGGCTGAAGGCGAGCTCCCGCCCGATCCCATAGGCAAGCGCCACATCCTGCGCCGCCCCGCGCAAATCCCAGTCGGGGTGCCATTCGTCGCAGGTCTGGTGGTAGCAATTGGCGGTGAACTCGCTCACCCAGCGATCGCCAGCCTCGCGCCCGCCCTGGACCAGGTCGACCCCGCCGCCGAGCGCCATCAGCAGAAGCACCGGAACGCCCCGCTTGGCCATCGAGAAATGGTCGGCGCGATAGAAGAGCCCGCGCTCCGGCCGGGCGTCCGGAGTCACCGTCCGCCCCTGCCGCGCGGCAATGTCTGCAAGCATATCCTCAATCTCGCTCTGCCCGCGGCCGATCAGTACGACGTCGCGCGCCGGGCCGGCGGTCTGGAGCGTATCGAGGGTGATGTTCGCGACCATCTTCTCCATTGGGTAGAGCGGCCGGGTCGAGTAGAACTCCGAACCGAGCAGGCCGCGCTCCTCGGCGGTCCAGGCGGCGAAGACGAGGGTGCGCTCCGGCCTCGGCCCCGCCTTGAAGGCGCGGGCGATCTCCAGCACCCCGGCTAGGCCCAATGCGTCGTCGGAAGCACCCGGCCGGACCCTTTTGCCCCCCGCGTCCGGAGCGCCGAGCCCGTAGGCATCCCAATGGCCGGCGAAGCTCACCGTCTCGTCAGGATGCTTCGACCCGCTGATCTTGGCGATGACATTGTGGCTTTCGACATTGGTGGTGTCGACGCCGAAGCTCGCCGAGAAAGCGGCGCCGAGCTCCACCGGGCGGAAGTCGGCGGTGCGCGCCTGACGCTTCACCGTCTCGAAATCGAGGCCCGCGCGGCGGAACAGATCCTCGGTCACCGGCCGCTGGATCCAGCCCTGGAGCAGCACCGGCTGCTGCGCGCCTGCGGGCAGCACGATGTTGTAATTCTCGCCCCCCGGCGCCTGCACCGTGTTCCAGCCATAGCCGGCCCCGGCAGTCTCATGGACGACGAGGGCCGCGATCGCGCCGCGCCGCGCGGCTTCCTCGAACTTGTAGGTCCAGCGGCCGTAATAGGTCATCGCCTGGCCGCCGAAGCGGTTCGCCACCGGCTCACCCGCCGCCGCCTCGAAATCCGGATCGTTGACCAGGAACATGGCGACCTTGCCCTTCAGGTCGACACCCTTGAAATCGTCCCACTGCCGCTCCGGCGCGGTGACGCCGTAGCCGACGAAGACGATCGGCGCGTTGTCGATCCGCGCCCGGTCCACCGGCCGCACCGTGCTGAGATAGACGTCGTCCGGAAAGCGCAGCGGGATCGTCTTGCCCTTCATCGCGATCGACATGGTGCCGGGCTTCTGCAGCTGGGTGCGGATCAGCGGCACCTTCTGCGTGTAGCTCCCGTCCGGCCCGCCCGGCTCGAGCCCGAGCTGGCGGAACTGCTCGGCAAGGTAGGCGATCGCCTTGGTCTCGCCGGGGGTGCCGGGCCCCCGCCCTTCGAATTCGTCAGACGCGAGCGTGCGGGTGATCAGCGACAGCCGGTTGGGATCGATCGGCGCAAAGGAGCGCGGGTCGTCGGCAGCCACACGCTGCGGCGTCGAGGTCGTCGCACAAGCGGCGAGGAGGAGCGAGAGGATAGCGGCGGCAGGCTTCATGGACGAATCTCTCTTTGGATTGCCGGGAGAATGATCACCCGTACACTTCGTTGCACCCGGGCTCAGGCGGGGCATTTGTTCCAGCCCGGGCCGCGGACGAAGCGGCCGGGGGTGGTGCCGGTATGGTCGCCGTCCTTCAGCACCTGGACGCCGTTGACGAAGACGTGGCGGACTCCGGTGGCGAATTGCTGGGGCTTGTCGAAGGTGGCGTTGTCGCGGATCGTCGCCGGATCGAAGGCGACCACGTCCGCGAAATTGCCCGCCGCGAGGCTTCCGCGCTCCTTCAGCCCGAGATTGCCTGCCGGGAGCGAGGTCAGCCGCCGCACCGCCTCCTGCAGCGGCACCAGCTTTTCGTCCCGGACATAATGGCCGAGCAGCCGCGCGACATTGCCGTACGCGCGCGGGTGGGTGCTCGACTTCAGGAACACCCCCTCCGGCGCCTGGCTGGAGGCATCCGAGCCGAAGCTCATCCAGGGCAGCTGCACCTCGCGCCGGACATTGTCCTCGCTCATAGAGAAGTAAGCGACCTGAATCCGGCTGTTATCCTCGACGATGAGGTCGGCCGCGGTCTCCTCCGGGCTCTTGCCGCGCTCCTTGGCGACGTCGGCGAGCGAGCGGCCGGTGAGCGGCTTCAGAGCCGCCGACTTGAAGCCGAGCAGAAGCACCTTGGCCGGCTCGCGCACCACCAGGTCACTATTCTCCGAGACGGTACCGGCGCGCATCTCGCCCAGCGCCCGCGCCCGCAGCGCCGGGTCCTTCAGCCGCTCGACCCATTTCTCGATCCCGCCCGCCTGGATCCAGAGCGGCATCGCCGCGTCGAGGCCGGTCGAGCTCGCCGCATAGGTGTACATGTCGGCGGTGATGCGGAGGCCCTCGGCCCGCGCAGCCTCGACCCGGGCAATGGCCGCGTCCATCTTGCCCCAGTTCGATTTGCCGGACTGCTTGAAATGGTAGATTTCCGCCGGCCCACCGGAGGTGCGGGCGATCGTCACCAGCTCGTCGATCGCTTCCAGAAGCTTCGGCCCCTCGTCGCGGATGTGGCTGATATACATGCCGCCGCACTTCGCGCTCTCCGTGGCCAGCGCGGCGAGCTCCGGCGTCTCGGCGAAATTGTCGGGCGCGTAGATGAGCGAGGAGCCGACGCCCATCGCCCCTTCGTTCATCGCCTGGCGGACCAGCGCCCGCATCCGATCGAGCTGCTCCGGGGTCGGATCGACATCGCCTTCGCCAAGCTCGTGAATCCGCACCGTGCTCGCGCCGACGAAGCTTGCGACGTTGGTCGCGACGCCGCGTTTCTCCAACCAGCCGAGATAGTCGCCGAGCGTCGTCCACTCGATCGGATATTTGATGTCCGCCTGCCGCGCCGCCGCGTGCGCCTTCATGTCGTCCGACAGCGGCCCCATCGAATCGCCCTCGCCCATTACCTCAAGCGTGACGCCCTGGCGGATGTCGCTCTGGCTTTTCGGGTCCGCGATCAGCGATTCATTGGCCCAGCTCAGCATGTTGATGAAGCCGGGCGCGACGGCGAGGCCCCGTGCGTCGACCTCGCGCGCGCCGCTGCCGCCGGCATGGGCGCCGACGAAGGCGATGCGCTCGCCCTTGATCGCGACATCCCCCGTATAAGGCGCGCCGCCGCGGCCGTCGTAGATCGTGCCGCCGCGGAGGACGACGTCATAGGCAGGCCTCGGGGGAACGGTGGCGCAGGCGCTTGCAAGCAGGCAGGCGGCGGCGGCCAGTGCGGCGCTGATCGGTCGGTTCATTCAAGGCTCCCCTTTTGCGGGGCAGCCTAACAGCGGCGTGCGGAAACGGAAGTGGCGGGCGCGACGGCCCGCCACCCCTCGTGCCGCGTCTCGTGTCGGTCAGCCGTCGCCGCGCTCCATGCGCTGGGCCTCGCGGCGCATTTCGCGGGCGCCTTCGATCATCTCGCGCGCACCGTCATCCATGTCGGAAGCCGCTTCGATCAGATCCTCATGGGTGACATGGTGGCCGCGGGCGGCCTCCTTGGCGATCGTGCGCTCGCGCCAGGCGCGGTCGCGGAACTGGGCGGCCTGGCTGCGCATATTGGCGGCGCTGCGCTCCATCTGGTCGGCGCCCCTCATCATTCCACGGGCGCCTGCGGCCATGGCGATTCGGGCGCTGCGCTCGGCGATCGCGCCCTGACGCTCGGCGGCTTCCCCGGCGCGCTCGGCGGCTTCGCTGGCGGCCTCGGCCTGCGCCTGGGCATGCTCGACCGCGGCTTCGACGCTGCGTTCGATCGCTTCGCCGTCGACCAGCGGCCGGACATGGACCGCGACGACCGGCCCCGCCCAGCGTGGAGCCATCGGCGCGACGGGGGCAAGCGGAGGGATCGGCGCAACCGGGGCCACGGGTGCGACCAGCCCGGCGTGGACGGCGTGCGGCACGGCCGGAGCGGCGGGAACCGCGGGCGGAGCGGACGGCACTGCCGGCGGAACCGTCACGGCGGCGGCGTAGACGTGCGCAGGCGGGTTCGGTGGAAGCGGCGCTTCCGGTGCTGCGGGCGCTTCGGGAGCGGCGGGGGCTTCGGGAGCTTCCGGAACCAGCTGCAGCGCGGCGACCGGAGCCGCGATGGCGACGCAGCCGATCATGGCGAGCACCGTCCACAGCGAGCCCGAGCGCGGAGTCATCCGGCCTTCGAGGATCTTCTTCACCCGGCGGACCAGGCCCGGCTCGCCCGCGGCGATGGCGTTGGCGGGGACGAGGACTCCGCCGCTCTGCCGCGCCCAGTCGAGCAGGGTCTGGGCGTAGCGGGCGGGTTCGACCCGGTCGATGGCGTGGCTGTCGGCGGCTTCCTCGGCTTGCTGGGCGACTTCGCGGTCGAGGCGCCAGACCAGCGGGTTGAACCAGAACAGGGCGACTGCGAGACGGCTGAGGATCAGCGCCGGCCAGTCGCGGCGGAGCACATGCGCGGTCTCATGGGCGAGGATGGCGTCGGCGTCGTCCGGCTCGTCGATCGTGTCGCGGTCGAGCAGGATCACCGGCCGGAGCCAGCCCCAGCTCATCGGCGAACAGGCTTCGTCGGAGACGAGCAGGCGGATGTTGCGGCCCCCGGCGGCGCGGCGGAGCGCGGCCTGCCATTCTGGCGACTCGACCGGGCGGGCTTCGCGGGTCCAGCGGCGAAGCGTCCATAGGCCCGCGACCAGCCGGCCGCCGACCATGAACAGGCCGCCGAGATAGAGGAGCAGGAACAGGCTGCCCGGGTCGTTCCAGTCGCCCGCGCCGACCATCTCCGAAATGGGATCGGCGGCGGCGGGGTCGACATAAGGGGGCGCGGGAGCGGCGGCGGCGGATGCGTCGGCGGTTAGCGGAAGGTCGATGGTCGCCGCGGCGGCGGGGCTTGCGACCACCGATCCGGCGATCTTCGTCTCGACCTGGAGCGCGGGGAGGAGCAGCGTCATCGCCGGGAGCGCGAGGAGCATGACCACTCCGAGCTTCAGCACGGCGCCGCGGTCGGCGGGCGAGCGGCCCTTCATCGCGGAGACGAGAAGCAGTGCGGCACCGCTGATCAGCGCCGATTTCCAGCCCATTTCAATGAGGAATGCAAAGCTCATGACTGACGCTCCTTTGCCTCGTCGATCGCGCGCTGCAGCGCGTCGAGGTCTTCCGGCTTCAAAGTCCTGGAGATGCCCAGAAGGGCGGTTGCGGCGCTGACGGCCGAGCCGTCGAAGAAGGTCTTGACCAGCTGCTGGAGCGCGGACTCGCGGACCTTGGAAGCCTGCGGAACGCTCCGGTAGACATAGGCCTGGTCGTCCGAGCGATGCCTGACCAACCCCCGCGCCTCGAGCCGCGCAAGCAGCGTCCGAACGGCGGAATGGCTGGGCGCATCCGACATCTGCCGGCGCACCTCGGCGGCAGTTGCCTCGCCGCCGCAAAGGATTTCGAAAATTTCGCGCTCGCGCCTTGGAAGACCTGCAATCATATCATCGACTCACCTGCTACACCTGTAGCATGCCACATTTGTAGCAGGGCGCAAGCCCCCTTCGTCGAACGATATGGCCGTTTCGTCGATGAAACGGCCCCGATTACCGCGCGGGCTTCCTGAAGCGGTACGCCACCCGGTCGGTCTTGCCGCGGATCGACGGGTCGAAGACCAGCTTCGTATGATCGTCGGCCGGGTTGCGGAGCAGGTTCGATTCGCCGTCGAGGACGAATCCGGCGCGTTCGAAGTCGGCGCGGATCACCGCCGGGTCGATGCGGTGGAGCTTGTCGGCGACTTCGCGCACCTCGCCGCCCGGCGCCGCGACATGATCGATCACCGCGACCACCCCGCCCGGCTTCACCGAGGCGTAGAGGGTGCGCAGGAACGCCTCGGGCTCCATCCGCGCGAAGCCGTATTTGGCGCTCTCCCAATAGGTGTCGTGATAGTTCAAATGGAACATCACGAAATCGAACGCATTGGCCGGCGCGGAGAAGGCGGTCGCCGGAGTCGCGTACATGCCGGAATTGGGCGCGCGGCCCTTGAGCTCGCCCCAGCTCTTACGCGCCTTGTCGTTGAGGAAATTGGCCGGCTCCCAGGCGAGGACGCCGCCCTTCGGCCCCACGGCCTTGGCCATGATCTCGGTATAATATCCGCTGCCCGCGAACAGATCGAGGGCCATGTCGCCCTTCTTCAGGCCCATGAAGCGCAATATCTCGACCGGCTTCCTGCTCTCGTCGAGCTTCACCTCGTCGGCCGGACGGTCCGTCGAGGCGACGGCGGTCGCGGCGTCGGCGGGAGCGCGTGCGGGAAGCTTCGCCGCCGGCGCCGGAGCGCTCGTCACCAGAAGCAGTGCAACCAGGCTGCCTAATGCCCGCATGATCTCTCTCCCCACAAAGTCAGAAGCGCCCTCTCGGCCCATCGGTCCGGACATAGCACATGGCTTGCGACGAGTGCGCTCCTTTCGTCGACGAAACGGTCGCTCTTGATCGTCCGCGCGAATCGGCGGATGTTTGGGGCGGGGACGCGAGCGGGAGTCGAAAGCGATGTTCAGCCTGTCGGCGAAGGAAGCGGGCGGCGCCCGCGGCAAGGGGGGCGCAAGCCTGTCGTTCATCGGTGCGGAGGCGGAGCTGACCGGCGACATCGCCACCGCCTCGCACCTCCACATCGACGGAACCGTCCACGGCGACATCAGCTGCGCCGCGTTGATCCAGGGGCCGAGCGGCACCATCGCCGGCAATGTCAGCGCGGACGAGGTGACCATCGCCGGCACCGTGCGCGGCGTGATCAGCGCCGCCCGGGTCGCGCTCGAAGCCACGGCCAAGATCGTCGGCGACATCAGCTATGAGAGCCTCACCATCGCCGCCGGTGCCGAGGTGGACGGCCGCTTCACCCGCCGCGGCCAGTCCGGCGCCGCAGCCCGCCCGGCGGTTCAGGCGGTGCCGAGCCTCTTCCCCGGCGAAGCGCAGGTGCAGGCGGCGGAATGAAGCACGACGCGACGGTCGAGTGGAAAGGCGGGGGCGGGAATGGGCGTGACTTCCTCTCCGGCCGCTACAGCCGCGCGCACGAATGGCGGTTCGATGGCGGTGCTGTCGTCCACGCCTCTGCCTCGCCTTCCATCGTCCCGGTGCCGCTCTCCGATCCCGCCGGTGTCGATCCCGAGGAGGCGCTGGTCGCCTCGGTCTCGTCCTGCCACATGCTCTGGTTCCTCGATTTCGCCCGCCACGCAGGCGTGGAGGTGCTGTCCTATCGCGACGAGGCCGAGGGGACGATGGGCCGCAACGAGTTCGGCAGGCCTGCGCTGACCCGGATCGTTCTGCGCCCGCGGATCGCTTATGCAGCCGATCCCGGCGCCGAGGAGATCGCCCGCCTCCACCATGCGGCGCACGAGAATTGCTTTATCGCCAATTCGCTGCGTACGGAGGTCGTGGTCGAATAGGCCCCAAGGAGACTCCGAATGGCCAAGGAAAAGAAAGACACCAAGAAAAAGAAAGCCAAGCTCCCCAAGCAGATCGGCGGAGTGAAGGTGCCCAAGGAATTGCGCGGCGCGGGCGGCAAGGCGCTGAAGCTCGCCAAGGACCATCCGGTGCTCGGCGAGGCGGTTGCCGCGGGCCTGCTCGCGGCCGCGGCTGCGCTGATGGAGAAAGACGAAGCCAAGCGCGGCGCCGGCAAGGTGCTCAAAGCCGCCGCCGGCGCGATGGGCGTCCGGCTGATGGACGAAGCCAAGGACGCGTTCAGCGGCAAGGGACGGAAGGCGACGGGTGAGACTGCCGGGGCCGCGGCACCGGCCGCGAAGCCCAAGCCAGCCTAGCCACCCCATCCCGCCCGTGGTACGACGCGGCGACAGGGGCCGCTCTCTCGCCGAAGGAGCTTTTTCGATGCGCCTGTCGCTGACCCTTGCCTTCCTCACCCTCGCCGCCGCGCCTGCCGCTGCCCAGGCGCCCGACTGGGCGCACGCGCAGAGGGTCGACGTGACGCTCGCCAATTTCTCCTACGCGCCGGCGACGATCCGGCTGAAAGCCGGGCAGCCGGTCGTCCTTCACCTCGTCAACTCCGCGAGCGGCGGCCATGATTTCACCGCCGTCCAGTTCTTCGACGCCGCAGCGATCCGGCCGCAGGACCGCAACAAGGTCGAGGAGGGCGAAGTCGAGCTCGCCGGCCATGAGAGCGCGGACATCGCGCTGGTGCCGAAAGCGGGCCGCTACCCGCTGAAATGCTCGCACTCCTTCCACAAGATGTTCGGAATGTCGGGCGAGATCGTCGTCCAGTAGCGCTGCCCCCGGGAACGCCCCCGCCCGCCTGAGGTTGTCCCGCTGACAAGCAGGAGTGCGAAACTATGACCGATCAAGACACCGGCGGCGGGATCAACGGCGCCGAGCTTCAGGACCGGGAGGATCTGGGCGGCGCCGGCGGATCGAGCGGCGGCGGCACTATCGCGGGCTCAGGCGACCCCTCCGGCGGGACGCTCGGCGGCACTGTCGGCGGCGGGATCGCAGGCGAGGCCGCAGCGCTCGGCGATGCTGACGGGAGCCTCGCCGACGCGGCCTCGGCGACCGAGCCCGGGGCCGAGCGGCTGAGCGTTGGACCGACCGGCGGCGAGACATTCGGCGCAGGTGCCGGGCGCGGCGAGGTCGGCTCGGGAACGCCGGGCGACAAAGGCGATCTCGGCGGCGGCGACAGCGTCTAGGCTGCGGCGATGGCGGAGGGCGACCGGGACGAGATGCTGCGCGACATGGCCGCCAACCGCGGCTGCAAGCTGGTCAAGTCGCGGCGGCGAACTCCGGGCGTCGGCGATTACGGGCGCTACGGGCTCAAGGACGCGGAGACGGGTGCGGACGTACTCGGCATCGGCCGGGACGGGCTGACCGCCAGCGCCGAGGAGATCGAGGACTATCTGCGCGGCCGGAACATGGCGGACTGGAAGAGTTCGCTCGCTGCCGCCGCCGCCCCGGAGGAGAAGAAGCTCAAGGCGCGCAAGCCGGCCAAGGTGGAAGCGCCTGCGCCCAAGGCCCGGCCTGCCAAGGTTGCGCCCCCTCCCCCGCCGGAGCCTCCACCCGAGCCGGAGCTTCATATCCGCGAGGCGACCCTGGAAGACGCAGAGGCCATCGCGAAGCTGGTGACCCAGCTCGGCTTCCCTTCCTCGACGAAGGAGATTGCCGCGCGGCTGCCGGGCTTCTTCACCGGGAACGAGCCGCCCCTCGTCGCCGAGAAGGACGGGGTCATCGGCTGCCTCACCTGGCACGTCACGCCTGCGCTGCATCGGCCGCACCCGGTCGGGCGCGTGACGATGCTGATCGTCGCCGAAGGGCAAAGGGGCGGCGGCGTCGGCAAGGCCCTGCTCGACTGCGCCGAAAAGCGCCTCCGCGAGCGCGGTTGCCTGCTGATCGAGGTGACCAGCAATATCGAGCTCGGCGGCGCCCACGCCTTCTACAAGCGGCAGGGGTACGAACGGACCAGCTACCGCTTCGCGAAGAAGGTCGCGGACTAGGAGAACCCCAAGGATCGTCATGCCGGACTTGATCCGGCATCCATGAACACGGTTCGATGAGAGTTCTCGCTGACCTGTGTTCATGGATTCCGGGTCGAGCCCGGAATGACGGGTTACCCGTCAGCCTTCCTCCCGGTCCTCCGGGTTCCTCGTATCGAACCGGGCCTCGCCTATCTCATCCGCATGGCGGGAGATGAAGCGGGCGAGGGCGATGCCGGCGGCGAGGAGGAGCACGGCGAGGCCCACCTTCATCGTGATCGCGAGCGCGCTTCCGCCGATCATGAAGGTGGGGTCGATCAGGCCCGCCACGCCGGTGACGAGGAGGACCGAGACTCCGATCGCCTTTACCCCGGGCCTGCCGCGTTCGCTGTCCATCGCGCCTCTTTCGCCGCTCAGCTGCCGCCGTCAATCAGGATCGCCCGGAAATCGTTGACGTTGGTGAAGGTTGGGCCGGTGACGACCAGATCGCCGAGCGCCTGGAACAGAGTGTAGCTGTCGTTCGCGGCGAGGAAGGCGGCGGGATCGAGGCCGAGGGCGCGGGCTCGGGCGAGGCTGTCGGGGCGGATGAGGGCGCCCGCGGCGGGCGTATTGCCGTCGATACCGTCGGTATCGCAGGCGATGGCCCAGATGCCGGGCGCGCCGTCGAGGGCGAGGGCTAGGCCGAGGAGATATTCCATATTGCGCCCGCCTTGGCCGGAGGGGTTGGCGACGGTCACCACCGTCTCTCCGCCGGAGAGGAAGAGGTAGCGGCCGCCGGCCTTGGCGGCATCGAGCGCAATGCGGGCGTGGGCGGCGCCGAGCTCGCGCGCCTCGCCCTGCGAGTCCGCGCTCAGCAGGGTCGCGTCGGCGACGGTGAGGGCGTCGCGGGCTGTGGCGAGAATTCGGAACTCGGCAGGCAAGTCCTTGGGCGTTTCGTTGGCGGGATCGAGCAGGGCGCGAGCGACAGCGGCGGGCGGATCAATCCGATAGCGGGCGAGGATTGCCCGCGCGTCGGCGAGGCTGGTGGGATCGGGAACGCCGGGGCCCGAGGCGACTGCCGCGGCGTCGTCGCCGGGAATGTCGGAGACGATCCAGCTCGTCACTAGCGCCGGAGCGGCGGCGGCGAGGCGGCCGCCCTTCACTCGCGAGAGGTGGCGGCGGACGCAGTTGATGTCGGCAATCGGCGCTCCCGACGCGAGGAGCTGTCGGGTGAGCGCCTGCTTGTCGTCGAGGGTCACGCCG
>Ga0066671_10000614_pt1 | contig 11258 bp, 11 predicted proteins | sample GraSoiAngelo_120_FD_62294 | JGI IMG/M metagenome (GOLD analysis project Ga0066671, IMG submission 62294) | Grasslands soil microbial communities from the Angelo Coastal Reserve, California, USA - 14_0919_09_20cm | ecosystem: Environmental > Terrestrial > Soil > Grasslands | place: USA...
GGACTACTCCGAGGAGATCGCACGGGAGATCGACGACGAGATCCGTCGCGTCATCGAGGAGGCGCACGAGACCGCGACCCAGGTGCTGCGCGACCACATGGAGGAGCTGCACCGGATCTCGAACATCCTCATCGAGCGCGAGACGATCGACAAGGACGAATTCGAGCGCCTACTCGCCGGCGAGTCCGAGACGTCGGTGTTCCCGGAGGAGGCGCCGGCCGAGCCGGAGGCCGCTCCGTCCGACGAGAAGAAGAAGCAACCGGCACCGAAGCCGCGCCCGTTCCCGCTCCCGGGCGCGACGATGCAGCCCCCGCCCAAGCCTGAGGGCGCCGGTAGCTGACGAAAGTCCGGCTCGCGCTGCGCGCGAGCCACGACGACTCTCAAGGGTCAGACCTTCCGGTCTGACCCCTTTACGTCGGCCCCGTCGCGGCAAGCCCAGCCTGCCACGAGGCCCACAACCGTGCGTAGCGTTCGCCTTGCTCGACGAGCTCGTCGTGGGACGCGACCTCGACGACGCGTCCGTACTCCATCACGACGACCCGGTCCGCACGCTCGGCCGTGGACAGACGGTGAGCGATCGTCACGACCGTCCGCCCCTCGACGACGGCCGCGAGTGCTCGCTCGACCGCCGCTTCCGTCCCCGGATCCAGCGACGACGTCGCCTCGTCGAGGACGATCACGGCCGGATCCGCGAGTGCGACGCGTGCGATCCCGACGAGCTGCCGCTCGCCGGCGGAGAGACGCAGGCCGCGTGTCTGCACGTCCGTGTCGAGCCCGTCCGGCAGGCTCGCGAACCGCTCGAGCGCGCCGATCCGCAAGAGCGCGTTGCGGACGTCTGCGTCATCCGCATCGGGCTGCGCGAGCCGCACGTTGTGCGCGATCGTCCCGCTGAAGAGGTGGCCCTCCTGCGGGAGCATGACGATGCGTTGCCGAAGCGATTCGAGCCTCGCGTCGCGGAGGTCGACGCCGCCGAGCGTGATCCGTCCCTTGCGCGGGTCGTACTGGCGCGTGAGGAGCTTCGCCAGCGTCGACTTGCCCGCGCCGGTCGCGCCCACGAGCGCGACGTGCGCGCCGGGCTCGATCTCGAGCGAGACCTCCCGAACGACCGGGCGTGACGAGTCGTACCCGAACGTGACCTCGTCGAGGACGAGCCGGCCGTGCGGCGGGAGGTCGACCGCCTCGGGCGACTCCACGATCGCGTTCGGCGCCTCGAGCAGGCCGACGATCTTCGCGAGCGCTGCGATTCCCTGGCGGAAGTCGCCGAGCCATTCGGTGAAGCGCCCGATCGGATCGAAGAGCTGAATGAGATAGAGCACGAACGCGGTGATCGTCCCGATCGAGATCGACCCGTGGCGATACATCGATGCCGCGACGAGCAGCACGCCGATCAATGCGGCCGCCTGGGCGAGCGGCAGGACTGCGAACAGCCTGATGTTCACGAACGACGCGCGGCGCCACGCGCTCACCTGCGCCTGGCTGCGGGGCCGGTATCGCTCCAGCGTCCGCTTCTCGCGCCGGAACGCCTGCACGACCCGAACGCCGGCGAGTCCTTCCTGCAGTGCCGTCAGCGTCTCCGCGACGCGGTCCCTGATCGCGTGGTACGCGCGGCCGGCGCTGTGGTGGAAGCTCCAACTCGACACGACCAGGATCGGCAGCGCGACGAGCGACACGGCGGCGAGGGGCGGCGAGAGGACGAGCAGCGCGGCGACCGTCAGCAGGATCTGGAGCGCGCTCCCGGCGACCTCGACGAGCGCGTCGCGCACGAACTCGGTCAGCGACTGGACGTCGGAAGTGAGACGTGACACGAGCACGCCGGCGCGCTCCTGCTCGAAGAACCCGAGCGGGAGGGCCTGGAGCTTGTCGAACGCGGCCGTGCGGAGCGCGCCGAGGAAGCGCTCGCCCGCGGTCGCCGCGAGCAGGATCTGGGCGCGCACTGCGAACGGCTTCAGCAGCGCCAGGCCGAGGAAGATGAGCGCGGCGACGTTGAGCGGGTGGAGCGCGTGCTTCTTGATCCCCGCGTCGACGGCGTAGCGGACGAGCGCCGGCCCCGCGAGCGTGATCAGCGTGGACGCGACGACCGCCGCGAACGCGCCGATATAGCGACCGCGAACCGGACGCGCAATCTCCCGCGCATAGCGCCAGACGATTCGCGCCGAGGCGCGCTCCATCATGCGCGCTGACACTCCCCCTTCGGGTGGAGCCCCAAGCGCGTGGTCGGACTGCCGGCCAGGCGGAGCCCGGCCGGCCTCCAAGCGGCGCCGCCGAGTCGGCGCCTCGGCATCATGCTGCGGCCTCCAGGGCGAGCAACGCGCGATAGCGTCCCGACGTCCGCAGCAGCCCGGCGTGCGTTCCCTGCTCGACGATGTGCCCGTTCTCGAGGACGGCGACGCGGTCGGCGAGCGCGATCGTCGCGGGCCGGTGCGCGATCACGAGCGTCGTCCGTCCCTCCATCACCGTTGCGAGCGCCGCGCGGATCTCGTGCTCCTTCGTCGCGTCGACGGCGGACGTGGCGTCGTCGAGAACGAGGACGGCTGGATCTGCGACGATCGCGCGCGCGATCGCGATCCGCTGACGCTGCCCGCCGGACAGCGAGAAGCCGCGCTCGCCGAGGACGGTGTCGTACTGCTCGGGCAGCTGCGAGATGAACTCCGCGGCGCCGGCGAGCCCGGCGGCTTGCTCGACCGCGGCGTCGTCCGCGTCCGGGAGGGCGAAGCGGATGTTCTCGCGCACCGTGTCCGAGAAGAGGAACGTCTCCTCGAACACGAGCGCGACCGCACGCCGGACGTCGGACAGCCGCAGCTCCCGAACGTCGTGGCCGTCGAGCAGGACGCGACCGCCGTCGGGGTCGTACAGGCGCGCGAGCAACCCGGCGACCGTGCTCTTGCCCGAGCCCGTCGCGCCGACGAGCGCCAGCGACTCGCCCGGCGCGACCTCGAGATCGAGTCCGTCGAGGATCGGCGGATCGCCCTCGTGTCCGAAACGCACGCTTTCGAGTCGGACGGCGCCCCTCGGGTGCTGGAGCTCGAGGGGGTGCCGCGCCTCGTGCAGCTGCGGCTCCGCGTCGAGCACCTCGCTGATCCGCGCGCTCGCGCCGAGCGCCTTCTGCACGGTCGTCACCCGCTGCCCGAGCACGCGCAGCGGCCACACGAGCATCGCGACGTACGCGTTGAACGCGACGAAGGAGCCGTAGCTCAGGTCGCCGTCGACGACGCGCCGGCCGCCGATCCACAACACCGCGAGCAAGCCGAGCAGCGGCAGGAACTCCAGCACCGGCATGAAGGCGGCGTCGAGCCGGGCGATGTCGAGCGCGCGGCCCACGATCGTGTCGCTGCGCGCACGGAACTGCTCCGCGAGCGGCCGACCCGCGCCGAGCCCCTTGACGACGCGGATCCCGGCGACCGTTTCCTCGACGAGCGTCGCCGCCTCTCCCCAACTTTCTTGCAACCGCTCGGTGCGCGCGTGGTAACGACGCGAGTACGCCCACGCCGACACGCTGATCACGGGAAGCGGGATCAGCACGACCAGCGCGAGACGCCAGTCGATCACGATCAGGACGACCGCAACGGCGACCACAGTGAGCGCGTAGCCGATCGTGTGGCCGATCGCGTCCATCATGCGCGCGACGTGCTCCGAGTCCGACGAGGCGCGGCTCATCAGCTCGCCGGGACCGACGCGGTCGTGGTAGCTCGCGTCGAGCCGGAGCGCGTGCGCGAAGATCGCGTCGCGGACCCGCGCGTCCGTCCGTGCGCGGTTGCGGATCGCGTACAGGTGGCGAACGGCGCCCCCGGTCATCTCGAGCAGGCCGACGGCGAGGAGCCCGCCGAGCCACAGCATGAGCGTGTGCCGATCCTGCATCAGCACGCCGTGGTCGATCGCGTACTTCACGATCAGCGGCGCGGCGACGGCGCCTGTTTGCCAGAGCAGGCCGGACAGGGCGGCGCCGATGACGCCGTCCAACTGCGAACGGATGACGGCGCGGACGAACTTCCACGCGGCGCGCCGTCGCGCGTCGTGTTCCCCCATCGGTGAAAGTATCCGAACGTGTCAAACGAGCGCCCGCCGATCGAGGAGCGTTTCCCGCGGCCTTCCGTCATGGGGGTCGTGAACGTGACGCCGGATTCCTTCTCGGACGGAGGAGTCCACCTTCAGCCGTCGGCGGCGGTCGCCGCGGGCTGGGGCGCGGTCGACGAGGGTGCGGCGATCGTCGATGTCGGCGGCGAGTCGACACGGCCGGGATCGTCGGGCGTCTCCGCCGAGGAGGAGCTGCGCCGCGTCGTGCCCGTCCTCGAGGGCCTGCACTGCGCGCCGGTCTCGATCGACACGGCCAAGGCGGAGGTCGCCCGGCGCGCGCTCGAGCTCGGAGCGGAGCTCGTCAACGACGTGACGGCGCTCCGCGGCGATCCGCGCCTCGCGGAGGTCGTCGCCGAGTCCGGCGCGTACCTCTGCCTCATGCACATGCAGGGCGAACCGCGCACCATGCAGGTCGACCCGGCCTACGACGACGTCGCGTCGGAGGTGACGGCGTTCCTCGAGGATCGCCTCGTCTTCGCCGTCGCTGAGGGGGTCTCGGAGGACCGCATCTGCCTCGATCCCGGAATCGGCTTCGGCAAGACCGTCGCGCACAACTTCGAGCTCGTCCGGCGGCTCGACGTCCTGACCTCGCTCGGCCGGCCCGTGGTCATCGGTTTCTCGCGGAAGAGCTCGCTCGGTCGCATTCTCGGCGACTCGAGGGCCACGACGGGGCCGCTATCGGCGAGCATCGCCGCCGCGGTTGCAGCGTACGAGCGCGGCGCGACGATCATCCGCGCACACGACGTTCGCGAGCACGTCGAGGCGCTCACGGTCGCCGCGGCACTGGCCGGAGCATGATCACCGTCGAGCTGCACGCCCTCGAGGTCTTCGGACGGCACGGCGCAACCGACGAGGAACGAGAGCTCGGCCAGACGTTCCTGTACGACGTCGATCTCGATGTCTCCGAGGCGGCGCTCTCCGACCGGCTCGACGATGCCGTCGACTACGAGGAAGTGGCGGCGTGCATCCGAGCGCTGTCGGACGCGAGGCAGTTCACGTTGCTCGAGGCGCTCGCCGCCGCAGCGGCGGACGAGATCGTCGCACGCTTCCCCGTCGCGCGCGTGCGCGTCCGCGTGCGCAAGCCCGACGTGCGCCCCGCGGGAATGGACGTGGAGTGGTCGGCTGCTACCGTCGAGCGGAGGACGTGAGCTTCAGCGTGTACGACGTGCGCAGCGTCGCGGCGTCCGGCCTGATCTCGACGTAGAAGTACACGCCGCGCTTGCCGGTGTTGCGGACGGCGGCGACGTCCGGCGCGACGCCTGCCCTCTGGCTGACCGCGGCCGCCTTCGCGCCGATGTCGCGCGCGCCGCTGCGGAAGATGCGCAGGTCCACGCCGCCGCCGCCGGCACGCGCGGCGAGCGTGCCGTGCGCGGGGACGAACGCACGGTAGACGTCGTGCGGATCCTCGTGGCGATCCACGCGCGCGGTGAACGTCACGGTGTGGCGCTTCGGCGTCAGCACGGCCGGCTCGCCGCCGTCGAAGATCCCGGTCGTCGCGACCTGGTCGATGTCGTCGTTCGGCTCGAGTGGATCGCGCACAGGCGGTGTGTAGGCGAGCGCCGACGGGATGTTGAGGAGCCCGAAGCCGGTCGCGCGGTCGTAACCGGGCGCGTCGATGTCGTGTGTGGAGAACCGCATGACGTCGAAGAGCTGCGTGTTGTCGAGCGACGGCCGAACCGTCCAGACCCACGCCGCGGCCGCGGAGACCATCGGCGCGGAGAAGCTCGTCCCGGACGCGAAGACATAGCCGCTCGGGTCGTCGGCGACGGGCTCGGCGACGAAGATGTGCCGCCCCGGCGCGGCGAGGTCGACGTCGTTGGACTGGCTCGAGAACGACGCGACGACGCCGGTCTGATCCGTCGCCGCAATCGTCAGCACGTGCGCGTACGACGCGGGATAGCTGAGTGGGTTGCCGGCGAGCCCGTCGTTCCCCGCCGAGGCGACGACGAGCGATCCCCGCCGGAAGGCGTAGAGCACGGCCTGGTGGACGAGCGGGTCGTCCTCCTCGCCGCCGAAGCTGAGGTTGATGACGCCGGGGCCCCCGCGCGTCGCAGCGACGATCCCGCGCACGGCGTCTCCGGCAGTGATGAACCCGAGTGGGCTCGCGTCGTAGCTGCGCAGGACGGCCTGTGGGTACACGCCGATCATCCGGACGCCGGCGGCAGCGATCACCGATGCGACCTCGGTCCCGTGGTCGTCGTCCTCGAACGAGGTCGTCTGGTCGTTGAGGAGCGTCGTGTTGGGGCGCGACGCGAACTCCCTGTGCGTGATGTCGAGGCCGGAGTCGACGATCGTCACCGGCTTGCCCGGACCGGGTGCCGGCGCCGCGTCGGCCCCGATCGCCGTCCGCCACCACTCCTCGTCGGCGGTGGAGGTGTCGAGGGCCGAGGTCGTGCGCGCGAAGAGCCGCTCACGCTCCGCGCGCGTGACGATGCCCGCCCTCCGCAGCGCGGGCAAGGCCGACGTGGGAACACGCCAGAGATGCAGCTCCGGCGCGAGCGAAACCCCGCCGGCGGCGCGCACGATCGGCGCCGTTCCGGGATGCACCTCCACGAGCGTCGTCCCGCTCGTCTGCGCGTGCGCGGGCGCGGCGACGGCGAACGCGAGAGCGGACAGGAGGGCGAGGCGCAGCAGGGCAGTGAACTGTACTCCGACTACCCTGGCAGCGATGGCGCGGGCATTTGTCGGCCTCGGCTCGAATCTCGGCGACCGCGAGCGGACGCTCGAGCGCGCGGTCGAGCGTCTCGGCGAGCTTCCCGAAACCGCGGTCGTGGCCGTCTCGAGCTGTCGCGACACCGCACCCGTCGGGATCGTCGACCAGCCCCGGTTCCTGAACGGCGCCGTCGAGCTGGACACGGCCCTGCCGCCGAGGCAGCTCCTCGGGGCGCTGCTCGAGATCGAGCGCTCGCTGGGGCGCGACCGTGCCGGCGCTCCTCCAGGCGGCCCCCGCACGCTCGACCTCGATCTCCTCCTCTACGGCGACGCGGAGATCGACGAGCCGGGGCTGCGGGTCCCCCATCCGCGGCTGGCCGAGAGACGGTTCGTCCTCGAGCCCCTCGTGGAGCTCGATCCCGCTCTGGAAGCGCCCTCCCAGGGACCGCTGGAGGCACTCCTCGCGAAGCTAGACTCGGGGGCATGAGCCACCTCGACGAGCTCGACGAGTTCGAGGCGGAGCTCGAGCTTCGCCTCAAGAGGGAGTACACGGCCGTCTTCGGCATGTTCCGCTACTGCGTCCTCACCCAGGACGCCACCTACCTGTGCAACCGGCTCGAGCTGTCGCAGGTGTCGCAGCCGTCGTACCCGTTCTTCCACCTGAAGATGGAGGACGTCTGGGTCTGGGACAAGAACCGTCCGACGCGGATCATTCCGCGCGCCGAGGCCTGGACGTCGGGCGACGTCACCGTCGAGGAGCTGCGGGCCGAGGGCGAGGAACAGCGTCTGACCGCGGAGGCGCTCGCCGAAAAGATCGGCGAGAGCCTTAGCTCCGACGACGACTTGTAGCTTTTGAGTCCGGCATCGGCTTCGCCGGTGCGATGACGACTCAAAGACGCGACGGCGAGTGTTTGGAGATGATGGACGAGATGCTCCTCGCCATTGATGTTGGCAACACGCAGACGGTGTTGGGCACGTACGAGGCGGACGGGTTGAAGGACCACTGGCGCGTCGCGACCGAGGCGCATCGCTCCGGCGACGAGCTCGGAGCGCTGTACAAGAGCTTCCTCGACCTCGGCACGGTCACCGGCATCTGCATCGCGTCGACCGTCCCGCAGCTCTCGCGGTCGTACGCGGAATTTACCGAGCGTTACGTCGATGCCGAGTACCTCGAGCTCGGACCGGGAGTAAGAACCGGGATCCCGATCCTGTACGACGATCCGCGGGACGTCGGGCCGGACCGGATCGCCAACGCCGTTGCAGCGGCCGAACGTCACGGTGCACCGTGCGTCGTCGTCGACTTCGGGACCTCGACGAACTTCGACGTCGTGTCCCCGAACGCGGAGTACGTCGGCGGCGTGCTCGCGCCCGGCGTCGAGGTCTCGATGGACGCGCTGTTTCGGCGCGCGGCCCGTCTGCGGAAGGTCGACTTCGTCGAGCCGGAGACCGTGATCGCGAAGAACACCGTCGCCGCATTGCAGTCCGGTCTCGTCTATGGATTCGCGGGGCAGGTGGACGGGATCATCGACAGCATTCGCGGCGAGCTCGGCGTCGAGGCACGTGTGGTCGGAACGGGCGGCCTCGCCGAGCTCATCGCGCCGCACTCGCGGACGATCCAGACCATCGATCCCTTCCTCACGCTGGAAGGGCTGCGCATCGTCTGGGAGCGCAATCGCTGAAGAATGCAGCTCATGGTCCTTGCGGCGGACAGATGGTGGCTCGTCGGGCTCGCGTCGGGCGCGACGGTGGTCACGATCACGCTGCTCGTGAGTGCGCTGCGCTCTTCTTCTCGGCCGATCCCGGGCCGCCGACTGCACGACCGCCGCGAACGGCGTGACGGCGTCAGCGCGAATCCGGGCGAGGCGCTCGCGCTCGTCGGCGATGCGCTCGCCGCGACGCACAATCCGCGCGCTCTCCTGCCCGTGATCCTCGAGGTGATGATCGAGGCGACGGGCGCGCGCGGCGGTCGCGTGCTCGAGGGAAGCGAAGAGGTCAGTTGGATCGGTGAGCTCAACGCAGGGCCGCCGAGCATCGTGCTCGAGCTCGCCAAGGACGACGAGGGCGACACGACGCTCGCGTTGTACGCACCTGAAGGAGGGTTCAGCGAGGCCACGCGGCACACCGCGGAATGGCTCGCGTCGCAAGCCGGGATCGCGCTCGAGAACGCGAGGCTCCACCACCTCGTGCAACGGCAGGCGACGACAGACGACCTCACCGGTCTCGTGAACCGCCGTCGCTTCATCGAAGCACTCGACAGCGAGATCGTCCGCGCGGACACGTTCCGCTCCCCGCTGTCGGTCGTCCTCGGTGACCTCGACCACTTCAAGCTGGTGAACGACCGGTTCGGTCACCAGACCGGCGACGAGGTCCTGCGCCAGTTCGCCGACCTCGTTCGCGCGCACTTGCGGGACGTCGACGTTCCCGGACGCATCGGCGGCGAGGAGTTCGCGATCCTGCTGCCCGGAACGGACGCGGCCGGGGCGGTGGCGGTCGCGGAACGGGTTCGCCGCTCGCTGCGGTCGCTGCGGGCGACGCCGGATCAGGGCGGGCCGGTGACGGCCAGCTTCGGGGTCGCGCAGTTCGCGAGCGGCCAGACCGGGGACGAGCTCCTGCGGCGGGCGGACGTCGCTCTCTACCGGGCCAAGAGCGAAGGCAGAAACCGGGTCACGGTGGAGGGCACGGCCGCCTGACCTTGTGCTGTCAGACGCGGCGTGAATACTCAGAGCGTGCGCGTCTCGGGAAACGCCGTCCGCCTGGCTGCGCTCGTCGCAGCTGCGACGACCTCCGGCTACCTCTGGCGTGCCGCCCTCGAGGCGCCCGCCGGCACGACGATCATCCGCCTCGCGCCGTCGGCGCCGCCCCAGGTGCACGTGATCGCCGCGCCTCACGATCCGGCGTCCTCGGCGCCGGCCGCGACCGGGCACGCAACGCATCCAGTGGCGGCGCGTCCTCGCACGCGAACGACCCCGCGCGTTGCGGCGCCCGCGCCGGCGACCCACGTCGCTCCGCCGTCGCGGCCGGCGACTCCTTCGCCGTCGTCGAGCCCTGCGCCGAAGCCGAGCCCGGCGCCGACGCCTCCGCCGAAGCCGAGCCAGCCACCGCCTCCGACGACGTCGCAGCCTCCGCCGACGGCTTCGCCGCCCGTCACCGCCAGCCAGCAACCGCCACCGCCGTCGTCACAGCCGCCGACCGACTCGGGTGACAGCTCGGACAGCTCGAAGCCGGGCTGGGGCCACGGCGACAAGAACCACGATCACGACGGGCCGCCCGGGGGCGGCAAGCACGACTAGCTAGACGACGTCGCCGCGGGCTCGCGCTGCGGCGTCTGCGGAGCACGCGGAGGCTGGCCGCCCTTCGTCGGCGGCCGCTCCCCCGTGAGGATCTCCCACGTACGCGTCGCGAACCGCCGCGAGGCGACGGTCGCACCGAGCGCGATGACCCCGTAGAGAAGCCGCCATTGCTGTTCCTTGCGTGCGCGCTTCTTCGGATCCTCGACGAGCGCCTTCAGATCGTCGGCGAGCGCGCGGAGATCCTCGGCCAGCGCCTCTCTCGCTTGTTTGCGATCCGCCATGCGTGCGTCCTCCCCGGCGGCGCGGGGCGCAAACCCTTGCTTACCCGCCGCCGTAGATGGAGATCGGCATCTGGTCGAGCAGGATCTCGTCGGCGGGATCCGGAAGCTCGGCCTCCAGCCGTTCGACGATCTCGGCCGCGCCCGGCGCTGCGGCGAAGAGACGCCTCGCGACCTCGTCTGCGCTCTCGAGCTGCACGAGCTCCTGTTTGAACGGGCGAGGGAATCGCCCGCGACCGAGATACCAACCGTAGAACTTCTTCAGGAATCCCGATGCGCGCCGCTGTCCGAGCTCCCGCACCGTCTCGCGGATGAACAGGATCAGCTCCGCCGCCACCTCCTCCCGCGTCGGCTCGGCCGAGTCGCCGTCGACGATCTCGCGCAGCGTCCAGGGATTGCCTTGCGCGCCGCGCCCCACCATCACGGCCGCCGCACCGGTCGTGGCGAGCACCGCCTGCGCACGTGCGCGCGACGTGATGTCGCCGGACGCAACGACCGGGACGTCGACGAGCGAGACGAGCTCGGCCGTGAGCGCGTGGTCGGCCTCGCCCGTGTACATCTGCTTCGCGGAGCGAGGGTGCAGCGTCAGCGTCGAGGCGCCCGCTTCGACGAGCCGAGGACCCACGTCGAGGCAGGTGCGCGACCCGTTCTCGAGCCCGCGCCGCATCTTCACCGAAACCGGCACGATCACGGCCTCGGCCATCGCCTCGACGATCCGGCACGCGCGGTCCGGGTCGTCGAGCAGCGTCGCGCCGGCCCCGGTCTTCGTCACCTTCCGGACGGGACAGCCGAAGTTGACGTCGACGAGGTCGGCGCCGGCGTCCTCGACCATCCGGGCCGCCTCGGCCATCAGAGCCGGCTCGGAGCCGAAGATCTGGACGGCGAGCGGATGCTCGTCGCTCGCGATCCGGAGATAGCCGAGCGAGCGCTCGTTTCCGTGCGAAAGCCCGGCGCAGCTGACCATCTC
>Ga0066671_10000618_pt1 | contig 11231 bp, 13 predicted proteins | sample GraSoiAngelo_120_FD_62294 | JGI IMG/M metagenome (GOLD analysis project Ga0066671, IMG submission 62294) | Grasslands soil microbial communities from the Angelo Coastal Reserve, California, USA - 14_0919_09_20cm | ecosystem: Environmental > Terrestrial > Soil > Grasslands | place: USA...
AACCTCTCTTTAGCTTCTTGCCACTTAGCCCTAACCAAACTCTCTAACTCACGCGCTCTTTCTAACTGTTCAGCAACACGCTCAGCAATGCGATTCTGTTCTTCAATGGAGACGTATCCATTACCTGTACCGCAGGCTGGAACAATGAACTTCGCTAAATCGGGTGGTTGGAGTTCAATCTGCCCTGAGGAACCAGTAAACCATTTTTCAAACTGTAACTGCCCTAAATGAGAGCGTAAGAAATATGCCAAAAAATACGGGTTATAGTTTTCATTTACACGCACAATTGAGATATGTCCATCCACAATCGCTGGCTCGTCGCGGTCATATACATCTACCTTGCCTAATGATACATAGCCCGTAGAAGCAACTAAAATATCGCCCCTTTGGACTTGAGCATTTGGGTGTGCCTCAAAGAAATCTGCCGAGACTCTGAGGGCGCTTTCATAGTCAATGTATCCGTTCTTGAGGTCAATAGTCTTTAGAACTGTTACATCACCTTCCTCATCATAGGAAGGCTGCTCGCCACGTATTATGGGAGTTGTGCAAATGCTAATTAAGGATGCGGTTCGGTAGTTGTGAGTAAATCTATCCAAAGCCTCAAACCGAGGATGATAAAATAAATACTGCATCCGGTCTGCTATCTCATCTGGAAATACATTAAACCAAATTGTTTGCTTCTCTGCTCCTGACTTGAAGAAATAAGTAACGTTGTCATTGTGGGCGAACGGTATATTTAATTCCTGAAGCAGAACATCTTGAGTGGCTGAGCGATGCCCTTCTGCTTGTCGCCTCAGCGTTACTGCCGTTGCTTCGATTTCTTTAACAGTAGCAATTATTTCGTTTTGCCGGTCAATATCATAATTAGGGATTCGTATGTCAAGGATTTGCTCGGCGTTTATGTTGTACTTTCCTGAGCCGCTTTTGAGCATAAGAATTTGCAACTGACCCATTCGTGAGTTAAGGAATCGGGTCACAAATTCATTACTGAAATTAGCATTGGGCAGTATAGAAAATCGTAAGCAGAATGAGCCAAACGTAAAGCCGTCATATCTTGCTGTTATCAGGGCAGCTTTCCCCAATGTATGTCCTGTTCGTGCAATCAAAATATCGCCTTCACGTAGAAGACTCTCTTCGTCACACGAAGCAAGGTAGGTAGGCGGCTCAAAGAATATCTCTCCGTTGAAAGTTAAGTGTTGGACATTAAGAAAACCAACGCTGCCTTCGGGTAAACCGCTCTTGCTCAAACCATACTCTGGTCTGGTGACAACTGAAATGAGGGGTACGACGGCATCGGATTGTCGAAAGCGACGTACTGGCTCAAGCTCTGGGTGGTGGAAAACAAAGTCTAGCCTGTTACCTTCCATCCAAGAAGGTGTGCTGTAGTAATAATTTGACGTTTCCGCAATCATAAATTGTCGCTAGTGAATCCTTCCTCGATAAATCTATCTCTACGAAACTCCATGCCAACATAAGAGTTTAATACCTTACGTTTAAATTCAAAATACTTCTCAAGCATTGGCTCAAGGTCATTAGGGGAGATGTTTCCTTTTGTGTCTAATCCTACCCGCTCAACGTGACCATAAAAAATGGGTTCTCTTTGTATGGCACTGAAATCAGTCTTCTTCACCGCATAAACGATTGATGTTTTGGTCGAAGTCTTTGAGACGGGAACAAATGTGTCACGGGTGAGAGATATGACAGCCTTTATGTAGAAGTGAGAGCGTAGAAACTCTCGAACGTCTTTATAATCATCAGTGTTAAGAATGCCCTCATCAAGAATAATAAGCATCTTACCGCCGCGCCATTCTGGTGGATTATCTGGATAGGTAATGCTCTTTAAGTAGTGCCAAATCGCCGCTATAAACATCGCGCCACCCTTCATTGTGTTCCCTGTAATCTCCCACTGTACTTGCCCCGTCCGTAACTTAGCATCTAGGTCAGCTTCTTGTGCTTCATTTTGTTCAATCGTTCTGCGTTTGTTTGCTATTGAAGAAGAAATCTTTTTGTATAATTTTACCGCTTCGGTTTGCTCCAACTCACGCTTGAGTGCCCGCTCGTCTTTGGTACGTGCTCCTTCAGCAAAGGGAAGCCATTCAACTACGAGAATGTCATTTCTCAGAACCTCTAGCTCACCTTCTAACGCTGTTAGTTCATTTCTGTAATTCTCAAGACGCTCCCGCACAGCCTTTAAACGCTCTTCTGTGAGATTCCTACGCGGAAAGAAGGGCATACGATTGAATTTTTTGAGTAGTGTGCGTAGTTCTGCTTCCGGTGAATCTTCATCTTCAGGGTCAACGAAAGGAATAACTTGATAATTCAGTTCGCCTAGTGGTGGATTTGTAAGTATGACATCAAATGCACTGTCGAACGTCTCGTGTCCGTTGAATCTGCGCTTATGCAATATAAGACCGTTATACTCGTTACCCCCGAAGATATTAGATTTCCCATCGCCATGTATCCACATATTCATCTTGGCGATTTTCGCAATCCGATGGTCAATGTCCGCACCAAATAAGCTATGAAGCCGCACCTTATCTCGCTCCTGCGCCTTGTTTCTTGCACTTGATCTATCAACCTTCTGCAACATGTCATTCATGGCATAAATAAGAAACCGTCCTGTACCACATGCAGGGTCAAGAACTAATTCCTGGTAATCTAGTTCGGCAAGTTTCACCATGAATTGCACGACATTTTCAGGAGTAAAAAACTGTCCGACCTTAACATCTTTCTCAGCGCGTAAGGCGAGCACTTCATAGACCGCGCCAAGGGCATCTATTCTAGTGCCGAGAAAAGTGTATTTGCTAAAGATAGGAATTGCGTAGTCTTTTATGAAATCATCGTTGACCGAATCAACTAGATTATCCCCCGGAGTAAACATCCTTGAGGTTACAAACTCGCCTTCTTGCTTGATGTCAGTGAAGAGTCTATGAATGGCACGTTTAGCTGCGCGTGTTGGAGCATCAACGCTATCCTGTTGATAGGTTTCAAATGCTTCAGGAGAACGCAGGCGATTTGTGCCGCCTGCGCGTTCGCGCTTCTCTTCATAGAGTTTCAGGAACACCAAATAAATGAGAGTATCAATTGCCGCGTGACCTACGGCTATGCCGTTTTCACGCATGTAATTTTCCATTCGAGCTAAGTCCTTAATGAGGGCTTCCAAAGTACGCTGGTCTCGTTCTGTTTCTTCCCTTTCTATAGCATCAGCCAGTGCCAAATCATTTGGAAAAACATTTTGATAGAGCAGTTTGCGGATTCTGAGGTCATCAATGAACTCTGTATGATGGTCAAATAATCTTAGGAAGGAATTAACAGGATATAAGTCCGCTTCACTTTCGCGCAGGCGGGTTGTCCATAATTCCAAAGAATCAAAGTTGAGAGGAAGTATCTTTAAGTCTGCAACCCCCTCACTGGCTCGTTGATGATTGTGGTCACGTATGCCATCAAGCATACGTGATGAAGTATCTGGCGCAACAAAAACACAGAAACATCTCTTATTACTGTTATTCGTTTTGACGTTGTAAAGGTGGTCGCGGATAGAGTTCAGTTCTCTATCTTGGGCTGCGCCTCTGCTCTTTGTGGTTTCAATCGTCAGCACATACTGTCTGTTAGTAGCAACAACATCTGGCAGTCCAGCAGGCGCATGTCCTGTCGGTGAGCCATTATGAATTACTCTCCAACCGCGCTTTTCCAAAGCAGCCTTCAAATCCTCAAAAGTAGCCTGCTCCAATTGAGTAGATGCATCTAGCCCATCGTATTTTGACATTAAGCTTTTCACTCCTACCTACACGTTGACAAAGTGCTATTCACAAATCTGCAAACAAATACATCAAATTGCTTTGAGAGAAAACCTAAGGCGAAAATGTAGAGCATGAGTATCGCCTTATGGACGCACGTTAACATAGCCAGTATTAAGGCGCAAAATTTAGAGGTTAATCATCAGCATTCACTCGGCAGCAGAATCGTGGTGGCACTCCTGCCCGCCTCAGTGATGATACAAAGCTTTACGCCTTGAGTAATCTTGTACATGCTGAATATCCATAAAAGCTTATCCACGCTGAACGGGTTTTCGCAGTAGTTGGCGTTCGGTGCGGTGTGGGTCAAAGGCGCGGCGACGTGGTAAGCGTAGCCGCGCCCTTGCTGTTGGCGGTTAAAAGACGGCGGCGCATTCCAGGGCTTCGACCGTCTCGCCAAGCTCGGTCAACGTCTGCTGTACCGTGTAGAGCGTGCGCCCGATCTGTTCGCCCGTCTCGGCGTCAAGGTGGGCCGCGTCGAGGTCGCGGCCCAGCGTGGTTAGTAGCTGGCGCAAGCGTGTGATCTGCGCCGTGGGCTGATTGGTCGCAAGCTCAAGCATTCGCTTCGCTAGACTCATGCCAGCCTCGCTTTCTGCGCCGCTCGGCGCTACCTGAAATACTCCATGACGTTGTAGAAAGTGGCTAGTGGGTTGCGCTCAGCAATGGCCGCGAGTGCCGCGTAGAAACCCTCGCGGCACTCTTCCGGCGTGAACTTGTGGCGACGTGGATCATAGCCTTTCACGAAGGGCCGCCCGCGTTGCTTGGCACTCTTAGGCATGGGCGGGCGTTCCTTCCTGCGGCTGCCCCGCTTTAATGATCTGGTCTGCGGCGTGGAAAATCTTCTGCGCTGACCGTTCGGGGATGGGTGCGCCTTTGAGCCAGTTCTGAATGTAGCCTCTGCAATACTCCGCACCCGCAAGCTGCAACGCCTCACAGCAAATCAACGCGACGCTCTCGGCTTCTGCCTCTTGCAAGCTACGGGGCAAACTCTCGCCGTCGTGCGTCTGCCCTGCTGCGGTATGGCCTAACAGGACGTGCGCGAGTTCGTGGAACAAGGTCTTGTGCAGCAGTTGGGCGAGCGGGTTGATCGCAACGCTTCGACCTGCGGCATAACCTTGCGTGTTGCCTGATGTGTCGGTGAATGGCGTCTCTGTGACGTTGAGACTTGCTAGAGCGCGCTCCCTCGACCAGTCGGGCGGCAAGGTCGGTTCTACGGGTTGACCATTAGTCTGTGACAGGACAAACCAGCGCGGCTTATAGACGAAGCGTGTATAACGTGCGTCTGGGTATTCGTCATCCTTGCCCTTAACAGTGATCGGCATGCACAGGGTTAAAGCCTTCTCGCCCTTGCGCACCTGTCGGCCCTTCGCTTGCCATGCCGGATAAGTGGCAATCGGGCCGGGCTGAATCCTGCGGCCCTTGCATTGAATCAACGCGAGAAGCTGATTGCCTATGCTGTAGTCGTGAAATGCGCTATAAGCCTCTAGCAGTAGTCCGGGCGTCGTCACGGCGGCGGTGAGCAAGTTCGTCCAGTTCTCGGTGTTCATAGCGTCTCCTTCATCGTCTCCGCGACGTGTAAGCGAAACTCACGGCGATAACGTGCGGTGCGCTCTAACAGTTGGAAGTGGATGCGCTCTTGCGTTGCGATCTGCTGCTTGGTCTCTTGGTAGTAGCCATTAGCACGGAGCAGTTCACATTTCCGTGCTTTGCGCTTGGTCTCATTACTCTCGCTCGCGGCTTCCGTTGCTGCTTCTTCTTCCTGTCTAGCTGCATCGTCCTTGAGTTGGGTTACTTCCGCACACAAGTCAAAGGCGCAGACTTGCAAGGCTTCGATCCGTGCTGGTAATTGGTCGGCGGTCGGCGTCGCTAGGCTTAACAGTTCTCTTGCAGTCATGATGTCTTGGTCTCCTTTCGTTGGTGGGGCGCGGCGAGGGGCGCGCCCCTTGTCTTGGTCTTAGGCTGCCAGTGGCAACGGTTCGGCTTTGGATTCTGTGCATGCGTGGCCGTCCTCATCACAAAGCGGACACAAGACAGAGCCGCACCGGCTGCAATGTTCGGCAAATTCTTCGGGAAAGCTGATCGTGCAGTTGTCGCAACGCTCACGCATGGCAAGCTCCTTTCTCAGCGGCGCGCTTGGCTTGGAAGTAATCCATGATGTTGTAGAAGGTGGCGTTTGGGTTGCGGGTGGCAATGGCCGCGCAGGCGGCATAGAAACCTTCGCGGCATTCTTCCGGCGTGAATTGGTGACGGCGCGGGTCGTAGCCTTTGACAAAAGGACGCCCACGCACGGGGCGAGTTGTGGTATGCTGCGGCATAAAAGTCGGTCTCCTTTTTTGAAACGGGAAGGGGCTTGATTTTTGGGCGGGGCTTAGGGAAGCTGCGAACTTTCCTAAGCCCTTTGACTTTAGAAGCGAACGACGACGCCCGTGCGCGTCTTGAAGGTCGTCACAACGGGCGGGTGCTGATGCTTGGTCAACATCTGCCGCTCGTTCTCGCGCTCCTGCCTCTCATGGTGCTTAGTCCGTTTCGTCTCTTTCTTCTGCTGCATAATGCATTTCCTTCCTGCGATGTGGCTTAACTAGCTATCTAAGATTTTACCTCACGAGGAAAAGATTGTCAACACATTTCTACCTACTGAGGAAAGAATTCCATTGATTATTTTTTCCGTGTGGGGTAATCTTCGTGGTCATGGAACCGAAAGAATTGACCACAAGCCAAGCGGCAACGCAGTTGGGCGAGTCGCCGCGCTTGGTGCGTCTATGGTGCAAGCAGGGACGTTTTCCTAGTGCTCGGCTTGTCGAGCACCCGCGCGGCGATTATTACTTGATACCAGCGTGTGATCTCGTCGGCTTCATCAAACCAAAGCCCGGCCCAAAGCCGAAAGCTAAATCCGCCAACACTGGGATAGGTACAAACAAAACAGTGAAGCGTGCGCGCAAAGGCAAATGAATAGTTGAAAGGAAGGTAGAGATGAGACAGAGCGGAACAAAGCAGAGCGTGATCGCAGCTATCTTGAGCCTAGCTTTACTGCTGACCTTGTGTGGCAGCGTAGCGGCGCAACATCATCGGCATCGCCGCCATCATCACAGCCGCGCTAAAGGGGCTTTGATCGGTGGTGGTATCGGTGCGGGCGGTGGCGCACTGATCGGAGGACGCAAAGGTGCGGCGATTGGCGCTGGCGCTGGCGCTGGTACGGGCTACCTGATCCAGCGGCATCGTAATCGGCGGCATCGGCGACATAATTAAGCGCGGTGGATATATGCCCACCAATCAAGATTGAACAGCATGGCGCGTCGGATGCCGACTGTGCGCCACACTCAACGTTTCAGACACACGCGCTTAATAACCTGAGTGCGTACTTAAGACTTGACAGGCAGGTGCAGCCATCATCTGAAGCACCTTGACTATCTTCTTAAGTACCGATTCCTGCCAATGCCCACATATAATTAATATGAACAACAAACGGAAAAGAGTTAATGGGCAGAATGACAGTAATGATATATCTTCTTCTTATCAATCCCAGCATATGCCTGCCTCAACACGCTCTCTGACTTGGCAACTGCTCCTTGAGGTGGATAATGACCCTTCCGGTGAAGCACGCCTGTACCTAGTATTTACGGAAGTACGGCGCGAGGATTGGGGGACGGAGCAAATACATGAGCTAGATGATTCCTTTCACATGTTTTCACTCGCCAGCGCGCCTCTTGCAGACTTCAATGCTGACTGGCAGATCGGCGCGTGGGCAGAGGCAGTTAACAAAATGCTTGTTCGCAATGCATTGCCCATCCTCTGCTCGCACTTAAGTTTTTATGCAGAAGATATTGCACACAGACTGTTAGGAGATGCGACCGGCAAACCTCCCGATCTTAAACGGCTCGAAAAAGAGCATATGGCCAAGGTGCGCTCCTACGTTCGGCACACACTAGGGCTTAGGGACGCAGGCGGAGCGCTCCCAGTGAACCAGCGCAGCCTTACAGCTCTTTTACTCGAAGCGTTTGCTGAGGCCGAGCTAGAACGGTTCAAGGGTCTGACCGTAGCCGGAGCAGTCGCTTGGGCGCATCGAATACTGATAAAAAGACACCCGCCCGAACTTGTGCCACGTAACTTAAAGACCTTCGAGAAAAACCTGCGGCGTCGTAAAGTGGACATGGATGTGCTGAAGCGTGCTACCGACGCCGGACAAGCGAAGGATTTGCTCTGGCGAGTAAATCATGGTCTCGACTAGGAACAATTAATTTTGCCGAACTGCCTCTAATCTTGCGCTTGCTTGCCAACCTGTCCCGATTCTGCCTCCTGTGATTTTGCTATAGGGTAGTTACTGTTTTGTAATCTGATGCCGCGCTTGATGTATTTATCTTAAAGAACAGCGTGCTACTCGCTAACTGAGCAGTATTGATAAGCATGTGTCTTGTGCGCTGGCATCTTTACATGGCCAGCTTGCAAAGGGGAATCCAGATGGTTGACGAAACTGATAATGAGCAGAGTGTCAGCGGTGCCAAGCCAGCAGGTATGCGGGTCGTAGATGTACCTGAATCTGTGCGTTCTTTGACTTGGCATTTACGCCTTGAAGTGGATGATGACCCGACCGGCGAGGTGCGCCTATACATTATTTTCACTTCGATGGGACGTGTGGATTATGGGCTGTCACCAGTGTTGGAGTTTAACCATCCATTGCGACATCTTCGTCTGCTGGCCAAAGTGCCCCGCGCGGGTTTTGAATCTGATGAGGTAATTGGTGCGTGGCTAAATGCGGTTAATCTGTCTCTGCTTCGCAATGCATCGCCAATCATCTGTTCCAACTTGGCGCTTCATGCCAAAGATGCGGCGCAAGTTCACTTAGCAGGGGCTGGACTGCCACCGCTCGACCTTGAACAGATCGCAGATGAACACTTAACAGAAGTCCGCGCATATGTTCGGCAGTTGCTAGGGCTAAAAGGCGCACGCGGTGCGCTGCCGCTCAACGAGCGCACGCTCCAAGGGTTGTTGCTTGAGGTATTCATCAACATAGACCCGGCGCGGTTTAAAAAGCTGAGCATAGGTGCTGCGCTCAGATATGCACATCGAACACTGAAACCGAAATATCCGCCTCAGCTTGTGCCCGCCAGTTTTGACGCCTTCAAGAAAATTCTTCAAAGACATAACGTGGATGTGAATGCGCTGAAACGCGCCGTAGAGGAGGGGCAAGCAGATTATTTACTCGGTCGGCTAATGTACGGCTTCGAGTAGGGACAACTGTAGCAGTCAGTTGTCCCTACTTATATTTCCTAAGTGATGGTCTGCGTCATCTCCGCGCGGTGTTTATATGCTATAAAGCAAGCACCCCGTCCGGCCTGCAAGCATGAACGGGGTACGAGCTACGTGATTGACAACGCACCAAGGCGCTGTGCTTCGGCTGTAGGGCCATAAGCGGGGCAAGTCTAACCGCATCCTACTCGCCTGTAAAGAGACCACACACGCCGGTGCAAGGTACAAAGCCGCGACCATCACCGGCAAGCAAGTTTCTTCTCGCGCGCTGCATAGCCGCCGCCCGTGAGAACCGCAAAGCGCGACTGTTTTCAGAGTGATGGCTGAAAGCGGTCGCGCTTTCGCCTTTGCGAATAAGCGAGGGCTTGTACAATGAGCGCACAACCTACCCCTGAGCCGCGCCCCGCGCCGAGCATCACTTACCAACCTTCCCGCAATGACGAATTCTCGTTCAAGCGCCGGCGCAACCATTCCCATATCGAGGCGATGACCTCGCGCATCTTGCAAGCCATCGGTTATCCGACCAAACGCCACCGCGACTTTATATGTGCGCTGCAAGCCGTACATGGCGGCGGGGAAGATGCTAGGATTCCCTACAAGCCATTCAAACGCTCTCACCTGACACTCGCCAAACTCATGCAGGTTAGTGGGTCGGACGAGAACAAGCGCAAGTTCGTGTATCGGGAACTCTGCTCCCTACGCTCCTTCACAGAGACGACCGGCATCATGCTCTTTCACGTCACACCGGGCAGTGAAGAAGAGAGCACAGAATACATTGATTACCTAACACCAACGGCCGACGAAGCCATGCAGCGCGCGCTTTCATCATCACTCTGGAAAACAAACAAGCGGACAGCGATAGATGAAGCGGTCGCATGGGCGGTTGAGCAACTACCACGAGTTGAAGTTAAGTCTCCACCTGAAAGGGACAACGAGGTGCAGAGGCTTGATGACTACATGGCCACGCAGACTGATCAACTGTTGGCAGCACTTGAAAAGCGGTTTGATGGTATCGAAGCGCGACACGGGAATGCTGAAGATGAAATTGCGCTGCTGGATCGCCTCTACGCGCTCTCCTTACGGGCGATTGAGTCACGGCGCAAAACCGCCCCAGCGCGCCATGACTATGCCAGTTTGAGTATCTTCAACGAAGCGGAGATATCTGTTGAAGCGGCGTCAGGCAAAGTAGGGGACGGGACAAATCTGTCCGCCCCTTCTGCCGAAAAGACCAATGAAAATGCGACTGCTGCGCAACTCTTCGCCTCTAAACTTGATGCTGCGCGAGCTTACGCACGAGTCCCTGAACCTGCGTGGCGGATTGTACCGTTGCATACTCCTGACATTGAAGGGCGCTGTTCTTGTCACAAGCCGAACTGTCAGACGCCGGGCAAACACCCACGCATCACTAAATGGCAGAAGCATGGGACAAACGATCCAGCACAGCTAGAAAAATGGTGGGGCATGTGGCCGGACGCTAATGTCGGCGTAGTGTGCGGCTGTGAATCCGGTATCGTCGTGCTAGATGTTGATCCACGACATGGCGGCGATGTAAGTATCTCGGCATTGATTGAACAGTATGGTGAGTGGCCGCGCACACTCGAAGCTGACACGGGTGGGGGCGGCAAGCACATTATCTTTGAGCATCCCAGTGTTACGTTTAAGAATTCCGCCTCAATGCTCGGTGAAGGCTTGGATATAAAAACCGATAACGGGCTGATCGTAGTCGCGCCCAGTAACCATGTCAGCGGCAAAGTCTATCGGTGGTCACAACTGACGAAGCCTGCGCCGATGCCCGAATGGATGATTGCCGAACTGACGAAAGAACGCCCGCGCAGGCACGCCACAGAGCAATCCAACAGCCCGATTGTCATTACTTCTGATGGCCCACCAATACTCGATGGCTGCCGGAATAGCAAATTGTTTGAGATAGCTTGCGCCTTGCGCGGCAAAGGCGCGACGTGCGAGCAACTGCAACAAGCAATGTATGAGATCAACAAAGTACGATGCAAAGATAAACTTGGACATGCGCCGTTTCCACTCGAAACAGAAGAGGTTGAGCGCATAGTTGCAAGCGCACTGCGTTATGAGCCGAACACGTTGGGTGGATGTGAGTAGGCGTAGTATTAAGTTAAATAGGATTTGAACGTGAGTTGCGAAGATAACGAAATAATTTCTGACTGTGATCCGCATGAG
>Ga0066671_10000619_pt1 | contig 11230 bp, 9 predicted proteins | sample GraSoiAngelo_120_FD_62294 | JGI IMG/M metagenome (GOLD analysis project Ga0066671, IMG submission 62294) | Grasslands soil microbial communities from the Angelo Coastal Reserve, California, USA - 14_0919_09_20cm | ecosystem: Environmental > Terrestrial > Soil > Grasslands | place: USA...
CGCGCGCCGTGCGTGGAGATGAAGTATTCCAGCACGGTGAGGCCTTCGCGGAAGTTGGAAGTGATGGGCGTCTCGATGACTTCGCCAGAGGGCTTGGCCATTAAGCCGCGCATTCCGGAGAGCTGGCGGATCTGCTGTTTGGAACCGCGCGCGCCGGAGTCCGCCATGACGTAAACCGGGTTGATGTTGCCTTCCTTGTCCTGGCCTTCGAGCGCCTTGAACATTTCGTCGGCCACTTTTTCGGTGACGTCGCCCCAGATGGCGATGACTTTGTTGTAGCGCTCGCCGTTGGTGATGGCCCCGTCCAGGTATTGCTGCTGGACCTTGACGCCTTCCTTTTCGGCAGTGTCGACGAGCTTGTACTTGTCGCCCGGAATGAACATGTCGTCGATGCCGATGGAGATGCCGGAGCGCGTGGCGTAGGCGAAGCCCAGCGCCTTGAGGTGGTCGAGCAACACCACTGTGTCAGTAAGGCCGAAGCGCAGGTAGGCGTAATACACGAGCTGCTGGACGCCCTTTTTCTTCAGAAGGCCATTTACGAACGGGAACTTTTCGGGCAAATGCGAATTGAAGATCACGCGGCCAACCGTGGTCTGGATGAACTGGCGCTCCATTTTGACCGGCTCGGTGTGCGTTACGTCCTGGTTGTCGTAAGCGGTGGTGAGGTCGATGACTTCACCGGTGTAGCGCAAACGGATCGGCGTGAGCAGCTCGACTTCGCCGACTTCGAGCGCGAGGATGACGTCCTCGGTCGAACCGAAGACACGGCCTTCACCCTTAGCGCCGGGCTTGGCCTTGGTCAGGTAGTAGATGCCCAGAACCATGTCCTGCGAGGGCACGGCCAGAGGCAAACCGTGCGCGGGCGACAGAATGTTACGCGAGCTGAGCATGAGCACGGACGCTTCGACCTGGGATTCCGGCGAAAGCGGAATGTGCACGGCCATCTGGTCGCCGTCAAAGTCCGCATTGAACGCAGTGCAGACGAGCGGGTGAATGCGGATGGCCTTGCCTTCAACCAGTGTTGGCTCGAACGCCTGAATGCCGAGGCGGTGCAGCGTTGGAGCGCGGTTCAGCAGCACCGGATGCTCGCGGATCACGTCTTCCAGGATGTCCCACACGACGGACTCCTGCTGCTCGACCATTTCCTTGGCCTGCTTGATGGTGGTGCAGTGGCCCTGGGCCTCGAGCTTGTGATAGATGAAGGGTTTGAAAAGCTCGAGCGCCATTTTCTTCGGCAGACCGCACTGATTGAGCTTCAGTTCGGGGCCGACCACGATGACGGAGCGGCCGGAGTAGTCCACGCGCTTGCCAAGCAGGTTCTGGCGGAAACGGCCCTGCTTGCCCTTGAGCGTGTCGGAAAGCGACTTGAGCGGGCGGTTGTTCGTGCCGCGCAGAACGCGGCCGCGGCGGCCGTTGTCGAACAGAGCGTCCACGGCTTCCTGCAACATGCGCTTTTCGTTGCGCACGATGACGTCCGGCGCGTGCAACTCCATGAGCTTTTTCAAGCGGTTGTTGCGGTTGATGACCCGGCGATACAGATCGTTGAGGTCGGAGGTAGCGAAGCGGCCGCCGTCCAGGGGCACAAGCGGGCGCAACTCGGGCGGAAGCACGGGAATCACGTCGAGAATCATCCACTCGGGCTTGTTGCCGCTCTTGCGGAAGGCTTCGAGCACTTTCAGGCGCTTGGCGTACTTGATGCGCTTCTGAAGCGAAGGATCGGCCTTCATTTTCTCGCGGAGTTCGTCGGCCAGCTTGTCGATTTCGACGCGGCGAAGCAGTTCCTTGATGGCCTCCGCGCCCATCTTGGCGGTGAACTGCCCGGGATATTCCTTCTGGAGCTCGCGGTACTTTTCTTCGGGCAGAACTTCACGCTCGCGAAGAATGGCGACTTCGCCGGGATCCACGACGACGAACGCCTCGAAGTACAGGATGCGCTCGAGGTCGCGCATGGAAATGTCCAGCAAATAGCCGATGCGGCTCGGCAAGCCCTTGAAGAACCAGACGTGCGAGCAGGGCGAAGCCAGCTCGATGTGGCCGAGGCGCTCGCGGCGGACTTTGCTGAGCGTTACTTCGACGCCGCATTTGTCGCAAATCACGCCGCGGTGCTTCATGCGCTTGTACTTGCCGCACAGACATTCCCAGTCGGTGACGGGGCCGAAAATCTTCGCGCAAAACAAGCCGTCACGCTCCGGCTTGAACGTGCGGTAGTTGATGGTTTCCGGCTTGGTGACTTCGCCGTGGGACCACGAGCGAATTTTTTCCGGACTAGCCAGACTGATGCGGATGGAATCGAAATCGGCAATCAGGCTGGCGCGATCATACGGGCTGCTGCGATACAAGGTTGTTTCCTCCCTCCCCGGCTTTCGCCGAGGCCGCGGCCGAATGTCCTGGTTTCCCGAACATCCGACCGGCTGAGAACCCGACTACGAAACTGCAAATTCAATTGCCGCCCGAGGCCCAGGCAAGAGTGCCTGTGCGACTAGTCTGCGGCTTTCTCCACGGTCGGCTTTTGCCGCTTCATCAGCTCGACGTCCAAGCAGAGTGACTGCAACTCGCGCACGAGCACGTTGAACGATTCCGGCACGCCCGGCTCAATCCCCGGCTCGCCTTTGACGATGGCCTCGTAAATCTTGGCGCGGCCATAGACGTCGTCCGACTTCGCCGTGAGCAACTCCTGCAGGATGTGCGCGGCGCCGTAAGCTTCGAGCGCCCAGACTTCCATTTCGCCGAAGCGCTGGCCGCCGAACTGCGCTTTGCCGCCCAGGGGCTGCTGGGTAATCAGCGAGTAAGGGCCGATGGAGCGGGCGTGAATCTTGTCGTCGACAAGATGCGAAAGTTTGAGCATGTAGATGTAGCCGACGGTAACGGGCTGATCGAACTGCTCGCCGGTCATGCCGTCGTAGAGCATGACCTTGCCGTTACTCGGCAGGCCGGCGACCTCCAACAGGTGGCGGATTTCCGGTTCGCGCGCGCCGTCAAACACCGGCGTGGAGAAGGGAATGCCATCTCTGAAACCTTCGGCGTATTCGATCAGGTCGTCGTCTTCAAGCTTCGCGAGCGATTTCCAGATGGCGGTCTCGCCGAAGACTTCCCTGAACCAGCGGCGCAGGGCTTCGGCCCTGACTTCCTTGCTGAAGAGGCGCTTCAAGCTGTTGGCCAACTCCTTGGAAGCCCAGCCAAGGTGCGTTTCGAGAATCTGGCCGACGTTCATACGCGAAGGAACGCCAAGGGGGTTGAGAACAATTTCCACGGGGGTGCCGTCGGGAAGATAGGGCATATCTTCCTGGGGCACGATGCGGGCGATGACGCCCTTGTTGCCGTGGCGCCCGGCCATTTTGTCGCCGATAGAGAGTTTGCGCTTCATGGCGATGTAAACCTTGACCAGCTTGATCACGCCAGGAGGCAGTTCGTCGCCCTTCTTGAGCTTTTCCTTGCGCTCTTCGGTGATCTTGCGGAGGACATCGATCTGGCGTGAAGTCATCTCCTCGATTTCTTCGATTTTCTCGATGAGGAGAGGATCTTTTTCGTTGAGCTTCAAGCGCTTGAGGTTGCGCGTGGAGATTTTTTCGATGAGCTCGCGCGTAAGCTCCGTGCCTTTGTTCAGCAGGCGCTTGTTGGTCTTTTCGTCGTGCAAGTCGGCCTGCAAGATTTTGCCACCAAGGAGGTCGGAAAGACGCTTGAGGCGCTCGTCGGTAAGGATGCGGATTTCGTCCGCGAGGTTCTTTTCCAGCTTGAAAACCTGCCCGGCTTCGATGGCCTTGTGGCGCTCGTCTTTTTCTCCGCCCTTGCGGGTGAAGATCTTGACGTCCACGATGGTGCCTTCGATGCCCGGCGGGCAATAGAGCGAAGCGTCGCGCACGTCGCCGGCCTTTTCACCGAAGATGGCGCGAAGCAGTTTTTCTTCGGGAGTGAGGGTGGTCTCGCCCTTGGGGGTGACTTTGCCCACGAGGATGTCGCCGGGCTTGATGACCGCGCCGATGCGAATGACGCCGCTTTCGTCGAGGTTGCGCAGGAAGGATTCACCGATGTTGGGAATGTCGCGGGTGACTTCCTCGGGACCGAGCTTTGTATCGCGCGCCTCGATTTCGTACTCCTCGATGTGGATGGAAGTGTAGTAGTCATCCTTCACCAGTTTTTCGCTGACGAGGATGGCGTCTTCGAAGTTGTACCCGCGCCACGGCAGGAAGGCCACGAGGACGTTGCGGCCAAGGGCCAATTCGCCGCGGTCGGTGCACGGGCCATCGGCGAGAACCTGGCCTTTCCTCACGCGGTCGCCCACGCGAACCAGCGGCTTCTGGTTGATGCAGGTGTTCTGGTTGGAGCGCTTGAATTTGATGAGCTGATAGATGTCCGCACCGACTTCGCGGCTCAGAACGCCGGAGTGGTCGGACTCCACGCGCACGATGATGCGTTCGGAGTCGACTTGGTCGACGATGCCATCACGCTTGCAGAGCACGACGGCGCCGGAATCGCGCGCCGTGACGCGCTCCATGCCCGTGCCAACCAGGGGAGCTTCGCCCTTGATGAGCGGCACGGCCTGACGCTGCATGTTCGAGCCCATCAGCGCGCGGTTGGCGTCGTCGTTCTCGAGGAACGGAATCAAGCTGGCGGCTACGGAGACGAGCTGCTTCGGCGAAACGTCCACGTAGTCCACCTCCTCGCGATTCTTCAGCACGAAGTTGCCGGCCTGGCGGCAGTTGACAAGTTCGGTGGTGATGCGCTGCTTTTCATCGAGCGCCACGTTGGCCTGGGCGATGACGTATTTGTCTTCTTCCCAGGCGGACAGATAGAAGCAGTACGGTTCGTAGACCACTTTGCGGCGCTTCAGTTCTTCGTTGAGCTCTTCGACCTTGTCGCGCTCGACGATTTCCCCGGCCTTGAATTCGCTGTCGCCGGCGTTGACGATCTGCACGTAGTCGATGATGCGGCCGCCCTTCACTTTGCGGTAGGGCGATTCGATGAAGCCGTAATCATTGATGCGCGCGAAGCAGCTCAGGGAGCTGATGAGTCCAATGTTTGGGCCTTCCGGCGTTTCAATCGGGCAGATGCGGCCGTAGTGCGTCGGATGCACGTCGCGGACTTCGAACCCGGCCCGCTCGCGCGAAAGACCGCCCGGACCGAGAGCCGAGAGGCGGCGCTTGTGGGTGATTTCGCTGAGCGGGTTGGTTTGGTCCATGAACTGGCTGAGCTGCGAGGAGCCGAAGAACTCGCGAATCGCAGCCATGACCGGCTTGGCGTTCACCAGGTCGTGGGGCATGGCCGTGGACATTTCCTGGTACACACTCATCTTTTCCTTGATGGCGCGCTCCATGCGGACCAAGCCGATGCGGAACTGGTTTTCGAGCAGTTCGCCGACGGCGCGGACGCGCCGGTTGCCGAGATGGTCGATGTCATCGACCAGGCCGATGTTCTTGCGGAGCTTGAAGAGATATTTGATGGCGGCGACGAAGTCGGGCGTGTCGAGCGTACGGTTGTCGAGCGGCGTGTCCAGCCCCATCTTGATGTTGAATTTCAGGCGGCCGACGCGGCTGAAATCGTACTTGCGCGGATCGAAGAACATTCCGCGGAAAAGGTTTGTGGCGGTTTCGAGAGTCGGTGGATCGCCGGGGCGCAGTTTGCGATAGATTTCGATGAGCGCTTCTTTCGAGGAGCGGATCGAATCCTTGTCCAGAGTGCGCGAGAGCACCACGCCAATGTCGTCGCGTTCGGGGAAAAACACGTCCACTTCGGTGATGCCGGCTTCGACGAAGGCTTGCCAGAGTTCGGTGGTCAGCGGCTTATTGGCTTCGAGCATGATTTCGCCGGTTTGGCGGTTGATCACGTCGGCGACACTGTAGGCGCCCTCAAGGTCTTGCAACGAGGCGCGGACCTGAGAAATTTTGGCTTTGATGAGTTCCTTGAAGAGGGTTTCGGTAATGCGCTTGTGGGCGCCGACAATCACCTCGTCGGTTTTGGGATTGCGGATTTCGTGAACCATCTTGCGGTCGACGATGCCCGGCGAAACGTTCCAGAAGAGTTCTTTGTCGCGCAGGGAAATGCGCTCGACCTGGTAGAAAGTGCGCAGAATTTCTTCGTTGGACTTCATTCCCAGCGCGCGCAGGAAGATGGAACCGAGGAATTTGCGCTTGCGGTCGATGCGCACGTAGAGGATGTTCTTGGTGTCGTACTCGAATTCCACCCAGGAGCCGCGGTAAGGAATAATTTTGCCAAGGAAGTAAGTGCGGTTGTTGGCGCTCTCGAAGAACACGCCGGGCGAACGGTGCAACTGCGAAACGATGACGCGCTCGGTGCCGTTGATGATGAACGTGCCGTTCTCGGTCATCAACGGAATGTCGCCGTAGAAGACTTCCTGTTCCTTGATGTCGCGAATGGTTTTCGCGCCAGAGTCGGGATCCTTGTCGTAAATGGTCAGGCGGATGGTGACGCGCAGCGGCGCGGAGTAGGTCATACCGCGCTCCTGGCATTCGTTCACGTCGTACTTCAACTGCATGGCCACCGGATCGCCGCACTTGTTGCAAAAGGTCGGCGTGTTCTTGTTGAAGGTGCCGCACTTGTGGCAAATGACGTCGCCGGTCTGATACGGATTGGTGACGACCGAAGCGCCGCAATTGCGGCAGGTGGCGCGCAAGTGGTGCAGGCCCTTCAGGTTGCCGCACTTGCACTCCCAGTTGCCGATCGAGTAGTCCACGAACTCGAGCTGCGACATTTCGCGGAAGTCCTTGATTGGAAACACCGACGTAAACACCGATTGAAGGCCGCCGTCCTCGCGTTCGCTTGGCAGCAGATCCATCTGCAGGAAGCGCTGGTAGGACTTCATCTGGACTTCAATCAGGTTGGGAATCTGAATCGAGCCCTGGATTTTCGCGAAATCCAGCCGCTGATGTTCCCTGGCGTGCTGATTGGTATTCGGCATGCTTAATCTACCTCATCCCTTTCGGGCAAGCTGCGGAAATACGCGAAGGAGACAAATAGCCGCGGCGCTCGGAGACGTGCCCGAAGTCTCGGCGCAGACGGCTAAAGGCGCTCCCGGGGGAGCGCTTGGAGTTGTTCGAATGACCAGCTTCAACGTGCGTTGCTGATGCCCTCTGGCGCGGCCCCTCGCCCGAAAGCCGCACCGGTCCGGAAACCCAGTCGAAGGCGAAACTACTTGATCTCCACCTTGGCGCCTGCTTCTTCGAACTTCTTCTTGATCGCCGCGGCTTCTTCCTTGTTTACGCCTTCCTTGACGGTCTTGGGCGCACCGTCCACCAGGTCCTTGGCTTCCTTCAAGCCGAGGCTGGTGACTTCGCGGACCGCCTTGATGACGTTAATCTTGTTGCCGCCAACTTCGGTGAGTACGACGGTGAACTCCGTCTTCTCTTCCGCCGGTGCAGCACCGCCAGCTGCCGCTGCTCCGCCGCCGCCCGCTGCCACGACCGTGGCCGCAGCCGCAGAGACGCCGAAGGCTTCTTCCATCCTCTTTACCAGGTCGGACGCCTCGAGCAGCGTCAGCCCCTTGATTTCCTCCAGGATCGTATCGACTTTCGCCATGACTCTTCCTCTCCTCTCAAATCTGTGGATTGAACCTACTGGGCCGCTTCGGGAGCAGGTGCTGCGCTGCTTCCGCCAGACCCAAACTTGTTCACCTTGATGGCTTCGTTCAACGTAACAGCCAGGTTGCGCGGCAGCGCGTTCAGAGCCACGGCCACGCGCTGCGCCGGAGCGTTCAGCAGAAACATGATCTTGCTGATTAGCTCGTCCTTCGACGGCAGGTTGGCGAGCTGCTTGATGTCCGCAATGGACACCACGCGCCCTTCGACGACGCCGGACTTGAACTGAAACGCCGGAACGTCTTTGGCAATCTTGGTAATGGCTTTCGCCAGCGCCACCGGATCGGCTTCGGTGTAAGCGAGGGAATTCGTGCCGGTCAAGTTCTTAAGCAGGTTCTCGGCAGGCGTGCCGGCGCCGGCGCGCTCCGCCAGGGTGTTCTTTACAACTTTGTACTTTCCGCCCGCGGCCTGCACGGCGCGGCGAAGCTTGGTGTCTTCGTCCACCTTGATGCCCTGAAAGGTGGTGAGAATTACGGTCGAGACTCTCGCCAGCTCGGACTTCAGCTTGTCGAGGTCTGCTTGTTTTTCGCTGCGCTTCTTCATAAATTCCCTCCGCTAGGTTTCAGCGCCATCAGGCGGCGGTCGCCAGCGCCTCCGCTTCAGCCAAGTCGATCGGGATACCCGGACCCATCGTCGAGGTCAGTGTAATTTTCTTCACGTACTTGCCTTTGGCTGCAGCCGGTTTCGCTTTCACCACGGCTTCCAGGACCGCGTGCGCGTTGGCCACCAGCTTGGGCGCGTCAAACTGAATCTTGCCGATTGCGCAGTGCACGATGCCGGCTTTGTCCACACGAAATTCCACTTTGCCCGCCTTTACTTCCTTGATGGCCTTGGCCACTTCAAATGTGACCGTGCCGGTCTTGGGATTAGGCATCAAGCCGCGTGGGCCGAGGACTTTGCCGAGCTTTCCGGCCGACCGCATCATGTCCGGCGTGGCGATTACGGCATCGAAATCCGTCCAGCCTTCCATGATTTTCTGCACCACATCGTCGCCACCAACGAAGTCCGCGCCGGCTTCTTGCGCCTCGCGCACTTTTTCGCCGCCGGCAATCACCAGCACGCGCACGGTTTTGCCCAGTCCGTTTGGCAGCCCCACGGTTCCGCGAACCACCTGGTCGGAATGTTTTGGGTCCACTCCCAGGTTGATGGCCAACTCCACGGTTTCGTTGAACTTCGTGTGATGCAGCTTCTTCAAAAGCTCGGCGGCATCGCCGAGCTTGTACGGGCGCGCTTCCACTTGTTTGCCCGCATTCTCCACATGCTTGCCTGACTTCTTCATTCGCTACCTCGTGCGGCCTCGTGGCGCCTGAACTTCCTTAAGCTTCCACGACCTCCAGGCCCATGTTGCGCGCCGTGCCCATCACGGTGCGCATCGCGGACTCCAGATTGGTGGTGTTGAGGTCGACCAGCTTGATCTTGGCAATCTCTTCCACTTGCTTCCTGGTCACTTTGCCGACTTTGTTGCGGTTCGGCTCGGCGGAACCCTTGGCAATGTTGGCGGCGCGCTTCAACAGCACCGACGCCGGCGGGGTCTTCAAAATAAAGGTGAAAGTGCGGTCGCTATACACCGTCACAAGCACAGGGAAAATCATCCCGTCCGGCTCCTTGGCGGTCTTGGCGTTGAACTGCTTGCAGAAATCCATGATGTTCAAGCCGTGCGGGCCGAGCGCCGTGCCCACCGGGGGCGCCGGTGTGGCCTTGCCTGCGGGCAACTGCAATTTGATGGTTGCTTGAATCTTCTTTGCCATGTTCCTTGGTCCTCAGTACTTCATTCACGCTGCAAGCCTCTGCCTCAAGAACCAGCTATCGCTCGCGCCCGTATCGACCAGCAGCTCCAGTTCTTCTACCCTCGAGCGCGAAGCGGGATTCCAAACGGCCAGCTTGTTCGTCCGCGTTCGTCGCGCCTCCAACTCGCCTAGCCCAGCTTCTCCACGCTTGCGAAATCCAGTTCCACCGGCGTCGAACGGCCAAAAATCGTGACCGAAACCTTTAGCCGGCTGTGGTCGTTGTCGATCTCTTCGACGCTGCCATTGAAATTCGCAAAGGGCCCATCGACGATGCGCACCTGCTCGTTGCGCTCGAAAACGACTTTCGGCTTGGGCCGGTCGGTCGGAACGTGCACGCGGTTGATGATGGCGTCCACTTCCGTATCGCTTAATGGAGAAGGCGACGTGGCCGAACCTACGAAGCCCGTGACCCGCGGCGTCGACCGCACGATGTGCCAAGTGTTCTCGTCGAGATCCATCTCTACCAGCACGTAGCCGGGATACGACATACGCGGCGAAACCACCTTCTTGCCGCCGCGCACTTCCACAACTTCTTCCATGGGGATCATCACGCGGCCAATCTTGTCCTGAAGATTGAAAGCCGCCACGCGGCTCTCCAAGCTCTCTTTGACTTTCTTTTCAAAGCCCGAGTAGGTATGGATGATGTACCACTGCATTCCCATCGGTTGCTCTACCCCTTCACACACCAAACTTCTTGAAAATTGCCTGCACGGCCCGCTGCACTCCCAGATCCACCAACCAGAGAAAAACTCCGAAAAATGCCACGGTCACCAAAACCACCCAGGTGGTTGACACCACGTCTTCGCGCGTTGGCCAAGTGACCTGTTTCAATTCCACGCGGGTATCGTGGAGAAATTCCTTGGCCTCAGCCAGCGAGCCCTTGACTTTTTCTCCTAACCCTGACGCCGCCTCGGTAATGGCGTTCCCTTGTTCACCGTTTTTTACTTTTACTGCCTGCGTGGCCATCTTTCCCTCGATTACTTACTTCCTGCGGAAGCCTTTCGCAACCGCTGGTTATTGCTGCGTTCCGTTTCGCCAGGAACGCTCAACTCTGGCAGGGGAGGAGGGATTCGAACCCCCATACCCGGTTTTGGAGACCGGAGTCCTGACCGTTGGACGACTCCCCTGAATTCAAATCCGGTCTACCCTCCAAACCCTCCAGAAGAAAACTACTTCACTTCTTTGTGCGCCGTCTGCTTGCGGCACGTATTACAGAATTTCTTCGTTTCCAGACGCTCGCTGTGCTTCTTCTTGTTCTTCGTCGTCGTATAATTGCGGTTTTTGCATTCGCCGCACTGCAATGTAATCGTCTCGCGCATCGTTTTCCTGCCCTAGTGAACCAAGCCTCAGTTCTGATCTCCCCGGCACTGACATCCATCGCTAAAAAGTAGTCCCAACCAATCAACAGTAGATGCCATCCGTGCTGGTACTCCACGCGCACCCACAAGCCACCGTCACTTGACTCCTGAACATCGTCATGTCAAGTCAAGCCAGCTGTGTCCGCTACAGCCAAGCCACCCTCCCTAGGCACTCTGCGTCCCTCATCGCTCAGGTAAATCACAACCGGCCGCTCCCCAAGCTTGACCACGTCCGGTGTATTCAGCTTGAACAGCAAGCACCGTCTCCAAGTTTTGCTCCATCCGCTGTCCGACATCGGCAAACACGGAAAAGCACCACTTGCAGCTTGTTTTCGCTCCTGCCCGCCTGCTCGCCATCCCTCATAATGATTTCCATAGTGCTCCTAAGCAATCGCCGACTTCGCCTGATCGCTCAGATTCAGGAGCCGGCGCACCACAGATTCTGTAAAAGGCCATACTTGCGTTTCTTCCCAGCGCTGATTCCCTTTATCATAGC
>Ga0066671_10000620_pt1 | contig 11230 bp, 9 predicted proteins | sample GraSoiAngelo_120_FD_62294 | JGI IMG/M metagenome (GOLD analysis project Ga0066671, IMG submission 62294) | Grasslands soil microbial communities from the Angelo Coastal Reserve, California, USA - 14_0919_09_20cm | ecosystem: Environmental > Terrestrial > Soil > Grasslands | place: USA...
GGATCCATCGCGTGCTCGGCGTCGATGAACGCGCAGATGCCGCCGCGCCGCTGCGCCTCGGCGATCACGTGGTAGACGAGGGTCGTCTTGCCCGAGGACTCCGGGCCGAAGATCTCGACGATTCGCCCGCGTGGCAGGCCGCCGATTCCGAGCGCGAGGTCGAGCGAGAGCGACCCGGACGACACCGCGCCGACCGACACCGCCGCGGCGTCGTTCATCTTCATCACGGCGCCCTTGCCGAAAGCACGCTCGATCTGCCCGAGCGCGGTATCCAGTGCTTGCTCGCGATCCACCTCTAGCTCCCTTCTAGCGCCACCGATTGCAGGACTTCGTACTGCGCCCCTGTCGGCCGCAGAACGGACATATAAACAGCAGCTTCGGACGTCACGAACGATCCCAGCTCCGGAAGCGGGGGCTGGAGCCGTGGCCGCTCGCGAAAGCGGATGACGGTGAGGTGCGGCAGCCACGCACGCTGCTCCCGCTCGTAGACGCCGAGCCGCTCCAGACGCTCGTGGAGATCGACCGCCATGCTCGCCGCTCGGCCGCCCTCGTCCTCGAGCACGAGCATGCCGACGCTACGCGTCTCGCGGTAGCCCTTGACCATGAGGATTGCGGGTTCGGCTGCACGGGCGGCCGCCCGCAATTCAGCTCCGACCGCCTCGAGCTCGCCGGCGGGCCGGTGGCCGAGAAATGCAAGCGTGATGTGGAGCTGCGCGCGGCCGACCACGCGGACCCCGGCCGCCTCGCCGAAGGCTTCGGCTTGCCACCGCGACAGCTCCTCGACAATGTCGGCGGGAAGGAGCAAGGCACAGAACAGGCGCAGGCGTTCACGGCCACCGACGCTAGCAGGCACATTCACACGGAACCGTCCCGACTCTGTGACAAGAGCCGCCGCAGCAGGTGCAGCGCAGCGACGGCGGCCCGCGCCCGCACAGTCTCGCGATCGGCGGGGACGCTGAAATGCGCGGCGAGCTCTCCGTCCGGCCCGGTCGCGTGGAGATAGACGAGACCTACCGGCTTTTCAGCCGTGCCGCCGCCGGGCCCCGCCACGCCGGTGTCGGAGACCCCCACATCCGTCTCGAGCCGCTCTCGCACCCCCGCGGCCATGGCCGCCGCCGTCTCGGCCGAAACGGCCTCATGAGCGGCAAGCACATCCGTCGGGACCGCGAGCTCCCGCGTCTTCACGTCGTCCGCATATGCGACGACGGCGCCGCGGAAGACGTCGCTCGAGCCCGGAACCGCGGTCAGCCTCGCCGCGACGAGACCGCCGGTGCAGGACTCGGCGGTCGCCAGGGTGAGGCCACGCTCGCGGCAGAGCTGGAGCACGATCTCGGCCACCGTCCGCTCGTCCTCGGAGAAGAGGAACTCGCCCACCCGCCCGCGCAGACCCGCCGCGATCGCATCCGCACGCTCGATCCCGGCCTCGCCGACGACGAGATCGACGTGGATCTCGAAGTCGCGCGCGCAGACCGTCACCTCCACCCCGGCCCCGTCGCCGCCGGCCTCCTCCAGCGCTCGGGCAACGGCCGACTCGCTGACGCCGTAGAACCGAAGCGTGCGCCGCTCGGGCGCCCGACCGCGCGCGAGCACTTCTCGGACGAGCTCGTTCTCGATCGCCGCCGTCCAGAGCCGCTGCAACTCGGGCGGCGGCCCCGGCAGCACGACGAGGACGGTGCTCGTGATCTGGATCACAAACCCCGGGGCCGTCCCGGCAAGGCCGAGCGAAACAGCTCCCGCGGGCAGCGTCGCCTGTTTGCGGACGCCGGCAGCGAAATCCGCATAAGGGCGGCCGAGGCGGTCCGCCAGCCGTCGCGAGATTGTCGCGATTTCTTGGTCCAGTGCACGATCGAGGACGAGCTCGCGTCCGGCGACGCGCGCCAGCGTCTCGACGGTGCGGTCGTCGTGCGTCGGCCCCAGGCCGCCGGAGATCACGCAGAGATCCGTGCCGAGGCCTGTCCGAAGTGCCCCCTCGAGCTCCTGCGGCGCATCGCCGACGATGACGATCTCCGCGGGTTCGACGCCGAGCGAGACGAGCTCGCGCGCGAGAAAAGGACCGTTCAGGTCGCGGCGGTCGCCGCGAACGAGCTCGCTGCCGGTGACGACGACAACCGCCCGGACCGGGCTCAAGTAGCCGGCGGTGCCTTCCTGATCGACGTCGGCGTGACGAGCAGCTGCTCGGGCTTGGCCTTGGCGGCGCCCGGAATCACCACGACTCGGCCGTTCAACTGCGCGACGAGGTTCTGCGGCTTGCTCGCAGCGAACCAGATCCGCCGGTACGCGAACGGGAGCTGGTGGCCCTGCGTGAGGGTGCCGATGAATTTCTGGACCCCGGCCGCCGAGCCGGCGCGCACGTTGAGCCAGCAGTCGCCGTTCGTGGCGGTCAAGATCAGCCGAGCCTTCGGCGGAGCCGGCTTGTGCTGCCGCTTCTTGGCGACTGTCGGACCCGGCGAGTTGACTCCCTGGACCTGCGGGTTGCCGCTCGAGCCCCACTTCCAGGCGGCGATGACGAGCGCGAAGACAACTGCGATCGCGCCGACGACGACCAGGACGGCGCGGGTCTCGAAGCGCGGCCCGAGCGGCTGCGGCCGGCGCTGGTAGTCGCGCGGCCGCAACGGGGTGTCCTCCTCGCCGGTGACGAAGCGCGAGTTGTACTCGTCCAAGTAGAGCTGCCCTTCGAGCCCGAGCGCGTCCGCATAGTTCCGCAGGAAGCCCTTCACGTACGTGGGCGCCGGCAGTACGTCGAAGTCCTCGTCCTCGAGGGCCTTCAGGTACTTGGCGCGGATCTTCGTTTGCTGCTCTAGCTCGGGGAACTCGAGCTGTTGCCGCAGGCGGGCTTCACGCAGGCTATTGCCGATCTCGAACACGGGCTCGCGCGATTGTAGTGCCGAATGCGCTTAGCGACCAGGGCAACTTCGAGGGTCATTCGGACCAGAGCAGCAACCCGAAAAACGCCAGCGACAGGGCGGCCGTCAGCCCGAGGCAAAGGCCGAGGAGGCCGAGCCACTTCCCCACGCGCGCCGTGCCCTCCCCCACGCGTGAGAGCATCCGCTCGACCCTGAAGCGGGCGCTGCGCGCGAGCAGCACCGCAATCAGGCCGAGAAGCGTCCCGGCGACCGCTTCGCCACCGACGGCTTGTGGCAGATTCACGTTCTTCAGGCGCGTCGAGTAGAGGGCCACCGGAATCGCCGCCAGCGACAGCAGCCCGAAGGCGACGGAGAGCCGCGCCCGGTCGTTCCGCATTCGAACGGCGCTGCTCATCGGCCGCGCCGGCAAAGCCGCCACGGCCTCTCCTGGTCGGCGTCGCAAGCGAGCGCCTTACTGCTTGATGTACGGACGGCCAATGGCGGCGGGAGGAATCGAGCGGCCGATCACACCTGCGACCGCGATCAGGGTCAAAACGTACGGGAGAGTCTGGAAGAGCACGGGCCACGCCGCCGAGCTCGACGCCGAGAGGTCGGGGAGCCGCAACGCAAGCGCGCTCGAGAAGCCGAAGAGGAGCGCGGCCGCGAAGGCGCCGAACGGTCGCCAGCCGCCGAAGATCAGAGCCGCCAAGGCGATGAAGCCGCGCCCCGCGGTCAGGTTCTCCGTGAACGAGTTGAGGAATCCAATCGACAGGAAGACTCCGCCGAGCGCCGCGAGCGCCCCGGAGAGTATGACCGCGCCGTAGCGGGTCCGATAGACGGAGATCCCCAGCGTGTCGGCCGCCCGTGGGTGTTCGCCGACGGAGCGGATCCGCAGACCCACCGGTGTTTTGAACATCACGACGTACGAAACCGGCAGCAGGAGCAGGGACAGCCAGACCATCAGGTTCAGCTGGCCGATCGAGTTGTAGAGGAAGTTGCCCAAACCGTGCGGCGGAATGTGCGAGAGGAACTTGATGTTCACGTCGGGGATGGCCGGCAGGTTGTTGGGCGTGCCGTTGTTGCCGTAGTGCTGGTTGTAGAGATAGCCGGTAACACCGAGGGCGAGGAAGTTGATCGCGGTTCCGGTGACGATCTGGTCCGCGCGAAGGCTGATCGTGAAGATCGCGTGCACCAGCGCGAGCAACGCCCCCGAGAGCATGCCGATGAAGATGCCTCCGACCCAGGACCCGGTCTGGTCTGCGCCGTAGGCACCGAAGAAGGCGCCCATCAGCATCATCCCTTCCAGGCCAATGTTCACGACCCCGCTCCGCTCGGAGAACATGCCTCCGATCGCGGCGAAGGTGAGCGGCGTCGCAAAGCGAAGCGTGGCCGCGAGCAGCGCCGACCAGACGAAGACGCCTTCGAGGTTCGAGGAGCTCGCCCTCATCGCAAGCAGGGCCCCGGCGATGCCCACGAGGCCGATCACGATCGCGCCCCCGCCGACTCGCACCTTGCCGCGCGAGATCGCCCAGATTCCAGCCGCGGCCGCGAGGATTCCGACGGCCACGGGCGCGGGTGCCGTTCGCACGCCGAACGGGGGGAGCGCGAGCCACAGGGCCAGGAACCCCAGCGCGATGCCGACGAGGCCGATCGTTTGCGGCGCGCTCGCCCGCGTCCAGGCGGCACGCTGCAATTGCTCTGCGCGAACGCTCATGGGCCAACCTCGTGAGCGGTTCGGTGGACCGCGAGACGAATTCCGACACGAGTTCTCCAGCGAAACCGGACGCGTAGCGTGCTCACGCCTGCTCCGCCTTGCGCTGGAGCAGCCGGACCTTCTTCCGCGCCTGCCAGAGGTAGAGGATCAGCAGGTCCGCCCCGACGAAGAGGACGACGAGTCCCTGGATGATCCGCGTCAGGTTGCCCGCAAGCTCCGGCTTGAAGATCGAGGGATCGAGATTCCTCGACGAGGTGCCGTTCAGGAGCGCGCCGAACAGCAGCGCGGAGAAGAAGATCCCGATCGCGCTGTTACGCCCGAGCAGGGCGACCGCGATGCCGATGAACCCGATCTGAACCGTCTGCACCGAGATCAGGTCGAGGTTGAACTCCCACCCCAGCAGGTCGATCGCGCCCGCGAGACCGGCGAAGGCTCCGGAGATCGCCATCGCGAGGAAGTAGTTCCGTGCGACGCTGATGCCGCCATAGCGCGCGGCCTCGGCGTTGAAGCCGACGGCGCGGACTTCGTAGCCGAGGGTCGTCCGGTTGAGCAGGATCCAGTAGACGACGAGTGCGCCGAGGGCGATGAAGAAGCCGATGTGCAAGCCCTGGAGCAGCGGGTTGCCCCAGAAGACGTGCAGGTGCGCGCTCGGGGCGATTGACTTCGTCACCGGCGCGGAGATCTCCCGCTTGTCTTGCATCGGACCGTTGAAGCCGACCAGATAGCTCCCGATCCAGAGCGCGATCCAGTTCAGCATGATCGTCGTGATCACCTCGTGTGCGCCGGTCGTCGCCTTGAGCAAGCCGGCGATTCCGGCCCAGGCAGCGCCGGCCAGCGTCGCCGCGGCCATCGCGATGATCACGTGCAGCGGGCCCGGGAGACCGGAGAACCAGACCCCGAACTGGACGGCGGTGATCGCCCCGACCGTGTACTGGCCGTTGCCGCCGATGTTGAAGAGCCCGCAGCGAAATGCGAACGCGACGGCGAGCCCGGTCAGGATCAGCGGCGTGACGACGATCAGCGTCTGCTGGAGGTTGAGCGCTGTCAGGTTGCCGGTGTTCCAGCCGGTCCATTTGACGGCGTTCGGGTAGAAGGTGTGCCAGTGCACCGAGACGGGGCTGAGCCAGCTGAGGCCGCTGCCCTTGAAGATCGCCTTGTAGGTGCTGACCGGGTTCTTGCCCGTGGTCGCATAGACGACGAGCCCACCGATCAGGAACGCGACCAGGGCCGTCAGTAGCGGCGTGATCACGCCGCCCGCGCGCTGGTAAAACGCCAGCCGGGCTGCGACCGAAGGAACAGTGCCTTCGGGGGTCGGCTCGGGGGCCTCGGGAGTCTCGCCGGTCAGATCGGGGGGCTCGCCACTCAGCTCGGTCACGCCGCGACCTCGCGTCCCCCGCCCGTCATCTCGATCCCGAGCTGCTCCTCGCCGACGTCGGGGCCGTGCTCCGCGACGATCCGGCCCTCGTAGACGACGAGGACACGATCGGAGAGAGAGAGGATCTCGTCGAGCTCGAGCGAGACCAAGAGCACCGCCTTGCCGTTGTCGCGGGCCTCGACCAGCTGGCGATGAACGAATTCGATCGCGCCCACGTCGAGGCCACGGGTCGGCTGCGCAGCGATCAGGACGCTTGGTCCGCGTCCGATCTCACGCGCGAGTACGACCTTCTGCTGGTTGCCCCCCGACAGGGCAGCCGCGCGCGTCTGCGGGCCTCCGCCGCGGACGTCGTACCGCTTCAGCAGGTCGCGGGCGCGGCGAACGAGCTGTCTCGGAAACAGCCAGCCCCAGCGCGAGTCGGGCGGCTTGTCGAAATCGTGCAGAGCGAGGTTCTCCGCCAGGGAGAACTCGAGCACGAGCCCGCGCAGCTGGCGGTCCTCCGGAATGTGGCCGAGGCCGAGATCGAGGATCGACGACGGGTTGACGCCGGTGACGTCGCGTCCACCGAGCTTCACGGTCCCGGAGCTGACGCGTTGCAGGCCGCTGATCGCGTCGATCAGCTCCGACTGACCGTTTCCGTCGACCCCGGCGAGACCCACGATCTCGCCGCTGCGGACCTCGAAAGAGACGCCTCGAACGGCCTCGAGCCCACGCTCGTCGATGACGTGGAGATCGTCGATCGACAGCAGGGGCTCTGCCACCGACGGGGCGCCCTTGTCGACGCGCAACAGCACGTCGCGGCCGACCATCATCCGCGCGAGCCCTTGTTCGGTTGCGCCCTGACGGTCGACCGTGTCGATCCGGTTGCCGCGCCGCAGCACGGTGATCCGATCCGCGAGCTCGAGCACCTCGTTGAGCTTGTGCGTGATGAAGATCACGGACATGCCCTGGCTCGTCAGCGTCTTGAGGATCGCGAAGAGCTCTCGAGCTTCCTGGGGCGTGAGCACGGCCGTCGGCTCGTCGAGGATGAGAATGTCCGCGTGCCGGTAGAGAGCCTTGAGAATCTCGACGCGCTGTTGCTGACCGACGGAAATCGACTCCACTCGAGCACCCGGATCGATGGCGAAGTTGAACGAGCTCGAGAGCTCGGCCACACGCTTGTTCGCGGCCCGGTAGTCGAGCAGGACGCCCCCCTGCGTCGGCTCGGTCGCCAGGACGATGTTCTCCGCCACCGTCATCACCGGGATCAGCATGAAGTGCTGGTGCACCATGCCGATCCCGTGCTTGATCGCGTCCTTCGGCGAGTGGAGCCGGATCGGTTCTCCCTTGACGAGAATCGACCCCTCGTCCGGGTGGTACAGACCGTAGAGGACGTTCACCAGCGTCGACTTGCCGGCGCCGTTCTCGCCGAGCAGCGCGTGTACCTCGCCACGGCGAAGATCGAAGTCGACGTGGTCGTTGGCGACGACCCCGGGAAACCGCTTGGTGATTCCGCGGAGCTCGAGAACCGGAGCTTCGTCAACCATCCGCGGTAATCCTAGGGGGCGGGACGGTGCCCGCCCCCCAGAACTGTCATCGCTCGTTACCCGGAGGGCGGCTTGATCTTGCCCTGAGCGATCAGTTTCGCGATCTTGTTCACCCTGGTGGTGATGTACAGCCGGTCATGCGCCGAGAGCTTCTTGCTCAGCCTGCCGTAGCCGACGCCGCCGTTGGAGAGGCCGTAGTTCTTGTTGAAGCCTCCCTTGAAGCCCTTCGGATTCTTCTTGAAGGCGACGATCGCGTCGTAGACGGCGCGGTCGACGTGCTTCGTGGCGCTTGTCAGCATGAACGAGCCGAGGAAGTACTGGTCGGCGTCAACGCCGATACCCCAGATGTGGTTCTGCTTGGCCGCGGTGAGCCCGCCGAGGCCACACTGTCCGGCGGCCTCGAACACGATGCCCGAGCCGGCCTGGATCTGGTTCAGGGTGGTCTCCTTGCACTTCGCCTGGTCGGCGAAGGTCGGATCGTTCGCGTAGTCGATCTTGACCGTGACCTTCCGGTTGGCCTTCTTCGCACCGGCCGTGTAGCCGGCCAGGAAGCGAGTGATCGCCGGCACCTTGTTCGCGCCGACTCCGCTGATGATCTGCTTGCCCTTGTGCGGATGCAGATGAATCTCGAGGCCGGCGATGTAGCCGACGAGATAGCCGGCTTCCTGTTCCCGGAACTGGACGCCGCGGATGTTCGGCGCCTTGCTCGAGAGCGCCGACCAGTCGACGTCGATACCCAGGAACTTCGTGTTCGGGAACGCCGGCGCGACCGCATCGAGAGGGCCGAACTGGAAGTTGACCCCGACGCCGACCACGAGCCCGTAGCCCGCTTGAGCGGCGGCCTGGAGATTCGGCTTTCGGTCGGCCGCCGTGTTCGAGATGTAGACACGACCCTGAATGCCGAGCTGCTTCTCAGCCTTCACCAGTCCGACGTACGACAAGTGGTTGAAGCCCTTGTCGTTGAGACCGCCGACGTCCGTGACATCGGCCACCTTGACGGTCGCCTGGTTCGTGGCGCCGCCGACGCTTGCGAGCACGAGCGCAACCAGAGTCGCGGCCGCGGCAATCGCAAGCGTGAACATTCGTGACTTCACGTAATCCCTCCTACCCGGATGAGAGTTTGGTCGATGCTAACCCGCTAGACCCCGTGTCTGCGAGTCCTCCGAATGTAAGACGTGCGAGTGTCTGCTTAGTTGGCGATGACGCGCGGTAGCTCGGCTTCGTCGATCAACACGCGGCGCGGCTTCGAGCCCTCGTAACCGGAGATGATGCCGCGCCGCTCGAGCATGTCGATCAGGCGGCCCGCACGGGTGTAGCCGACGCGGAGACGGCGCTGGAGCAGGCTCGTCGAGGCCGTCTGGGCCGTGACGACGATCTCGATCGCCCGTTCGAGCAGCGGGTCCTCGTCGGGGTCGAACTCTCCGTCGGCATCGTCATGGTCTTCCGGCGGAGGCTCCGGCGCCTCGAGCAGGCTCTCGTCCAGTTCCTGCTCGCGCTGGGCGCGGCACTGCTCGACGACCAGTGCGATCTCCTCCTCGCTGACGTAGGCGCCCTGGAGGCGCTGCAGGCGCGAGGTGCCAAGGGGCTTGAAAAGCATGTCGCCCTGGCCGAGCAGGCTCTCTGCGCCCGAGGTGTCCAGGATCACGCGCGAGTCGGTCTGGCTGGAGACTGCGAAGGCGATCCGGCTGGGGACGTTCGCCTTGATCATCCCTGTGATCACGTCGACCGACGGCCGCTGGGTCGCGAGCACGAGGTGGATGCCGACGGCGCGCGACTTCTGCGCGAGCCGGATGACGGCGTCCTCCACGTCCTGAGGCGCGATCATCATCAGGTCGGCGAGCTCGTCGATTACGACGAGCAGGTGCGGCAGCGTCGGCTCGCCGCGGGAGCGGAAGGCGCGGTTGGCCTCGTTCAGGTTGCGCGCGCGCACGGCCGAGAGCCGCTCGTAGCGGCGCTCCATCTCGCTGACGACGTTGGCGAGGACGATCGAGGCCTCCTTCGGACTCGAGACGACGGGCGTCAGCAGGTGCGGGATCGACTCGTAGTAGCTGAGCTCGATCTTCTTCGGGTCGATCAGGATGAATCGAACATCGTCTGGAGTCGTGCGGAGCAGGATCGAGGTCAGGATCGTGTTGATGCAGCCGGACTTACCGGAGCCTGTGGTGCCGGCGATCAGGACATGTGGCATCCGCGCGAGGTCGGTCCAGACAGCTGAGCCGGAGATGTCCTTGCCGAGCCAGACCGAGAGCGGGCTCGCCGTCTGCGGGAGGTCGTCGAAGATGTCGCCGAGCGCGACGTAGCTCGGGCTCGCATTCGGCAGCTCGACGCCGACGGCCTGCTTGCCGGGAATCGGCGCGAGGATGCGGATCTCCGTCGTCGCCAGGGCGTAACTGAGGTCGTCCTTGAGCGCGGCGACCTTCGAGACCTTCGTTCCGGGTGCGAGCTGGAGCTCGTAGCGCGTTACCCGGGGCCCGGAGATCTGGCCGATCACGGTCGCCTCGACGCCGAAGTGCGCCAGCGTCTGCACGAGCGCCTCGGCGACGCGCGCGTTCTGGTCGGCCGAGTTGCCGCTGACGGCCGGCGAGTGGCGCAGGATCTTGCGGTCCGGGAGGCGGTAGTCCCTGGCCACGGCCTCGCCGACGTCGAAGAGGCTGGTCTGGTCGGGCGCGGTCTCGGGATCTTCGAGCAGCAGCGGCGCCGGGCCTGGCGGATCGGCCTCGACCACGTCGGGAAACTCGTTGACCGCGTCGAGCACCGGCGCGTGCAGCTCGGGCCGAGGCTTCTCGACGGGTTCGACCAGGCGCAGGTCGGGCGACGGCTCGGGCAGCGCCGCTCGGGCGCGCTTGGCCGCCTCCGCGGTGGCTCGAACCGCGCTACCCGAGCGCCGGATCAGCGCGCCTGCGGAGGCGCCGCTCAGCAGCAGCGTGCCGGCGATCAACGTCGTGATCCCGACGATCAGGACGCCTGTCGAGCCGAGCGCGATCCCAAAGCCGAGCGCGAGTGCGGTGCCGACATACCCACCGTGCGCCCTGCCGAGCGTCAGCATCAGTCCCGCGGTGAAGACCGTCAGGCCGGTCCGGAACGGCCGCATGTCCAGGATCTCGCTCCGGGCGAGGAAGAGCGCGCCGACGATCATGCAGGCGGCCGGGAAGACAGCCCGCGCGGCTCCGATCAACGCCCCTAGCCCGTCGGCGGCCAAACCTCCGGCGAAGCCGCCGCTCCAGCCCAGGTAGATGACCGTGGAGAGAAAGACGCCAACCGCCGCGAGGGCGAGCCCGATCAACTCCGGGTGCTGGTGCCCACGGTGCTTCGCCGCGCGCTTCTTCTTGCGAACGCGAGAGGGCGTGCGCGGTTTGACCAGGCGCTTTTTGCGACGACGAGCCACGGCCGCAAGTCATTCGACGGCTCCCTGGCGAAGCCCTGCTTAGGAGAGATGCCCTAGTTGTCACGCCTATCTACGTCGTGAGCGGCTGAGAGGACATCCGGGCCTCCTTCGAGGCTGTGGGAAGGGAGCGTCCGGCGTTACGTGAATGCGCTGCCGGATACCGGTGGGCGACCTCTGGGCTAAGCAGCCAACGCGCGCAGGTCGTCGAGCGTGCGGCCGAGCAGGTTCTCGCGTAGGTCGAAGAGGCCCGCCCAAAGCGAAGAGCGGTCGAGCGAAGCTCGGATCCGAGCTGCGTCGGCGAGTCCTTCCAGCGCGCGCACGAAGACCGCGAGCTCCAGGTAGGTCTGCGCGACGCGGATCGCGCTCACGTGCACGCCGGCGCGCTTG
>Ga0066671_10000621_pt1 | contig 11193 bp, 11 predicted proteins | sample GraSoiAngelo_120_FD_62294 | JGI IMG/M metagenome (GOLD analysis project Ga0066671, IMG submission 62294) | Grasslands soil microbial communities from the Angelo Coastal Reserve, California, USA - 14_0919_09_20cm | ecosystem: Environmental > Terrestrial > Soil > Grasslands | place: USA...
TCCCGATGAAGCTCGTCGCGCTTTCGCAGGAGCACGGCAAGATCGAGACGTCGACGCGAGTGCGGGTCGGCACGCGGCTGCGCATCATTCCGAATCACTCGTGTCTCACCGCCGCGATGTTCGACGCGTATCACGTGCTCGACAACGGGCGAGTCGTCGATGAATGGCGTCCCGTGCGCGGCTGGTGATGGCTCAGCCGTTGCTACTTCCGAGCGCGGAGGCAGACGATGGCCGACGAGAAAAAAGAGCCGCAGAGTTACGGCAGCCAGGGCGAGTGGGTGCGCGGAACGACGGACGAGAAAGTGAACGATCAGAAGAGCCGTCCGCCGGCGCAGCACGCTGATTTTTACGATGAGCGTCGCGAGGCGGAAACGAGCGGCGACGTGCAGGGCGGACTCGTGTCGCCGCTCCAGCTGGCGGAGAACGTCGAGCCGGCCGGGCCGCCCGGCGATGAATCGAAAGGGCAGAAGAAGCGGTCGCCGGATGGAGATTCGTATTTTCGGAAACGGGATTACGAGTAGCGACGTGGTGCCCTCATCCGCCGCTCCGCGCCACCTTCTCCCGCGCGGCGGGAGAAGGGAGGAGGCCGCCGCATAGCGGGTGGCCGAAGGCCCGGTGAGGGCACTCGCGTTACCATGCGGAGAAGGGAGAGATAGTCCCTCTCCCGCCGCAGCGGGAGAGGGTGGCCGAAGGCCGGGTGAGGGCACTCGCGTTACCATGCGGCAGCCGTGACCGGTCCACTGGCTGCACTCGCGATCGCTACGGGCACCACCGCGCTGGCGATCCTCCTCCTCGGCATCGCCGTGCTCGTCCGCGGGCGCGCGACGACCGTGGCTTCGCTCTTCTTCGCGATCTCCGCATCCGTCAGCGGCTGGCTCTTCGGTTTCGCGCTGATGTACTCCGCGACCGGCGATTCACGCGCGCTGCTTTTCGCGCGTGTCGCGACGGCATTCGCAGCGTTCATCCCGGGCGCGGTCTTTCACTTCAGCGTCGTCTTCGCAGAACGGCTGCGGCAGCGACGACTCATCATCGGCTGCTGGTTCTTCTGCATCATCTCCGCGCTCTCCACCGCGGAGCTCGTGCCCGCGGTTCGCCATTACGAGTGGGGCGTTTATCCGAACGGCTCGTTCTTCTCCGCCGTGTGGGTGGCGGTGTTCGCGGGCGTCGTCATCGCGAGCGTGATGATCCTCCGCCGCCAGCCGGCGACGGCGACCGATGAAGCGCGGCGTCGCGCGCGCAGCGTCATCATCGCGTTTGCCGCGGGCGCGCTCGGCTTCGTCGATTACCTGCCGACGATCGGCATCGGCATCCATCCGTACGGCTTCGTCGCGGTGCTCGCGTTCATCGTGATCGCGGCGCACGCGACGTGGCGCTATCACCTCATCGACATCACGCCGGCCTACGCCGCGGAACAGATCCTCGAAACGATGAAGAGCGCGGTCGTCGTCAGCGATCTCGGCGGAACGATTCGCGTCGTCAATCGCGCCGCCGCGCAGATGCTCGAGTACCCGGATGGCGATCTCGCGGGACGGCACATCAAGACGATTGTCGATCCCGAGGAGAATCTTTCGACGGGGCAGCTGCTGAACAGCATGGGCGTGCTTGAGACGACGATGAAGTGGCGCACGTCGACCGCGCAGAAAATCGACGTGCTCGCGGCTTCGTCATTCGTGCGCGATGCGGGCGGCGCGCCGGTCGGCGTCGTCTACGTCGCGAGCGACATCACCGAGCGCCGTCGCGCAGAGCAGGCGGTGCGCGAAAGCGAGCATCGCTATCGCTCGCTCTTCGAATCGAATCCGCTGCCGATGTGGGTCTACGACTTCGAAACGCTGCACTTCCTCAACGTCAACGAAGCGGCCGTGCGGCACTACGGCTACACGCGCGACGAGTTCCTGGCCATGCGCATCACCGACATTCGTCCGCACGAAGAGATGCCGCAGCTGATGAGCGCGCTCATCGACATCGGCGAGCGCTCGCGCGGCCGCCACTTTCGCCATCTGAAGAAAGACGGCGGCATCATCGACGTCGAGATCGCATCGTTCGAATTTCTCTCCGCCGGAAGACGGATGCGGCTCGTGATGTCGTCCGACGTCACCGAGCGCCGGCGCGCCGAGGAGTTGCTGCGCGACAGCGAGGAGCGGTATCGGAGCCTCGTCGAGCTCGCGCCGGACGCGATCTTCGTGCACGCCGACCGCCGCGTCATCTTCGTCAACTCCGCCGCGATTCGCCTGCTCGGCGCAACGAGCGCGGAGCAGTTCATCGGTCGCGAGATCGTCGAGTTCGTCCATCCCGATTTTCGCAACGTCGTCGATTCGCGACTCAATGCGCTCGACAACTCCGATGACGTGCCGCTGATCGAGGAGAAGCTGATCGGTATCGACGGACGCGTCGTCGACGTCGAAGTCGCGGCGATCTCGTTTCCGTATCACGGCCGCAGCGCGGTGCAGGCCGTCGCGCGCGACGTCACCGAGCGGAAAGGGATCGAAGCGCGTTACCGGCTGCTGTTCGAGCGCAACCTCGCGGGCGTTTATCGCACTGCGCTCGACGGCCGCATCCTCGATTGCAACGACGCCCTCGCCCGCATCCTCGGCTACGCCACGCGCGCCGAGTTGCTGAGCGAACAGACGACGTCGTTCTACTTCGACAACGAAGATCGGCAGCGGATCATCACGATGCTGCGCGATCAGAAATCGCTGTCGAACGTCGAAGTGCGGCTGCGGCGGAAAGACGGTTCGATGGTTTGGGTGATCGAGAACGTGACGCTGCTCGAAGCGCCGGGCAGCGAGCCGGACATCTGCGAAGGGACGATCATCGACATCACCGCGCGGAAAGTTGCCGAGGAGCAGATCGAGTTTCAGGCGTACCACGATTCGCTCACGACGCTGCCGAACCGGCTGCTGTTCCGCGATCGCATCACGATCGCGCTCGCGCACGCGCGGCGCACCGGACGACACGCGGCGGTCATGTTCCTCGACCTCGATCAGTTCAAACTCGTGAACGACACGCTCGGTCACACGGTTGGCGACGGACTGCTGCAGGCGACGGCATCGCGACTCGCGAAATGCGTTCGTGCCGGCGACACGGTTGCGCGAATGGGCGGCGATGAGTTCACGATTCTCCTTGCGGACATCGCGGAGTCGCGCGATGCGGCTGTCGTCGCGCAGAAGGTGCTCGAGACTGTCGCCGAAGAGGTGACGGTCGACGGACACGAGCTCTTCGTTACGACGTCGATCGGAATCGCGGTGTTTCCGGCCGATGGCGCGGATGCCGAGGCGTTGCTGAAGAATGCGGATCGCGCGATGTACCGCGCGAAAGAAATGGGCCGCAACAACTACCAGTACGCGTGATTTTCCGGACCGCGGGCGTCCCGCCCGCTGGTCCGGCGGCGTCTCGCCGCCGCTTCGCGGCTCCCGGCGTGGGCGAGACGCCCACGCGACCAGCGGGCGGGACGCCCGCGCTCCGGAGATACAATCGCGCGCTATGCATGCCGCGACTCGCGTCCTTCTCGCCGCCGCCCTTTTCGCTTCGCTGCAGGTCGCGCCCGACCTCGACGAGCGTCTCGCCAGGTACAAGAAAGTCGAGATGCCGTTCTCGTACGCGAGCTACACGCCGCGCGAGCAGACGCTCATCAAAGAGATGGTCGCCGCGTGCCGCGATCTCGAGAACGTTTACTGGCGCCAGAACAACCCGGAAGACATCGCGCTCTACAATCAACTGCGCGTGAGCAGCGATCCGAAAGATCGCGCGACCGCGCACTACATCTGGATCAACGGCAGCCGTTTCGATCAGCTCGATGAGAACAAGCCGTTCATCGGCACGGGCGAAGACATTCCGGGCCGCGCGCTGTTCCCGCGTGGTGTGACGCGTGCGGAAATCGAGGCGTACGTCGCCGCGCATCCGCAGCAGAAGACGGCGATCTACGACGAGCGCAGCGTCGTCGAACTGGTCAGCCGCACTCCGCTGAAGCTGAAGACGACGCCGTATCACGTGAAGTACGCGAAGCAGCTGCAGTCGGCGGCGAAACATCTTCGCGCGGCGGCCGCGGCGAGTGATGACGCGGCGTTCGCGAAGTATCTGCGCGATCGTGCGACGGCGCTGCTGACCGACGATTACTACCCGAGCGATCTGCTGTGGGTGAAGCTGCGCAATCCGAAATTCGATCTCATCTACGCGCCCTACGAAACGTACCTCGACAATCTCCTCGGCGTGAAGACGTCCTACGGCGCCGCGGTGCTGATTCGCAACGAAGCGGAGAGTCAGAAACTCGCGGTGTTTCAGAAGTACGTCCCCGACATTCAGGATGCGCTGCCGGTCGCGGCGGAAGATCGTCCGTCGAAGAAGGGACATGAGACGCCGATGGAAGTGATGGACGCGCCGTTCCGCGCCGGCGATTTGCGGCACGGCTATCAGGCGGCGGCCGACAATCTGCCGAACGATCCACGTATTCACGAGAAGGTCGGCTCGAAGAAGATCTTCTTCAAAAACTTCATGGATGCGCGCGTCGACTACGTGATCCTGCCGGTTGCGAAGCTGGTGATGCGCCCGGATCAGTCGGCGAAGGCGACGGCCGAGGGCTATCTCGCCGCCGTGATGATGCACGAGATCTCCCACGGCCTCGGGCCGGCGTTCGCGCGCATCGATGGTAAACAGGTTGACATTCGTGCGGCGATCGGACCGACGTACTCCGGACTCGAAGAAGCGAAGGCGGACGTCACCGGCATGTTCGGTCTGCAGTGGCTCGTCGATCACGGCGCGCTGCCGAAGGAACGGCTCGAGGAGTATTACGCGTCGTACGTCGCCGGCATCTTCCGCACCGTTCGTTTCGGAACGGCGGAGGCGCACGGCCGCGCGGAGATGATGGAGTTCAACTATCTCTTCGAGCGCGGCGCGATCACGCGCGATGCGCAGGGGCTGTACGTCATCGACTACACGAAGATTCCGGCTGCGCTCGCGTCGCTCACGAAAGAGCTGCTGGAGATCGAAGCGACCGGCGATCGCGCGCGTGCCGAAGCGTGGTTTGCGCGTTACGAAAAGATGCCGGCTGAGCTGCACACGGCGCTCGAAAAAGCGAAGGACATTCCGGTCGACATCGATCCGCTCGTGCCGTTTCACGAGGGCGTTGAATGAGTCCTTGCTGAGTTTGACTTCGCGCGCGGCGCCATCGAGTATGGCGCCCGGAGAGCTTCATCAGATGCCAGAGCAGTCCAAACGGGTTCTTGTCGTCGAAGATGACGCCGTCCTTCGGCAGCTCCTTGCAGCCACGCTTCGCCGTCGCGGTCTGCACGTCGATGAGGCCGCGGATGGCGAGCAGGCGCTCGCACTGGCGTCGACCAATCGATATGCGGTGATGCTGCTCGATCTGTTGATGCCGGTGCTCGATGGTTTCGGCGTCCTTGAAGCGATCGAGAGCGATGAGCTCGCGCCGCAACCCGTCGTCCTGGTCATCACCGGCGGCGATCGCGCGGCCGTCGAACGCCTCGGTGCGCATCGCGTGCACGGCGTAGTGCGCAAGCCGTTCGATGCGGAAGACCTTGCGAACGTAGTCGTCGCGTGTGCGGAGATTCGCGAGCGGTCGAATTTCGAGACGATGGCGATTGCGACGATGCTCGCAGGCGGACCGTTTCTCGCGCTGCTGAACCGGCTGCCGTAGCGGCGTCAGCGCAGCTGGCGCAACAGGTCGGCGAGCATCAGCAGCACGGGCGTCGTCGTGCAGAGCATCGAGCCCATCGACGATCCGTCGCCTTCGCCGACGCCCGCGCACTGACGCACGGACGCGAGCAGCTCTTCGACTTCGAACGGCTTCTCGATGATTCCGCAAATCGCGTACTGCCGCGCGCGCGACAATTCGCCGCGCGTGAGCGCCGCCGTCAGCACGAGTACACGCCGAAGTGTTTCCGGCGAATGCTCCTGCAGGTGCGCGAGAACGCCGAAGCCGTCGAGCACCGGCATTCGAAGGTCGAGCAGGATCGCGGCGTATTGCGAGTGCTGTAATTTCTCGAGCGCGATGGCGCCATCAGAGGCGACGTCGACGAAAAATTCGCGCTGCAGCAATGCACGGACGAGCGTGCACGTGCCGTCGTTATCGTCGACCAGGAGGACGGCGGGCTTTTCGATTTTGGACATCGCCGGGTGAGCGGGTATTCTACATCACAAGGCGCTGCGTCCTTCCTGCCGGAGTGCGGGAAGGATTGCCCGCCGCCAATCACGAAATGGACGACCGCCAGGCGAAGCGCCAGCTCAACGACCTCAAGCAGCTGAAGCGCGACCGCGAGGACGTGAAACGCCTCGAAAAAGCGGGCAAGCTGCGCCGTACGCTGAAAAAAAAGAGCACCGCGCGCGAGGGCGGCGTCACCGAGGAGAATTGGGAGGCGGTCACCGATCAGGAGCATGTGAAGGGGAAGAAGCGCCGCACGCCCTCGGCCAGCGAGCTCGCCGAACAGCTGCGCGAAAGTTCTTCCGATGACGAGCTCGCGTTCGCCGATGTCGACTTCGCGGAAGCGGCGATCGTCATCTCCGTCGCCAGCGGACGCTGTCGCGTTTTCCGCGATGGTGAAGAGCTCGACTGTCTCGTGCCGCCGGAGATCGCGGTGCGACAGAAAAGCGCGCTCGCGGTTGGAGATCGCGTCGTCGTCGAAGCCGCGGGTGACGTGAATCGCCTCGCCGGAATCCTGCCGCGGCGCACGGTACTGTCGCGTCCCGATCCGCTCAACAAACATCTGCAGCGACTCATCGCCGCAAACATCGACGTCGTGATTCACGTCGTGTCGGTGAAGGCGCCGCCGCTGCGGCCGCGACTCATCGATCGCTACTTCATCGCCATCCAGCGCGGCGGCGCGCAGCCGGTCATCTGCGTCAACAAAATCGATCTGCTCGACGACGCCGCGCGCCAGCGCGAGCTCGCGCAACTCACCGTCTACGAAGATCTCGGCGTCCCCGTCGTTCCATGTTCGACGCGCGATGGTGAAGGCATCGAACGGCTGCGCGAGCTCGTCGAAGGAAAGACCGCGGCGCTCGTCGGCCACAGCGGAGTCGGGAAGTCGTCGATTCTGAATGCGGTCGATACGAAGCTGCAGCTCGCGACGAACTCACTCCATCGACGCGGAACCGGACGTCACACCACGACCGCATCTTCGCTGTACGACTTTGGCGGCGGAACATATCTCATCGACACACCCGGCATTCGCGAGTTCGGGCTGTGGGATCTCGATCTCGAGTCGCTGCGCGATTACTTCCCCGAGTTCGCGGAGCCGTCGGAGTATTGCCGCTTCAACGACTGCACGCATTTGCACGAGCCCGGATGCGCGGTGAAGGAGCGGGTGGAGAACGGCGAGCTCAGCGCGGCGCGTTACGCGACGTACGTGCGACTCGCGGAAGACATCACGCAGCCGAAGTAGAATCGCGGCATGCGCCGACTACTCATTCTTCCCGCTCTCGCCGTCGCCGCTGCGTGCACCACGCGTCCGATGCTGACGCGTCCCGCCGCCGCGAACGCGCCGGCTGCGATGCCGACCGCCACGACGCCGCCGATGCCAAACGATCCGGTGAAAAATCCTGCCGTCGCCGGCGCCAAAGCCGTCGATCTCATCGATCACCTCGGCGACTCCGCAGCGACCGCGGTGCCGGTGCCGAAAGACGCGCCGAACGAAGGCATCGATTTTGAGAACAACTGGATCTACGACCGCTTCGGCCGCTTCCGCCGCGACAAGTGGGCGATTGCGCAGGCCGAGGGGCGCCACTACAAGGTGCTGACGGTGGAGCTCGCGGATCACACGTTTCGCACCGTTTACTTTGACATCACAGAGTCGTGGGATGCGTGGAAACCGTCGTCGCCGAAGCAGTAGGGAGGATCAATGTCACGACTGGTCGTTCGCGCATTCTCGATTTCGATCGACGGCTTCGGAGCCGGTGCCGATCAGAGCATCGACAACCCGCTCGGTGTTGACGGGCCGGAGATGTTCCGGTGGTTCATGCACACGCGTACCTGGCAGGAGATGCAGGGCGGTAAAGGCGGCGATGAGGGGACGGCGGATGACGAGCTTGCGGCGAAGTCGTTCGACAACATCGGCGCGTACATCATGGGACGAAACATGTTTGGTCCCGTTCGCGGGCCGTGGCCTGATGAAAGCTGGAGAGGCTGGTGGGGCGAAGAGCCGCCGTATCACACGCCGGTTTTCGTGCTGACGCATCATCCGCGCGCGCCGCTCACGATGCAGGGCGGAACGGAGTTCCGATTCGTGACTGACGGAATCGAAAGCGCGCTGGAGCAGGCGAAAGCTGCCGCCGGCGATCGCGACATCCGCATCGGTGGCGGCGTGTCAACGGTGCGGCAGTACCTGTCGGCAGGATTGATCGACGAGCTGCACCTCGTGATGTCGCCGGTGTTGCTCGGACGAGGCGAGAACCTTCTGCACGGCATCGACACACGCTCGCTCGGGTACGAATGCGCGCAGCACATGGCGGGTACGCGTGCTGTCGCTCATCTGATGCTGCGCAAGCGCGCGTGAGTCACCCGCGCCACAGAAGAATTTGAGCGACGATCGCGAAGAGCCAGTACTGCCCGATGATCAGCGCGGCGACGAGGATCGGCACGCCGGCGGGGAATGACGATTCCTCAATCTGCGGACGCTGCGCGGCCGGGTATTCGGATTCGCGTGCGCGCGACGCGAGCTTCCACGCGTGGATCGCGAGTGATGACATCGTCACCTCGGCAAGCAGCGGCTGTGACGCATACATCATCCGAAACGCGATCGATGCCAGAAACGCGAGGCCGAACGCACCGCGGTTGCCGATGTAGAAGTAGCCGAAGCCGTTCGTCGTCATGTTCAGCAGCGCGGCGACGCGCGGATTGTTCGGCGCTTCGACCTCGATGCCGGCGTTGTGCTCGCAGGCGGTGAAGTACGCGTCGACGGGCGCGAGCACGTAGAACATTACGATCAAGCGGCAGGCGATCTCGCGGCCTTCACTGGAAGCAATCGCCGCGATGATCGCGACGAGCGTGATGATGAGCATCGCCCATCCGCGTGTCGACGCCTCGCAGTAGATCTGACCGACTCCGGGGAGGAGCATCGAAGACGCCCGCGCGTCCGGCGCTGAGGCGGGTGAGTGGCGGCGTTCCGTACTGCGTGAGTGGCGGCCGGGAGTCGGAGAGATCGAAGATGGACATCCAAAAGAAAAAGGCCCCGGTTTCCCGGGGCCTCATCGCGTTGAGCGAATTGAGAGCGATTAGCGGGTCTTGATGCAACCGCCGTTCGCGTTCGACCACTCGTACTGGTAGCCGAAGCCGCCCGTGCCGATGAACGGCGACGGGGTCCACGCGCACTTGTCGTCAGCTTCGTTGCCCTGACGGTCAAACCACGCATTGCCGAGGGCGTCGGTGACGGCCTCACGCGTTTCGTGGCAAACGAAGTGCTCCTGGTTCTGAGCGACCGTGAAGCCGGTCGCCGAGCAGCCGCTGCAACCCGGCCACGGCTCGATCGAGTACTTCACGTTCTTGCCGGAGGCATCGGTGTAGTGGCTGTGGTACGCGCAGTAGCCGAGGCTCGGGCCGCCGCACGACGTCGAGGTGCCGTCCTGCGAGTACGAGCCGCTCGGGGTGAAGACTTCGTAAATGGCGTTGTAGTCGACGCCGTGGCCGGCGATGTACGCCTTCACTTCCGACTGCACGATCGCGTCGGTGACGGCGGTCGGAGGCGTGGAAGTGTCGAACCAGTCAGCCTGGTTCACGAGGCTGCCGGTCGCGACGTTGCCGTAACCCGAAACCGGGTCCTCACCGTAGTACTGCGTCACGGTGTTGTACTCGCCGGTGGTTCCGAACTGATTGCGGAACGCCTGAATCTCGCTCGCGTACGCCGCATTGGCGCCGCCCGAGGCGAACGACGCACCCCAGAAGATGAGAACGACATTGGCATTACGAATGACGGTGCCGCCAGTGTGATAGGTGAGGTTGCCGGTCGCTCCGCCGCCACCAGCCTGTCCGCTGACCGGGTGAGCATGGCCATTACCGAGGGTTAACTCAACCTGCTGCGCGTATGCGGCACCGGTGATTGCGAGGGCGAACATCACGATCAGGACCTTTTTCATTTCTTGTCTCTTCCCCTGTTGTGTTGTTATTTTTGATTCGTTTGCTGAAGCGTTGCGACCGGGTCCAAGAGCAACGGCGCGGCCAAGTACCTAACTTATTGAAAACAAACGAAAACGTGCCTGAGTCCGCCTGAGGCGTGCGCACGTCCTGACCCGATTACCGCCCACACGGCGGGTCAAAAAGTGCGCAAAGGGTCAGCAACGCTACCTCCTTCACATCAGCCGTGAAAAAGCGGCCAAACTGCTGTGAATTTTTTGCGGGAAAGATTCTGCACGTCTGCCGGTAGCAAAAGTCACACTTCGATCACCCCGCATTACGAAGGGCGCCCTCCCAACTAATTCAACCGCCGGTCTCAGACCGGCTCAGGAGGGCTTATGCGTCGTGTATCGAAGGTGTTTGCAGTTTCTGTGGTCGTCGTCTGTCTCGCCGTTCCGTCATTTGCCGGAGTCAACGGCACTCCTCGTAAGAGCGCGCCGAAGAAACAGCTGAATCCGATCGTCGAGCTTTTTCACCGCTTCACCGCGCGCGTGTTCGACGGAGGCGACATGTCCGTGCCGAAGCCGTAGCCGTGACTGGCGGCCGGTGCGCACGTCGCACCGGCCGTCGTTTTCACATCGCGGTCGACTGCCGCACGACTTCGTTCCGTCGATAGACGATGTAGTCGTGCAACTGGCGAACTTTTTCCGGCGACGCCTTCGCCGCATCGATGGCGATGCGCAATTGCTCGAGCGCCTCGATGACGCGATGGTCGAGCTCTGCGTCCGCGAAGTCCCTCGCGACCTCTCCCGCGACACGCGCGGCTTCGCGATGATCGCCGCGTCCGATGAGCGCCTCCGCGATTCGTAATCCGCAGAGTCCCGCTTCTTCGACCATGCCGAGTGCGGCGAGTGCCGTCCGCGCGTCGGAGAGATACGCGAGTCCCGCGAAGTGCGCACCGCGCGCGATGAGCAGCGTGCCGGCGCCGCGCTGCGTCCGCGTCGCTTCCGCCGTCAAGCCGAGATCGTGGAATCGCGCGATCGCTTCGGAGAAGTGAATGTTCGCCAACGACGTGTGGCCGAGATGCGTGGCGCAGTAGCCGGGGTTGTTGTGAAGGCGCGCTTCGGATTCGATGT
>Ga0066671_10000624_pt1 | contig 11178 bp, 11 predicted proteins | sample GraSoiAngelo_120_FD_62294 | JGI IMG/M metagenome (GOLD analysis project Ga0066671, IMG submission 62294) | Grasslands soil microbial communities from the Angelo Coastal Reserve, California, USA - 14_0919_09_20cm | ecosystem: Environmental > Terrestrial > Soil > Grasslands | place: USA...
TGCACGTCGTTCGCAAGGAGCGCGAAGATTTCTACGACGTCATCGACAGCACCGATGACGAGACCTGGAAGACACAGACCGCCTGCACCGAGTGGGAGATCCGCGATGTCGTCGGGCACCTGGTGGACGTCACCGAGGGCTACATCGAGCGCTTTGGCGTGGCTCGGGCAAAGGACGCCTTCCCCGAGGCCCTTGGCCTGCCCGGCATGGCGTCCCTGCTGGATTCCGGCGCCAAACGGTTCCGGACGTCGTCGCGAAGCCAGTTGATCGCGCGCCTCAAGGGCTCGTCGACCAAGTTGTTCGAGATCTTCGATGCCCTGACTCCGGACGAGTGGACCAGCGAGCTCATTCCGCACGTCTACATGGGCCCGCTTCCGACCATGATCTACCCGGCGTTCCAGCTGATCGACTACTCGGTCCACACCTGGGACATGCGCGCCGGCCTCGGCGAGATCCAGCCGCTCAGCAGCGATGCGGCTAACACCTTGATTCCCTACATGTTCATCGTGTTGCAGAACACCGTCGATGCCGAGGCGGCTAAAGGCCTGGATGCGACCTGGGGCGTCCGTATCAGCGGCGATGCCGGCGGCACCTGGAAGCTCCAGCTGAAAGATGGCGCGCTGACCTATGCGGAGGGAAGCGTCGCCGGCTGTCCGGTCGTCTTCAACTTCGACGCCAATGACTGGGTCCTGACGGCGTACCAGCGTTTTCCCGGAGGCGCGGTGATTGGCGACCGGCAGCTCGCCTACAAGATCCGTCGGCTGTTCTTCAAGATTTAGCAGGAGGAGCGATGGCTACGGTTCAAGTCGACTACCAGGCGAAGCGCGAGGCGCTCAAGGTGAAGTATCTAAAGCCAAAATCCAAGCGGCCGGCGACGACGGCACGAGGTATCCACCACCTGGCGCTGATCTGCTCCGACATCGAGCGCACGATTCAGTTCTACAGCCAGGTGCTTGGCTTTCCGCTGGTCGAGCTATTCGAGAATCGCGACCTTAAGAGCTCGACGCATTTCTTCCATGACCTCGGGCATGGGAATCTGCTCGCCTTCTTCGATTTTCCCGAGGATCCGATGCCGCCGACGCGGGAGGCGATCGGGGGGATGCACCACGTCTCGATCTCGGTGCCGCGCGAACAGTTCGAGCGAATCCGCGGCGAGCTGGACAAACGCGGGACCGAGTACTTCGGCCCCGATCGGGTCGAGAACTCGCTTTACTTCAAAGGACCGGACGGCGAGCTCCTCGAAATCGAGGCGGATCCGCTCGAGGTCATGGAGGGCCGGCCGCTCGCCCAGTAAGGCCTGGACCATTCAGGCGCCCCGCGTCCTCTTCGGGCGCGGGACGGTCGGGCAGGTGGGTGCGGAGGCCGCGGCGCTCGGCGACCGCATCCTCTATATATGCACGCCCAGCCTGAAAGACTCGGCGGCGGCCCGGCAGGTCCGCGAAAGCCTGGGGAATCGCCTGGTTGCCGAATTCAGCGGAGTCGCACCGCATGTTCCGGTGGAGGCGGTCGAAGCCGCGCGGGCCCTGGCGGTTCAACACCGGGTCGAGGGCGTCGTCGCGATGGGCGGCGGAAGCGCGATCGGTGTGGGGAAGGGCGTCGCGGTTGATGGTACTCCCTCGCCCGGAACGGGGGAGGGTCGGGGTGGGGGCATGGCACTCGTTGCGATCCCGACGACCTACGCGGGCTCCGAGATGACGCCGGTCTTTGGCACGCGCGATGCGGACAAGGGCGTCAAACACGTGCGTCGCGACCCGGCGGCGCTTCCGAGCCTTGCGATCTATGACCCGGAGATCACGATCGACCTTCCAGCCGAGATCACCGCCTCCACCGCGATGAATGCGCTGGCCCACTGCGTCGAGGCGTGCTACGCGCGCGACGTAAACCCGGTCATCCCACCGGTAGCGCTCGAGGGAATCCGGCACATCGTTCGCGCACTCCCTCTCTGTGTCAGCAACGGTCACGATCTCGATGCCCGCGAAGCCCTGTTGACCGGCGCCTACCTCGCGGCCTTCAGCATTGCCAACGCCTCGATGGCGCTCCACCATGGGGTCTGCCACGTCCTGGGCGGGCGCACCGGCGTCGCCCACGGCGTCCTCAACGCCGTCATGCTGTCGCACGTCATACGTTTCAATGCCGATGCGGTTCCGGATGCGATGGCACAAATTGCCGACGCGATGGGCGCCGGGGCGCGGACGCGGGACCTGGAGGCTGCGGCGCGATTCGTCGCCGCGTTTGTCGAATCGCTGCCGGTGCCGCAACGTCTCCGCGACGCCGGAGTGGCCGCAGATAGCCTCGATCCAGTCGCGAATGACGCGGCCAACAACCCGACCGTCCAGTCGAACCCAAAGGCCGTCAACGCAAAGGAAATTCGGCAGATCCTGCAAGCCGCCTGGTGACGGGCCGCGCCGAGGCTGAGAGCGCTGTTACTTTGGGGAACCGCCGGGCGTTGGACTGAGGACCGAAATCGTGACGGACGGGTTGCTCGAAGCGAGCCCGTCAATGACCGCACTGGCCAGCAGTACGGCGGCCAGGGCAACGCCAATGAAGATAACGATCGCCGCCCAGGGACGCAGCAATGGTCGACTCAACGCCCTTCCTCCTTCGGGGTGGCTCGCCGCGTGCAGACACATTTGCACAGCTTCGGCCGGAGGTCAAGAGCGGCGAACCGGCGTCGTAACGCATCCTTATTAGTTGTTGGGCACCGATCCGCCGGCGCTGAGTCCGGTCCTCCAGCCGCCACTCTCTGCAACACCGGTGAACTGGCGCCGCAACCTGGCCGCCCTCTGGCTAGCGGAGCTCACCGCAATCCTCGGCTTCTCGTTCGCGTTTCCCTTCCTGCCTCTCTTCTTGCATCGAGAGCTGGGTATTCCCAATGGGCCCCAGCTCGCCTTCTGGTCCGGGATCTCGGCAGGGGCGACCGGCTTTGCGCTGGCTCTCACCAGTCCCATCTGGGGACGGCTCGCCGACCGATATGGGCGCAAACCGATGCTGGTCCGCGCGATGATCGGCGGCGGTATTTCGGTCGGCCTGATGGGACTGTCGCAGTCGGCGCTGCAGCTAACGGCATTGCGCGGGATCCAGGGGGCAAGTTCCGGCACCGTCGCCGCGGCCACCGCCCTGGTGGCGACCGAAACGCCGAGCGCTCACCTCGCATGGGCGCTGGGCATCCTGAATTCGGCGATCTCGCTTGGCAATGCGGCCGGTCCGGCTGCGGGCGGCCTGGCGGCGAACGTTCTCGGACTTCGCGCCATCTTCCTCGGTGGCGGTCTCCTGCTGCTGCTCGCCACGGTGCCCGTCCTGCTGGTCGTGCAGGAAGGCCCGCGGCGGATCGCGCGCGTCGACGCGGGGCCGCCGATGCAGGTCCTGCGCGCGGCGCGAGCCGGCACGATCCCGGCGCTGGCCGTGCTGATGGTGGCGCAGGCGCTGCAGCAGACGAGCTACAGCGGCGCCCAGCAGCTGGTGGTCCTCCGGCTACTCGAGATGATGCCGTCGACCCAGGCGCAATCGCTGACCGGCATCACGTTTGCTGCTGCCGGGATCGCGACGGCGCTGGCCGCCGTCACCTATTCACGGTTGCTACGTCGCAGCACCTACCGCATCATCGTCACAACGGCGGCCGCCTTGATGGGCCTGATGTTGCTGGGCAGCGCCCTGGCGGCGACGCCGCTGCTGCTGATCGCGACTTTCGTCATCGCCAGCTTTGTCAGCGGCTCGCTGATCCCGGCGCTGGGCGCGATGATCGGACTCGAGGCCCCAGCCGTCATTCAGGCCACGATCTTTGGCGTCAGCTCGAGCGCGATCTCGATCGGCTTCGGCCTCGGTCCCCTGGCGGGTGGCTTCATTGCCTCGGCGGCCGGCGTTCGATCGGCACTGGTTGCCTCCGCCGTCATTGCGCTGCTGACTGCCGCGCTTCTTGGCTTCCTCGCACGCGAGCCGCGGCCTATCATCGGAAGAGGGCGGCAATAGTAACAAGGAGCGGGCATGTCGACGGTCTGGGAATCGATTGAGGAGCGCGAACGTCGCGTTCGCGGCAGCAGGACCACAAGCGTCATGGCCAGAGCGGCCGAGCAGGCGCCAGACGGCAAGACGCTCAGCGAGGCATTCGCCAGCCGGCCGTTCATCAGCCGAGACGATCTCAAGCGCATCGCCGAGCAGTCGTATGAACGACCCGTCCTCACGCTGTACCTGAACTTCTCACCCGATCGTTTGGTTCGAGCCGATCGTCCCGTCTTTCTCAGCGTTTTCAGCAGCATGCGGCACCAGGTGCTCGAATCGAAAAAGGGGTATCTGGAATCGTTGCCCCATGAGCACCGGATAGGCGTGCGAGATGACCTCACCCAGCTCCAGGAGTTCCTCGAGGGCTATGAGCCCGAGGGCGCTCGAGCGCTGGTTATCGTCAAGAGTGGCGACCAGCTCAATCGCGTGGTGCCGCTTCCGCTGCGAGTCGCCGACCATCTCATGATCGAACCGGATCCGTACCTCCAGCCGCTCGAGGCGATCATCGAGAGCCAGCACCGCCTTCTCGTGCTCACCGTGGCCAAAGACCAGACGATCGTCTCGATTCACGAGCTTGGCTATGAGCGTGACGTGGATATGATCGCCGAAGACCTGCCTCGAGAAACGCATGAGGCATTCCGAGAGGGAAAAACCGAACGGCATCGCGAGGTGCATGTGATCTGGCACTTCAAGGCTTCGGCGCAGCAGGCCGAGCGGATCTTCCGTGACGCCGGCTGCGACATGGTCCTCCTGGTTGGTGAGGACAACATCGTCAAAGAGTTCGAGGATTACCTGCCGAAAGCCCTCCAGCAGCGGCTGGTTGGACATCTCCAGCTCCCACCTGACGTCCGACCGAACGAGCGGCGGGCGGCAATCGGCAAGGTCCTCACGGAGCGACGGGCGAAGGAAGAGGGCGATGCGCTGGAGGGGCTTGGCTTTTACCAGGGCCACCAACGTTTGGCCTCGGGCCTTGACATGGTGATCAGCGCCGGCAACCTGTTTCTGATGCGGCAGCTTTTCGTCCGCGACGACCTTGCCGGGGAAGGGTTCATCTGTCACACCCATCATTTCCTCGCGCTCAAGCCGGGCGCATGTCCGTTTGACAACCAGCCGCTCGAGGGCGCCGCCAATTTGCTCGACGAGCTGATCGAGATGGCCCGGCTGCATGGCGTCGACGTCATGATGGTTGGCGAGCGGAAGGATTTGCTCGAGCCCTACGAGGGGATCGCGGCGGTCCTGTTCAACGGCGCGCCGATCGAGCAGCTGCGAACAACCGCCGTTACGAGCTGATCAGGTGGCGGCGGAGCCGAACGTTGTTCAATGCCCGAACTGCGGCAAAGGCAATCGGGTGCCTCCTGCTGCCACGGGCGCCCCGCATTGCGGCAACTGCGGCGCGACGCTGCCCTGGCTGACCGAGACCGGTGAGGCCGACTTCGCGACCGTCGTCGAGAAGAGCAGCTTGCCCGTGCTGATTGATTTCTGGGCACCCTGGTGCGGTCCATGCCGGATGGTGTCTCCGGCGTTGGAACAAATCGCGAACGAGCGGGCCGGGCGCCTGAAGCTGGTGAAGGTGAACACCGATGACGCCCCCAATCTCTCGCAGCGGTTCGGCATCCGCGGCATTCCGACGCTGGTGCTGATGGCGCATGGGAAAGAGGTCGGCCGAAGCGTTGGCGCTCAACCGGCACCTGCCCTGCGCACCTGGGTCGACGGCCAGCTCGCCCAAGCCCCGGGGTGAATTTGCCTCCCAAGTGGGGAGGGGCTCGGCCAGGGGACCTTTGCCGTCTTACGACTTGACTCAGGCTCATCATTACTGATAGTTTGAGTATCAGATTACACGCGGAGTCTACTGTCGGCTACATCGGGTAGCCGAAGGAGGGAAGCAAGCAATATGTGTCGATTGCGTCATCGATTCTTGATCGGTCCGCTGGCGGCGCTGATCGGGGCGGCGGCGGTCGCGGCAGTCCCGATGGCCGGATTCGCGGCGAGCGGCGGCGACAGCAATCGTGGCGATGTCTGGGTCGACAACGTCGGCCAGCCCGCGGGGCCGGGCCACGAGATGGATCCACACCTCGCCTGCGCCAACATCAACCTATGGGGCGCCGACCTGGGCGATGCCTCAGGCAGCTTCACGATCGACGGCTGGCCGCCCTCGGGCCAGCAGGAGCAGGTCTACCCCGCGAGTGGCGCAGCGGCGTGGCACTACGGGGGCGGCAAGCAGGCGCAGGTGATCGCCGTTATCCCGGTTCATACATTGATTGCGAACGCGGCGGCGAAGGGCGACACCCCGGCGCACCAGGGCTATCACTTCAAGTTGCAATTGAGCCAGGACCCGCAGAAGCACAAGACTTTCTGGGTCAATTGCCCGGCGGGCTCGACCTCCGGTGGGGGCACTACGAGCGGCGGTGGAAGCACCGGCGGTGGCGGCGGTGGAGACACGGTCGGCAGCTCGCCGGCCGGTGCCTCGGCCAGCGGCGCATCGGCTGAAACCGGCGGCGCGAGCGTCTCGTCCACGCCGGCCGGACTGGCGCAGACGGGTGGCGGTCAACTCCTGGCGGTCATGCTCGTGGCTGGGCTGATCCTCCTCCTCGCCGGCCTCGGCACACTCTTCCGGTTCGTCGTCCCGCAGCGATAACGACCCTCCGACCAGTGAAAAGCCGCCCCGCGGGGCGGCTTTTTTGATTCCGGAGTTTACGAGCCGGAGCAGGCGGCTTCCCAGCCGTGGCACAAGTTGGCTACAGCGCGTGCGTCGAGCTCTCGGCCTGTCATAATTTAAGCGTGCGCTCAAAACGGACGCTCAATAGGAAACCGGTGGGAAAAGCCGCCGCCGGCACCCGTGACCGGCTGGTGCGGGCGGCGCTCAAGACGCTGACCCAGCATGGCTTCAGCGGGGCGACGGCCCGCACGATCGCCGCTGAAGCGCGCGTAAATCAGGCGCTCATCTTCTATCACTTCGGAAGCGTCGATCACCTGCTGTTGGCGGCGCTCGACGCCACCAGCGAGGACCGCCTCGCTCGCTACCGCTCCTGGCTTGCCGATATCAACAAGTTCTCCGATCTCGTGGACGCGATGGATCGGCTTTATAAGGAGGACATCGTCTCCGGTCATATCACCGCCGTCCAGGAGATGGTGGCCGGCGCATCTTCCGTACCGGCGCTCCGTCGCCAGGTGCTGGAGCGCATGACCCCGTGGGTTGCATTCGCTCGCGAGGTGCTGGGCCGCATGGTCAGCGGAACGGTGGTGGAGAAGATGGTCTCGATCGATGACCTGGCCTTTGCCGCCGTGGCGTTTTACTTCGGCATCGAGACCCTGACGAACCTGGCCGGCGATCGGGCGCAGGCGCAGGCGCTCTTCGAGGCGGGCCGCCGGTTGGCACCCGTTGTCGATGCGGTCCTGCAGTCGGCGAGCTGGGTAGGAGAAACCGCATGAGCCCGCTGGACGTTATCACCGGCGCCTACAGCTACACGGGCCGGTTCGTCGCGCCGTTGCTGCTCCAGCACGGCCGAAAGCTGCGAACGCTGACCAACCACCCCGACCGCCAGAATCCGCTCTATGGCCAGATCGAAACGCTACCACTCGACTTCGATGACCGTGGCCATCTCGTCGCCGCGCTGCGAGGAGCGGACACGCTCTACAACACTTACTGGGTTCGCTCGAACCACGGCGCGGCGAGTTTCGAGCAGGCGGTCCGCAACACGGGCGTGCTCATCGATGCCGCCCGGGAGGCCGGCGTTCGCCGGGTCGTGCACGTCAGCATCGCCAATCCCGATAAATCCAATCGGCCATATTACCGAGGCAAGGCCGCGCTGGAAGCAAGGGTCCGCGCGTCGGGAATCTCCTACGCGATCCTTCGTCCGACCCTGCTCTTCGGCCACGGTGATGTCCTGATCAACAACATTGCCTGGTTCATCCGGCACCTGCCGGTATTTGCCATTCCAGGTGACGGGCAATACCGCCTGCAGCCAGTCTTCGTCGAGGATTACGCCGAGCAGATCGTCGCCGCGGGACTGTCGTCCGAAAACCTGACCCTTGACGCCGCCGGTCCCGAGCGATTCAGCTTCGAGGGCTTGGTTCGTCTGCTGCGCGATGCAATGGGCAAACGAACGGCGCTGCTCCGTGTCCCGCCGGTTCTCGCTCTGGCGGGCGCCGGCGCAGTCAGCCTGGCGCTCCGCGACATCACGCTGACGGCCGATGAACTGCGTGACCTGATGGATGAAATGCTGATCTCGACCGAGCCGAGCACCTGTCGAACGCGGCTTAGTGGTTGGGTCTATGAGCATGAAGCCGAGCTCGGCCACCAGTACGCCTCCGAGGTCAACCGGCACTATCGAGTCAACCTGGGGCTGGGATGAGCGCCACGCATCGGGCGGTGAATTGGCGCCGTGTGTCTCTCCTCGGGAAAGCATGGTTGCTGCTTGCGTCCATCATCAGCGCCCTGGTCGGAGTCAGCGGGATCCTGCTCTATCCGCTGATCCTGCTGGCGTTTTCGAACCCGATTCTTTGCCTCATCGTCGTAACGCTGGGGGTTTGGTTCGGTTGCTCTGCGCGAAACGAACCGTGGCTTGCGCTTGCCATGGGCAACGGAGCCGTGATTGTTGGCGCGGTCGCTTTCCTCGTGGACCTGCACACCGCCAGTGAGACCGCGTTTGCAACAGCCGTGTTTTTTACTGCGGCTGCCTTGATACTTGGCGGTTATTCGTTGCTCGCCGGATGGTTGATCCGCCAGCTTGTTAGGCGATTGCAGGCCCCTGCATGACCACGCCATTTCCGGTACTTCTCGGGAAGCTCACGCTCATCGATCTCCTGCTCCTGCTGGCGCCATTGGTGATCGTTCCGCTTGGACTTCGCCTGCTCCCATTGACGGGCGAACGGTCCAGGCAGGTGCTCGCGCTCGCACGTCTCGTCCAGCCGATTGGAGCGGCGGCGGCGCTCACCTCGTTCCTGCTGCCGACCGGTTGGACAGCCGGGACGATCGCACTCGGTTGGCTGTTGACTTGCGCCGTTGCCTCGTTCGCCGGCCTGCTCGAGTTGATCGAGCGGCGAAGCCTCACGCCGGCACACCTTGTTCCGGCCGCGGCGTCGGCCTATCTGAGCGTCGGCGCTGCCTGGTTGGTGGTCTCGCGCGCCGGGCTTCGGCCGCTTGGCTTTGCTTCAGAGATCGTCGAATTGACCGGCGTGCATTTTCACTATGCCGGGTTTGCCGCGACGGTGATGGCCGCCCTGGCCATTGCGTTCCTTCGCCAGCACCGCCGCGCGGGTCGATGGGCGTCGGCCGCCGGGCTACTGATCGTGCTTGGCGTTCCCATCACTCCCGCAGGCATCGCCACCAGCTCGGGCCTCCTGACGATTGTTGGTCCGATCCTGCTGGCCGCCGGCGTCCTGACGCTCGCCGCATTGACCGCGCTGCTGATCGCGCCGCGGATCGATCCGCAAATCGCTCGCTGGCTGCTATGGGTATCAGCGGCAGGCGTGGTCCTGCCGATGTTCCTTGGCGTCGACTACGCGATCGCACGCGTCTTCCCAATCCCGGCCCTTGACCTTCGGACCATGGCAGTGATCCACGGTGACTTGAACGCGGTCGCGTTCAGCTTGGCTGGGTTGGTCGGCTGGTCGGTCGCCCGCCTCGACCCAGTCCTCGTTACCTCGCAAGAATCACGACGGTACGCGACCCGGTGAATTCACGCCGGGTAGCGACGGCCAGCGTCCGCGCGTCAAACCGCAGCAGCGTCGACCGAGTGCTTCCGTCGGTGTTGCTGACCCAGGTCATGCCGTAGAGGGCGCTGCCGTCGGGTGCGAACACGGCCCACGGGGCGTCGACACCCGGAAGGTCGGCCATCCGTGTCGAGGTCGCGACGTCAATCAACCGGAGGCCCAGGCCCTGGGTCTGCTCATGGCCGGATGCATCCACCTGCATCTGCTCTGCGGATGCGAGTAAACGCCGGCCGTCCGGCGAGTACACCAGACTCCAGGTCGTGCCCTCGGAGTATTTGGCATCGGCGTCAATTGGCATCAGTCCCAGCCAGCTCAGCGGTGACGATGGCACCGATACCTGCCGCGACGCAATGACCGTCATGTGGATGGCATCGATCGTCATCAACCGCGTTCCATCCTGGTAGAGCACCGCCAGTTGCGATCCGTCCGGACTGAGCGCTGCTCCCGGCGTGAGCGTCTGGGCGACATGCTCGGCGTTGACGATTCGAGCACCTTGCCAGACACCGGCTTGCAGGCCATTGAGCCTGAGCCGGCCATCTTCTTTACCCGACTGAAGGTCGTAGCGAAGTAGCACCGGTGTGCCCGGGCCGGATGCCCCAAGGCCTGAACCTGGAACGACCAGGCCGTAGAGGAACCGACCGGTCGGGTCGAGCCATTCGGGAAACCCCGCGCAGCAGATTGATTCGGCGGTTACGAGGCTCCCGGTCTGGCGACCGGTCCGGGTGTCGAAGACTCGATACTGGCTTCCGTAGCTGTCGTTGACAAGCAGGTGCGAGCCGTCCGCCGTAAGGAGGGGATTGGTCGCAAACGGTGGCCGCAGGGATCGCCTTAGTGTTCCTGTTCGGGCGTCGATGACGCGCAGGGCTGAGGTGTTGTCGTTGTTGTAGTCGATCTCGACGAGCGTTGATCCGTCAGCCGACGCGACGGCGTAGCCCTTGCCCGGCCTCCCCGCCTCGACATCGGTCAAGGTTGCCGCGTCAAGCCTGGTCAGCGCCCAGCTTGGCTGCTCGAACGTGTCGCTCGAGGCGAGGAAGAGACCCCAGCTCGATGGCGGATGAAATGGCCGGGCGGAAGGGAGTGCGGGGGACGGGGCGCTCACGGCTTGCCCGCAGGCGACCATCCCGACGACGACGACCGCGATCAGTGCTTTGCGCATGCTGGGCTCGCGCCCTAGCAATCTACAACGCAGACCCCACGATGGTTCCGCCTACTGGACCGTGACGATCGAGCTACCGCTCTCCGAGTTGCCACCGCTGCTGACGGTTGGCTCGAGGTTGTAGTAGCCGGGCGCCAGGTCAGCGGGCAGATCGAGCTCGCTGGTGGGGACGTTGGCGGTCCGGTCGTTGACGGCCAGCGTTTTGGCGTCGATCGTCCGGACGCCGGGAGGGTTTTGTCCCTGGCTGATCGCCTGCTTCAGCGCGTCAACGCTCTTGAATGGGCCCGTAACCCTGATACGAAGGGACAGCGTGT
>Ga0066671_10000628_pt1 | contig 11160 bp, 10 predicted proteins | sample GraSoiAngelo_120_FD_62294 | JGI IMG/M metagenome (GOLD analysis project Ga0066671, IMG submission 62294) | Grasslands soil microbial communities from the Angelo Coastal Reserve, California, USA - 14_0919_09_20cm | ecosystem: Environmental > Terrestrial > Soil > Grasslands | place: USA...
GCGTGCGAAACATCGCGCGCGCATTTGCGAGCCAGCTCGCGTTCCATTCGGCGTCTTCGAAGATCAGCTCCGCGAGCGCCTGCGAAAACACCGAAGCGCACGTCGCGACGTATTGATGCGCTTTGATGATGTGCGTCATCAGCTCGCCGGCCGCCAGGATCCAGCCGAGGCGCAGTCCCGTCATGCCGTGCGATTTCGAGAGACCGTTGATGACGATGACGTTCGATCCGAGTCCGGCCATCGACGGCGGCGACGCGTCGTACCAGAGCTCGCGATAGACCTCGTCCGCGACGACGAGCACGCCGGCGTCTGCGATCTTTCGCAGCGTCGATTCACCGACGACGCTGCCGAGTGGATTCGACGGCGAGTTGACGACGATCAGCTTCGTGCGCGGCGTGATCTTCGCGAGGAGCGCGTCGGCGTCGAGCTGCCAGTCGGGTGGCTCGAGGTCGTACGTTGCGACAGTCGCGCCGCACATCTTCGCGAGCGTCGCGTACGAGACGAATCCAGGATTCGGGACGAGCACTTCATCGCCGTCATCGACGAACGCCTGAAAGATTGCGAACAGCCCTTCCTGCGTGCCGGCGGTGATGCAGACGTCCGTCTTCGGATCGTACGGCAGGCCATCCGCGACCTGCTTCCGCAGCGACAGATTCCCGGCGTTCGGCGAGTAATGCCACGACGTTTCCGTGGCGCGACGCGCGAGCTCTTTCAGCCGCGCATCCGGTTCGAGATTGGGTTCGCCGATGCCGAGGTTGGTGGAGAGCGGGGTGGCGAGGGCGTTGATTTGCCTTATCAACGATAGTTCGATTTGCGCGATGCGGCGCGCCGGTATGGGGTATGAGTGATGAGGCATGAGTCGCTCCGCGTCGTTGATGCCTTTACTCATCACTCATCACTCATGCCTCATCACTCATGCCTCATGCCTCACCGCAGCGCCTCTTCTAATGCCGTCGCCGAATCCGTCTTCTCATCCCGATACTTGATGATCAGCGGCGTCGCCATCGTCAACCGATGCTCCTCCGCGAACGCTCCCTTCAACGGGCGCGATCCCGGAACGACCACCGCGCCGAACGGAATCTCCAGCGAACGCTCCGCCGTCTTTCGATAAATCTGGCCGCGCACGACGTCGTACACGGGCGTCGATCCGGTGATCACCACTCCCGCGCCAATCACGGCGCGCGAACGGACGATCGTTCCTTCGTAAATGCCGCAGTTGCCGCCGACGACCACATCGTCCTCGATCACGACCGGCACGTTGCCGACCGGCTCGAGCACGCCGCCGATTTGCGCACCCGCCGAAAGATGCACGCGCTTGCCGATCTGCGCGCACGAGCCAACCAGCGCGTGCGAATCGATCATCGTGTCTTCATCGACATACGCACCGATGTTCACGTACGCGGGCGGCATCACCACGACGCCTTTCGCGACATAGGCACCGCGGCGAATTGACGAGCCGCCGGGCACGATGCGCACGCCGTCGACCATCTTGAATCGCCGCGCGGGCAGCGTGTCTTTGTCGATGAACGAAAGCGCGCCGGACGCAAACTCCGCGAGCACGCCGTGCTTGAACGCGGCGAGAATCGCTTCCTTCACCCACACCTGCGTCTTCCACTCGCCCATGTCGTCGCGCATCGCCGCGCGCACCGCGCCGCGCTCGAGCTCGGCGAGAAAAAGGCCGATCACCTTCGTGGCTTCGTTGCGATCGGTCGTCGTTTTCAGCGCGCCAACGCGCTCTTCAATCGTCGGCATTACAGGACTCCTGCTTCGCGAAGAATCTCGCCGAGTGTCGTGCGGCTCGCATCGGTGAGCGGCGCGAGCGGCGGACGCAGCGTGTCGTTTTCGAGCACGCCCATCATCTTCAGCGCCGCTTTCACGGGACCGGGATTCGATTCGATGAAGTTGCCGGTCAGCAGCGGCAACAGCTGATTGTGAATGCGTCGCGCGGTCTGAAAATCGCCGCCGAGTGCGGCGTCGGAAAGCTGTCGGATGAGCTTCGGCACTTCGTTCGACGCGACCGAGATCACGCCGTCCGCGCCGCACGCGATGAGCGGCAGCGCCCACGCGTCGTCACCGCTGAGCACCGCGAATCCGTCGTTACGCAGGCGCAGGATTTCGAGAATTTGCTCCATGTTGCCCGACGCTTCTTTCACGCCGATGACGTTCGGAACTTCTGCCGCGATGCGCAGCGTCGTCGCAGCAGTCATGTTCACGCCGGTGCGGCCGGGCACGTTGTACATGATCATCGGAAACCCGCCGCGCTTCTTCTCGATCGCCTCCGCCTGCATCCCGAAATGGCGCCGCAGTCCGTCCGGCGACGGCTTGTTGTAAAACGGCGTGATCGTGAGCGCGCCGGCCGCGCCGAGATCGATCGCGAGCAGCGCGAGGTCGATCGCTTTTTCGGTGGAGTTGCTGCCCGCGCCGGCGAGCACCGGCACGCGACCATCCGCCGCCTTGATCGTCAGCTCGACGACGCGACGATGTTCGTCGAACGACATCGCCGGATTCTCGCCCGTCGTTCCGCACGGCACGAGGAAGTCGATGCCTTCCGTGACCTGCCAGTCGACGAATTTTTCGAGCGCCGCTTCATCGAGCGCGCCGTCAACTTTCCACGGCGTGACGAGCGCCGTTCCCGCTCCGCGAAACTTCATGACGTCTCCGTTCCAAACACGAGCTGGTCGAAACGGACGAGCCCCGTCCGTCCGCGCACCAGCTCCGCTGCGACGACCGCGCCACGCGCGAATCCGTCACGGCCGCGCGCGCGATGCGACAGCTCGATGAGGTCGTCCGGCGAATCGAAGAAGAGGGTGTGCAGCCCGAACTCCGCGCCAACGCGCGATGACGCAATCGCCGGCGCGAACTTCCCGCCGCTGCCGCTTTTCACTTCATCCGCGATCTTGATTGCGGTTCCGCTCGGCGCGTCGAGCTTCTGCGAGTGATGCCGCTCTTCGATGCCGGCCGCGTATTGCTCGAAGCGCGCGAACAACTCTCCCGCGCGACGCGCCAGCGCAAAGGTGACGTTCGCACCGGGCGAAAAGTTCGACGCGTACACCGCGCCGATTTTCGCCGCGTCGATGCGCGATCGAACATCATCAACGCGATCGTTCCAGCCAGTCGTGCCGATCACGATTGCGATGCCGTTGTCGCACGCGAGCGACAGCGCATCATCGAGCGCCGCCGCGTGCGAGAAGTCGATCACGACCTCCGCGCCGTTCAGCTCCGATCGCCGATCGACGTCGAAGATCGCAACGACCTCGTGCCCGCGCTCGACCGCGACGCGCTCAATCGTCTTCCCCATTTTCCCGTAACCATGCAGCGCGATCTTCACGTCGCCACCCGCACCGGCACTTCGAAGAGCGCGCGATGCACGCGCTCGATCGCGCGATCGGCATCGGCGTCATCGACGACGACGCTCAAATTCAAACCGGAGCGGCCGAGCGACAGCATCTTCATCGGAATCTCGCGCAGCGCTTCGAAGATGCGAGCGCCGACCTGCGAGTCGGTCATGAGATTGCGCCCGACGATCGCGACGATGCATTGCTCGTCGAGCACTTCCACTTCCGCAATTTCTTTCAGCCGCTCCTGCAGCACGTCGATGTTGTGACGATCGTCGATCGTGACCGAGACGGAAACTTCCGACGTCGCGATCAGATCGACGGAGATCTCGAGATTCTCGAACACCGCGAACAGTCGCGCCAGAAATCCGTGCACGCCGAGCATGCGATTGCTCGTCATGTGCACGACGGTCACGTGACGTTTGCGCGCGATCGATCGCGGACCGGCGCCGCGATCGTCACCTTCGCGCGAGATCAGCGTGCCCGCCGACGCGGGGTTGTGCGTGTTCAGCACGCGCACCGGAATGTTTGCTTCGATCGCGGGCTCGAGCGTCCGCGGATGCAGCTTCGCCCCAAACCACGCCAGCTCCGCCGCCTCGGCATACGAAAGCCGATCGATGACGCGCGCGCTCGGCACGAAACGCGGATCGCACGTCAGCAGTCCGTCGACGTCCGTCCAGATCTGCACTTCGTCCGCGCCGATTGCGGCCGCGACGATCGCCGCGCTGTAATCGGAACCGTTGCGGCCGAGCGTCGTCGTGGCGCCGTCGATTGTGCGGCCGATGAAGCCGCCCATCACCGGAATGAGATTGCGTTCGATGAGCGGCAGCAGGACGGATTGCGCGGCGGTGCGCGTGCGGTCCATCAGCGGCGTCGCACCACCGAAATTGTCGTTCGTCACGATGACGTCTTCCGACTCGACATGCTCGCCCGGCAGCGCGCGCATCATCATCGAATACGCGAAGAGCACGGACGAAAGCTTCTCGCCGATGGCGATGACTTTGTCCTTCGCGCGGGCGGTGATTTCGCCGAGGAGGGCGATGCCTTTGAGGATGGTCTGGATCTGGTCGATCTGTTTGTTGAGCTGCCGCAGAAACGATTCGAAGAAATCGAACTTCTGCTGCACGAGCTGCATCGCGACGTCTTCATGCCGCTGACGAACGCGCGCCATGATTTCGGTGACGCGATCGATGTCGCACGCACACGCCGCTTCGGCCGCGGCGACGAGATCGTTCGTGACGCCGGAGAGTGCGGAGACGACGACGATCGGCTGCAGATGGCGGCGCTCGGCGACGATGTCGATCGCGTTCGCGACGCGCTCGGCGTCGCCGACGGACGTGCCGCCGAACTTGATGACGATCACGCGAGCAGCCCCTTCGCCTTCATCAGCTCCGCATTCAGAATCGCCGCGCCGGCCGCGCCGCGAATCGTGTTGTGCACCAGCGCGACCATGCGCAGATCGAGCAGCGGACACGGACGCAGCCGCCCGATGCTGACGCTCATGCCGCGCTCGCGATCGCGATCGAGCCGCGGCTGCGGGCGATCGATCTCCTCTAGGAAATGCAGCGGCTGTTTTGGCGCCGACGGCAGCCCGAGTTTCTGCGGCTCGCCCGCGAACGATTCGATGTCGTTGCGCAGCCGCTCGAGGTTCAGCACTTTGTCGTCGCGCAGCTTCAGCGAGATCGACATCAGATGTCCGTCGATGACGCCGACGCGATTCACCTGCGCCGAAATCCGGAACGGCGCGTCGGTGAAACGCGTGCCGTCCCATCCGCCGAGAATCTTGCGCGGCTCCGATTCGATCTTCTCTTCCTCGCCGCCGCCGATGTACGGAATGACGTTGTCGAGAATCGCGATCGACGGCACGCCGGGATAGCCGGCGCCGGAGATCGCCTGCATCGTCGTGACGTGCAGCTGCGCGATGCCGTACAGCCGCTCGATCGGCGCGATCGCCATCGCCAGACCGATCGTCGAACAGTTCGGATTCGTGACGATGCAGCCGTTGCCGCCCCGGCGTTTGCGCTGCGTTTCGATTGCGGCGAGATGATCGGCGTTGAGCTCGGGGATGAGCAGCGGGACGTCGGCGTCCATCCGGTGATTGCGCGAATTCGAAACGACGACGCAGCCGCGATTCGCGTAGTCATCTTCCGCTTCGCCGGCGACCGCGGAGTCGAGTCCGGAGAAGAGGAGTTTCGCGGTGAGCTCCGCGCCGAGCGGATTGACTGTCAGGTCGCCGGTGCTCTTCGGCAGGCGCGTATCGAGTCGCCACTCCGCCGCTTCGCGATACGACTTTCCGGCGCTGCGTTCGGACGCGACGACGTCGGTCAGCTCGAACCACGGATGATTCTCCAGCAGTTGCACGAAGCGCTGTCCGACGGAGCCGGTGGCGCCGAGGACTGCGACGGCAATGCGTGAATCATTCATCTGCTGAGCTCCCTGGAAAGCAATTCTATTGCCCCTTCCACCGCCACTCCATCATGCCGTCCCCGAATCCACGGATTCGACTGATTCAGATGAATGAAGCGAACCTTCTTCCGCGCGGCGGCGTCGAGTCGCGCGAGCGTCTCGATCATCAGAGGATGCGGAATCTCTTTCAGATCGCGGCCTGGCAACTCGCTCGCGTCGTGAAACGTGCCGTCGAGATATGCGACGTCAACGCGCGCGAGCACCGACTCGAGCGGCGTCGACCACTTCTCCCACTTGTCGATGTCGGGCAGCCAGAGGATCGCGCGCGATGGTCCGTGGACGATGAAGCCGACCGTCTCCGAGTATTCGTCGCGATGCGGAACGACGAGCGCTTCGACGCTGATCCGTTCATTCAATCGCGTCACCGTTTCGAGATCGCGCAGCTCGATGTTCTTCAGCCGCACGAGTTGATCCCACGGTCCGTTCTTTTCGAGGAACGCGCGCATGCGCGGCATCGCGTAAACCGGAACGGCGCGCGCGCCCAGGACTTCGCGGCCGAGGTGGATGAGGCCTGCGTAGTGGCCGATGTGGGCGTGCGTGAGGAGGATCGACGGCAGCGTTTTCGACGGCGCGATCGCGTTCAGACGGTTGAGCTGCTCGGGAAAATTCGGCGTCGCATCGATGATCCAGCGCTCGCCGCTGATCGGATCGACGATGCCGAGAGACGCGACGAGTCGTCGCAGCGAAGGATCGCGCCACGCGGCGAGGCAGTCGTCACGCGTGCAGCCGGCCTGCGGATACCCGCCGTCCTGGGCGATGCCGAGGACGATTGTGTAGGGGCCGGCCGGCGGCGTGGCGACGTGCGCGCAGGCGCTCGCCAGGAGCAGGAGCGCGAGCGTCAGCGTCTTCGCCATAACGACAAATCCTGATAGCCGTTCAGCCCGTGCTCGCAATGTTCGACGAGATCGAAATCGCGCGTCCACGTGCGGCGCAGGTAGTCGAGTCGATGAAACGCGCTGTGGTCGTTGAAGCCGATCGTGCCGGCGATGAAAACGAATCCGTTCTCGTTCAGGAACTGATGATGCGCGGTCGTGAGATCGGGCCGGTTGTAGACGAGCGATGGCGAATGCGTCGACACGACGAGCGCGCCGTCTTCGCGCAGGATGCGGCGCAACTCTTCGAGCCAGCGAAACTGCGCCGCTTCGTCGAAATGCGTGAAGACGGAGACGGCGTAGACGACGTCGAACGATTCGTCGCCGAACGGCAGCGGCGGCTGCGTGGATGTGACGCGATAGTCGCCGCGCAGATGTTTCGCGGCCCACCCGACGGCGCGCGCGTCGACGTCGACGCCTGTCAGCTTGATGTCGGGATTCGCCGCGATGTGCCGCGCGACGCGTCCCGAGCCGCAGCCGAAATCGAGCCACTCGCCTTTTGCGGCGAATCGATGTTTGGTCAACATGCTGACGATGTCGTTCGCGGCGCGCTCGCCGATCTCGAGAAAGTGCGAGCGCGAGCTGTTGATGCCGACGCTCGCTCTTAGTTTCGCCGGCGGCAGCCGTTGTTTCGAGAGGAGGTCCGGCGCCGCATCGCGAACGCGAATCGGGAGCTCGCGCAGCATCGAGCGCAACGCGCGGCGCGCACGCTGCGGGACGGCACGGCGATACAAGGTGCGGAACATCGCGCGCAGTCTAAACGCGCCGACAAACGGAGGGCGGACTTATAGCCCGCCCACTCCCGTCGTTCCCCCGCCCCGCTCGAGTGGGCGGACTATAAGTCCGCCCTCCGTTTGAACCCCGGTACACTCCGCTCATGCCATCCTCCGTCGAGCTGCGCGGCGTCTCCTTCGACCCCGTGCTCGCGGACCTCAATCTCACCATCGCCGCCGGCGAAGCCGTCGCATTCATCGGCCGCAGCGGCGCAGGCAAAACCACCGCACTCCGCCTCATCAACGGACTCGTCACCGCCACGCGCGGCGACGTCCTCATCGACGGCGCCTCACTCAAACAGCTCGACCTCATCAACCTCCGCCGCCGCAGCGGCTACATCATCCAGGGCTCCGGCCTCTTCCCGCATCGCACCGTCTACCAAAACATCGCCACCATCCCCCGCCTCCTCGGCTGGCCCGCCGCGCGAACGCGCGAACGAGCAGCGACGCTGATGGAACGACTGGCGATGCCGATCGAAACATTCGGCGATCTCTACCCGTCGCGACTCTCCGGCGGCGAACAGCAGCGCGCCGGCATCGCACGCGCACTCGTCGCGGAACCGTCGCTGCTGTTGTGCGACGAGCCGTTCAGCGCGCTCGATCCGATCGTCCGCCGCGAGCTGCAGGATGCCTTTCGCGGACTGCGCGACGAACGCGGCGCGACGATCGTCTTCGTCACGCACGATCTCGCCGAAGCGATGCGCGTCTGCGAACGCGTGGTCGCATTCGACGGCGGCCGCATCGTCGCCGACATGCCGTCGCGCGACGTCACGAAAAGCGACAACGCGATCGTGCGCAAGCTCGTCGAAAGCGCGGTGCTGCCATGAGGCCGGAACAGGTCCGCCGCGAAGCCGTTCGCAGACGCTTTGCGATCCAACGCAGCCGGCCGTGCCGGCCAACGCAGCCGGCCGTGCCGGCGGTGCTGCCATGAGGCCGGAACAGGTCCGCCGCGAAGCCGTTCGCGGACGCTTTGCGTTCCAACGCAGCCGGCCGCGCCGGCGGCCGTGCCGGCAGGTGCTGCCGTGACGCGCGAGATCCTCCGCGTCACGTTCGAACATCTCCTCATCGTGCTCGCGGCAGTCAGCGCGGCGATCGTCATCGCCATCCCGCTCGGGATCTGGTGCACGCGCCACACGCGCGCGGGCCGCGCCGCGCTGCGCGTCGTCGACGTCATTCAAACGATTCCGTCGCTGGCGATGTTCGGCTTCCTGATTCCCGTGCCGTTCATCGGCGGCATCGGCATGCGCACCGCGATCGTCGCGCTCATCCTCTATTCACTGCTGCCGATCGTGCGCAACACCGTGACCGGAATCCGCGGCGTCGATCCAAACGTGCGCGACGCCGGAATCGCGATGGGCTTCACGCCGCGTCAGCTGCTGTTCGAAGTGGAGCTGCCGCTCGCGCTGCCGTCGATCATCGCGGGGATTCGGATCGCGACCGTCGTCGGGATCGGCGTCGCGACGATCGCCGCGGCCGTCGGCGGCGGCGGACTCGGCACGTTCATCTTTCGCGGCGTCGCGATGGTCGACACGCCGCTGATTCTCGCGGGCGCGCTGCCGGCCGCTGCACTTGCGATCGCGGCGGACCTGGTCTTCACGATCATCGAGCGCCGCACGCGCCGCGTCTAAACTGGCGGCATGCGCAAACTCGTCGTCGCCGTTGCGTTCCTCGCCGCCTGCGGGCGGCCGGCCGAACACGCGCCCGTCATCGTCGGCTCCAAGAACTTCACCGAATCCGTCCTCCTCGGCGAGCTCGTCGCACAAAAGCTCGAAGCGAATCAATGCACGGTCGAACGCCATCTGAACATGGGCGGCACGCTCGTTTGCGATTCGGCGATCACGTCGGGCGCGCTCGACACGTACGTCGAATACTCCGGCACCGCGCTGACCGCGATTCTGAAGAAGCCGATCGCGAACGATCGCGCGGCCGTCGATCGCATCGTCGCCGCCGAATACGCGAAGCGCGGACTGCACTGGGGACCGGCGCTCGGCTTCAACAACACGTTCGCGATGATCGTGCGGAAGTCGTACGCGCAGCAGCACGGATTGAAAACGATCGCCGATCTGCAGCGCGTTGCGAGCGATGTGCGTCCCGGCTTCGGATATGAATTCGTGGAGCGTCCCGATGGCTGGAACGGCTTGCAGTCGCATTACAAGCTGACGACGAAAGTCCCGCCGGCAACGATGGACCTCGGCCTCACCTACAAAGCGCTCGCGTCGGAACAGGTCGATCTCATCGCCGGCAATTCGACGGACGGCTTGATCGACTCGCTCGGCCTCGTCGCGCTTGAAGACAACGAGCACTACTTCCCGCCGTACGACGCGGCGGTCGTGTATCGCAATGATCTCGACAAGAAATGCGCCGGCTCGTCGAAGGCGCTGCAGTCGCTCGCGAACTCGATCGACGACGCGACGATGCGCCGGCTGAATTTCGAGGTGGACGGGAAGAAGCGCGATGTCGCCGAGGTCGTGCGCGAGTTTTTGAAGCGATGAGTTTTCAGCCGCATCGCGGAAGCGAGCCGCTCATCTCCGTCGAAGAAGCGCAGTCGCGCGTGCTTGCGGCGATCGGCATCATCGACACCGAAGTCGTGACTCTCGGCGACGCCCTCAATCGCGTGTTGCGCGAAGGCATCGCGGCGTCGCATGACATCCCCTCCGGCGACAACAGCGCGATGGACGGTTACGCCGTTCGCGCGGAAGACGTCGCGAACGCGCCCGTCACGCTGCGAGTCATCGATGACATTCCCGCGGGTCGCCTCGCGAGCGGAGCAGTCGAGCCGGGAACGGCGATGCGCATCATGACCGGCGCGCTGCTTCCCGACGGCGCCGACGCGATCGTGCAGGTCGAGCTCACCGACGGCGGCACAGACGCCGTCCACATTCGCGAACGCGTCACGCGCGGCACGAACATTCGCAAACGCGGCGAAGACATGCGCGCCGGCGACCTCGTTCTGCGCGCCGGCACACGCATCGGCCCCGGCGAGATCGGCGTGCTCGCAGGCGCGCAGCGAGGCAGCGTCGTCGTCTCGCGCAGACCGACGATCGCAATCCTCTCGACGGGCGACGAGCTCGTCGAAGTCGGCGATCCACTCGGCGCAGGGCAGGTCGTCAACTCGAACGCGTGGTCGCTCGCGGCGCTCGCGCAGCAACACGGCGCGATCCCGCAGCAACTCGGCATCGTGCGCGACGATCGCGATGCGACGATCGCCGCGCTGCAACGCGCGCTCGCGTCCGATTTCGTCATCACATCGGGCGGCGTCAGCGTCGGCGCGTACGACTTCGTCAAAGACGCGCTCGACGCGCTCGGCGCCGAAACGATGTTCTGGCGCATCGCCATGAAACCGGGAAAGCCGGTCGTGCTGTCGCGCGTCGGCGAACGCCTCATTTTCGGATTGCCTGGCAATCCGGTCTCGAGCATGGTCTCCTTTCTTCTCTTCGTGGCACCTGCCTTGCGAAAAGTGATGGGGATGACGACCGACATTCTGCCGCCCGTTGCGAACGTGCGACTGCTCGCGCCGCTACGCTCGAAAGGCGATCGCCGCGCGTATTTGCGCGTGCGCGTTTCGACTGATGAAAGCGGCGAGCTCGTCGCGCAGCCGATGAGCGCGCAGGGCTCCGGCGTTTCGACGTCGATGGTCGGCGCGAACGGACTCGCGATCGTCGACGCAGGCGTTACCTCGATCGACGCCGGCCGCATCGTGAAAACTCTGCTGAT
>Ga0066671_10000630_pt1 | contig 11153 bp, 10 predicted proteins | sample GraSoiAngelo_120_FD_62294 | JGI IMG/M metagenome (GOLD analysis project Ga0066671, IMG submission 62294) | Grasslands soil microbial communities from the Angelo Coastal Reserve, California, USA - 14_0919_09_20cm | ecosystem: Environmental > Terrestrial > Soil > Grasslands | place: USA...
AAGGGATTCATACGCCAGTTCGCGCACCACGGCGTCGGCGAGCCCGAGATCGTGGCCGATCAGTTCAACGATCAGCTTGGCCGGCACCACGATCACCTCGCTCGGCTCAAGAACGCGGGCGGTCAGCGGCTTCGAGCCCGCCATGATGCAGGACACGGCCAGAGGCCGAGCCTCGCGAACGACCGCGATCGTGAACCGCCGCCCCTGATACTCGCAGAACAACTCGGCCGCGCCATGCACGAGGGTGTAAAGGTTCTCGACCCGTTTGCCCTCGGTGAACAGCACGGTTCCGGCCCGAACCTCGCGCAGTTTGGCGGCGGCCATCAGGATCGCGAGGTGGTCTTCGGAAACATTGCTGAACAAGGGCACTGAACGGACGAGATCGCGTTCGATTTTGGCCACGACACCATGACCTTTCTGTTGCATCGCAAGAGCCGTTCTTACGCCGGTCCCCTGCGCCGGTAATTGATTTTGCTCAAACGGTAGCCTGTCGAAATTCGACGGTGCAATTGACGTAAATCAACACCGCGCGGCGACGCAGCGCTCAGCAATCCCCAGCCGCGCCGGTCGCGCACCAGGCGGAATCCGAGATTGGCCGGCGGAGTGCCGGCCGCGCATCCGCCGGCGCGCGCGTTGCGGATGAAACCCGTCACGTCGGTGCGATGGCGCCTGGCTCACCCGGTGCTTACCCGAGGAGTCGGCGCTCGTGGCTCAACGAGCTAAGTGGAATCATGGCGCGCCCGAAGGGATTCGAACCCCTGACCTTTGCCTTCGGAGGGCAACGCTCTATCCAGCTGAGCTACGGGCGCGTGCGCCGCCTAGATAGCGCAAGCGCCGGAGAGCGGCAACGACCGCACGGGACGGCTCTGCGGGATGACAGCGGAAGGCTCCGACGGCAAAGGTCAGGGGTTCGAGTCCCTTCGGGCGTAAATGCCGAGGGTGTGCCGGCGAGCTATAGAATGAGACCGACGTGCCAGGACGGTCTCAAGCCCGTCTACTAGAGGGAAAGGATGACAGAGCAAGCCAAGCGATCGGCATCGGAAGGACAGTCTTTCTTCGGTCTAACGCCCGAGCGCCTGCAACCTATCGTCGATGAAGCCGGGCGCCGGTTCGAGCAGGCGCGCTCTTTCGGCGCTGGCAACGCCGGTTTCGGCCTCCGGTATCAGCGGCTTCGTCGCCTTTCTGCTTTGCAGTGGCCGCTCAGAAACTCGTGAGGCGCGCTACGGTCCACTTCAGCGATGGGGCGCGAAAAGTCTGCGTTGCAACGATGCTTATCGTGTAGAGTCTTGTTGAGAACTTCGCTCTTACCAAGGAGGATGAAATGAGATTGCATTTGGCCGTGGCACTTTGCGCCGGGGTGATGAGTGTCACCTTATCGTCTGCGACGTATGCTCAACAGAAGACGGTCAAGGCATGCGAAGACGAATGGAGGGCAAAGCGGGCTGAGAATCAGAAAGCGGGAATCACCGAAAAAGCCTATGTTGAGAAATGCCGAGCCGAGTCTGCCGCAGCCACGCCGCCGGCGACAGCGCCTGCGCCCGCCACGACGAAGGCTGCGCCGGCGAAGGAGCCAGCCCCGGCTCCAGCCGCAACGAAGGCACCGCAAGCTCCCGCTCCAACCGCCAAGACCACTGCGACTGGCGCTAACCAATTTCCGACTGAGGCCGCCGCGAAGGCGCACTGCCCGTCTGATACGGTCGTTTGGCTGAATACAAGCTCGAAGATCTTTCACTTCGCGAGCAGCAAAGACTACGGAAAGACCAAAGCTGGCGCTTACATGTGCGAGAAGGATTCCCTCGCCTCAGGTAACCGTGCGGCAAAAAATGAAAAGCAACCCTGAGAATCAACGTTGAACGGTCGCGTCGTGCGACCGCTCACGGTTTGTCGACGTGACCCTCGGCGCGCTTGGCGGCGCGTCTATTCATCATCTCACAATCCCGTTTTGATGATGAGGGCAAACAGTCCGACAATGAGTGAGACACCAAGCATTGGCGTGACGTCGATTTCCGGCGTTCGATAGCCACCCACACGAAACACCGCGTGTAATTGCCACATAGCCTGCTCCCAACCTTCCTTCTTCGAGGAGAGCGACCGGCCGAAGCCGGTCGCCTTCCCGGGGCGGAGCGACAAGCGCCCCGCTGTCTTCTCAGTAGCCGCCGCCGTCGTAATTCTTCGACGCGCGGTCCATCCAGTTCAGCTCTTGCTGGGCGGACGGCGTCTGTTGGCTGGCCGGAGCCGCGTTGACGTGCGAAGCGAACGCGAGGGAAGCCGAGCCGAGCAACAGCGTGGCGATGATGGTCTTCAGGGTCTTGTGCATGTCGATCTCCTCTGGGGTTAAGCGGACAAGCCCGCTTGGTGCAGCCGTTATGCCGCACGCGCCGGAGATCGAACGTGAGCCAGTTCACGGAAACAAAATATTTCGCGGCCCCCTCGCGGCGCGCGCAGATGCGTGTGTCGCGTCCCGCGGCTGAGACTGTTCGGGCAAGGACAAAATGAAACGGGGCTTCGTCTACGGGATCGGCGCATACTTTGCGGCGGCGGCCGTTTGGTTCCCGACCGTACCCGCCAATCGCCACGCCCTGACCGAGCTGAATCAAATTGCGGTGGCGGTGGAATTGGTCCTCGTCGTCGCGGCCGTCATCGCCTTCTACGCAGCCGTGTTTCTGCCACCGCGCCGTTCCTGGGGTCACGCATGGCTTGGCGGCGTGCTCGGCTTTTTCGCCACGGCCGCCGCGCTGCTCGCGCTGGCGGTGATCTTCGCGGGCGGCAGCGCGCTGCTGCCGCGGGCGCCGGCACCGATGTCGGCTCCGCCCTGCTTATCGGCAACCGATTGCCGCTGAGAGCCGGCGCTGCCTTGTGGATGAAGCCTCGCATCGGCCGCGGCTTTGTCGATCAAGGCCTGCGTTATCGCGGCAAGATTCTTGCGATCGCCGCTCGAAAGCACGTATGCGGCGAACGCCGTCCCGTATCTTGCTCCCAGCGGCCTCAGTCTCTCGAAGCTGGCGGCGACGTTGGGGTCGGATGCCACCAGACGCTTCCACTGCCCGATCCAATCTGATGTGTGCTCCTCCAGGATCTCGCGGGCGGCGGCAACGAAGATGCGCAATTGGCCAGGGTCAGTGACGCTGTCCCAGCGAGCGCGATCGTTGTGAAATCTTCGGTACTCCTTGACTGACTGGAATGCCTCAAATCGGCCGTCGATTTCCACGATCGCTTTTCCGTTCTTCAGCGCTGCGATCGTCCCCCGCGGACTATGGAAGAGTGCCTCGATATTCTCCCCCAGGCGATCGAGTTCACTGCCCGGGACGGCAGGCAGTGCGGCGGCTTTCGCCTGCGCCAGCAACGCTTGCGTTATCGCTTGCAGGTTCCTGTGGTCATCGCTGACAAGCAGATACGAAGCCAGCACTCTGATCCAACGTTCTCCGAAGGGGCGCAATTGTTCGACGCTGGCGGCGATATCGGGCGATGAACTTACAAGTCTTTCCCATTCATCCGGGTCGTGGCCGACCTTGAAGGTCGGAAGCGGTTCAGGCGCCTTGAGCTTCGGGGCGCACGCAATGATGATAAGCCCGATCCAGGCAAGCCCGATCAAGCTGAGGGCGAAACACAACAGACCCCAAAATGCGGCGCTCCGTTTCTTCCTGATTGCGATCAAGGCGCTCCCGACAACAAATGCAATGTTGATGACCAATACCATGGCGATGATCGCGCCTTGGTCTTGCTGCATCGAAGAGCTCCGCAATAGCCCGGGATACAAAATGACCGGAGATCGCCGCCTCAAGCCGCCGGCTTGAGAACGTGGCTCGGCGTCGACTGCGCGATCTTCAACTCCTCTTCGTTCATGTCGGCCGAAATGTCGGCGAACAGCGGCGTCGAGAGATAGCGCTCACCGGTGTCGGGCAGCATCGCGAGGATGTTGGCGCCCTTCGGCGCGTCCTTCGCCACCTGCAGGGCGCCCGCGAAGGTCCCGCCGGCCGTGATGCCGACAAAAATCCCTTCCTTCTGCGCCAGGTCGCGGGCGCACTTCATCGCGTCCGGGCCGGTGATGATCAGGATTTTCTCGATCACCTTCATGTCGACGGCATCTCCGGTGATCTTTGGAATGAAATCCGGGCTCCAGCCCTGCATCGGGTGCGGCTTCCACACCGCGTTCGCCGCCGCGGGCGATCCGTCCGGTTTCCGCTCCTGCTTGCTACCGCTCGACAGCATCGGCGCATCGGCCGGCTCGCACACCACGATCCTGGTGTCGGGCATCTCTTGTCTCATCACGCGCGCGACGCCCTTGAGCGTGCCGCCGGTGCCGAAGCCCGTCACCCAGTAGTCGAGCTTCTCGCCCTTGAAGTCGTTGACGATCTCGCGCGCCGTGGTGCGCGAATGCATGTCCGGGTTAGCCTCGTTCTCGAACTGGCGCGTCAGGAACCAGCCGTGCTTGGCGGCGAGTTCGACCGCCTTGTTGACCATGCCGACGCCGCGGTCGGCCGCGGGCGTGACGATCACCTTGGCGCCGAGGAAGCGCATCAGGCGACGGCGCTCGACCGAGAACGGCTCCGCCATGGTGACGACCAGCGGATAGCCCTTGGCGGCGCACACCATCGCGAGCCCGATGCCGGTGTTGCCGCTGGTGGCCTCGATCACGGTCTGGCCCGGCTTCAGCTCGCCGGATTTTTCCGCCGCCTCGATCACGCCCAACGCAAGACGATCCTTCACCGAGCCGAGCGGATTGAACGCCTCGATCTTGACGAACAGGTTCACGTGCGCGGGCGCGAGCTTGTTGATGCGCACCACCGGCGTGTTACCGACGGTGCCCAGGATCGAGTCGAACTTCGCCATGTCGTTTCTCCTGTCAGCGCTGGGCGCCTTTTTGCAGCAAGTCTTCGGCTTGCGCCACCGTGCGGGTGACGATCTCGCCGGCGTTGGGCAGATCGTGGATCAGGCCGAGCGCCTCGCCGGCGATCACGGCCGCGACGTCGAAGTCGGCGGCATCGCGCGCCCGTGCGTAGCGCGCGGCCTCGCCTTCGGCATTCTGCATCAGTTCGGTCTCGCGCCCGAACCACTTCGTCGCATGCGCGTTGCGCATCACGCGCCCGTTGTAGGGATCGGGCCAGACGTTCCGGCGCGAAATATCGAACACGATGCTGCGCAACGTGTCGTCGCCGGTGCCCTTGACGATGCGGCGCTTCGCCTCGGCGTGGCCGGCGGCCTCCTGCGAGGCATAGAAGCGCGTGCCCATCAACACGCCCTCGGCGCCGAGCATCAGCGCGGCCGCGAGCCCGCGCCCGTCCGCGATGCCGCCCGCCGCGATCACCGGCACATCGGGCAGCGCATCAGCGACCTCGGGCACCAGCGTCATGGTGCCGCGCGCCGCGCCATGGCCGCCGGCCTCGGTGCCCTGCGCCACGATGACGTCGGCGCCGGCGCCGGCGGCGTCCTGCGCCTGCCGCAGCGTCTGCACCTGGCAGATCAGCTTTGCGCCCGCCGCGCGGATCTTCGCGGCGAACGGCGTCGCGTCGCCGAACGAGAGCATGACCGCGGCCGGCGCATGATCGAGCGCGCGGTCGAGCAGCGCCGGCTGCTTCGCGAGGCTCCACGTGATGAAGCCGCAGCCGACGCGCGTGTTGCCGGCCGCCGCGAACTCGCGCTCGAGCCACGCACCGTCGCCATAGCCGCCGCCGATCAGCCCGAGCCCGCCGGCGCTGCTGACCGCCGCGGCGAGCGTGCCGTCCGCCACCACATCCATCGGCGCGAGCAGCACCGGATGCTCGATGTCCAGCAGCGCAGTGACGCGGTTGTGGAACGCCATGAGCGACAAGCCTCGCGGGGCCGCGACGTTGCCACGCTCTCGCGGCGGCGACAACCTGCGTAGCCCGGATGGAGCGCAGCGAAATCCGGGTTTCTGTCTCCCGCATTACGCTTCGCTCCATGCGGGCTACTTGGTAAGCTGACTTCAACAAGGAAACGCCATGCTCGCACGCCGCCGCTTCTTGGCTGGCGCGGCCGCCCTCGCGGCGCCGGCATTCGTGCGTGCCGCGCGCGCGCAAACCTGGCCGTCGCGCTTCGTGCGGCTCGTCGTCCCCTTCCCGCCCGGCGGCACGGTCGATGCCGGCGCCCGCATCATCGCGGCGCGCCTCTCCGAGATGTGGGGCCAGCAGATGGTGATCGAGAATCGGGCGGGCATCGGCGGGAACATCGCCGCGCAGGCGGTGCTGCAGGCCGAGCCCGACGGCTACACGGTCTACATCACTTCGATCGGCCATGCGATCGCGCAGTTCGTGACGTCCTCGATCATGTTTGATCCGGTCAAGGACTTCACGCCCGTGAGTCTGCTGTGCGTCTATCCGAACATCATGGCGATCCCGAACTCGTCGCCGTCGCACACGCTGCCGGAGTTCATCGCTCGCGCCAAGGCCAATCCCGGCAGGGTGACCTACTGCTCCTCCGGCGTCGGCACCTCGCTGCATCTCGCCGGCGAACTGTTCAAGAAGATGGCCGGCGTCGACCTCACGCACATTCCGTATCGCGGTGCCGGGCCGGCGCTGAACGACCTGATCCCCGGCCGCGTCGACGCGATCTTTGCGAATTTTCCCTCGACGCTGCCGCTGGTGCAGAGCGGACAGTTGCGCGGGCTCGCGGTGACGACCGCGAAGCGCCAGCCGGAGGTGCCGGACCTGCCGGCGATCGCCGAATTCGTTCCGGGCTACGACGTCTCGTCGTGGATCGCATTCTTCGTCGCCGCGAAAGTGCCGGGCGAGATCGTCGCGAAGCTGCATGACGATACGGTGGCGGCGCTCAACCATCCGGCGGTGAAGGCGCGTTACGCGCAGCTCGGCGCGACCGTCGTCGGCTCCAGCCCGGCCGAGCTTGCGGTGTTCCTGCAAAGCGAGATCGACCGCTGGGGACCGATCATCAAGGCGGCCGGAATCAAGGACGGATAGCGCATGATCCCGAAAAGTGGGCACCGGTTTTCGGATCAGATCATGCGCAAAAGGAAAAACTGATGGCGAACACGCCGCGCGTCGTGCTGGTGACCGGTGCCGCCGGCGGCATCGGCGCGGCGATCACCAACGCGCTGGTGGCGGCGGGTCACAGCGTTGCGGCGGTCGACCGCGACGCCGCGGGGCTGAAGCGGCTCGCCACGTCCGAGCGCATCCAGCCGATCATGGCCGACCTTGCGGCCGAAGCGCCGGCCCGGGAGGCGGTCGCGTCCGCGGTCGCGCGCTTTGGCCGGCTCGACGCCGTCATCAACAATGCCGGGATCGGCGTGTCGTCGCTGCGCCCCGATGGCGAGCGGAATCTGCCGCGCATCGAGGAGCTGACCGGCGACATCTGGGACAATTTCTTCGCCATCAATGTGCGCGCCCCGATGCTCGTCACGCAGGCGGCGCTGCCGCACATGCGCAACGGCGGCTTCGGCCGCGTCATCAACAACACGACGAGCTTCCGCACCATGCTGCGCGTGCTGCCCTACGGCGCGACGAAAGCGGCGCTCGAATCCGCCTCGGCGATCTGGGCGGAGGAACTGAAAGGCGACGGCATCACGGTCAACGTGCTGATCCCGGGCGGACCGACCGACACGGCTTTCATCTCCGACGGCGCCGGCTGGGATCGCGCCAGGATGTTGCGGCCCGCGATCATGGGGCCACCCGCGTGCTGGCTGATCTCGGACGACGCCGCGACCTACACCGGCAACCGCATCATCGCGGCGAAATGGGACGCCGCACTCCCGGGCGCGCAGGCCGCCGCCAAGGCCGGCCGCGCCATCGGCTGGCCCGAGCTCGGCGCCGACGCGGTGTGGCTGCAGGGGTAGTTTTCCGTCATGGCCGGGCTTGTCCCGGCCATCCACGTCTTGCTACCTGAACGCAAAGTCGTGGATGCCCGGCCATCAGGGCGTTTACGCCCGTCTTCGACGGGCTATGGCCGGGCATGACGAAATGAGGGAGTGTGTCCCATGTCGGTCGCCGAGCAGCACGTCGGCAAGCCCGCCATCTCGTTGAAGGACGCCGACTTCAACTGGGAAGATCCGCTCGACCTCGAAGGCGAGCTTTCGGAAGAAGAGCGCATGGTGCGCGGCACCGCGCGCGGCTACGCGCAGGAGAAGCTCTTCCCGCGCGTGCTGAAAGCCTACCGCGAGGAAAGCTTCGACCGCGAGATCATGCGCGAGATGGGCGCGCTCGGGCTGATCGGCGCGACCGTTCCGGAGGAATACGGCGGCGCGGGCCTGGGTTACGTCGCCTACGGGCTGATCGCGCGCGAAGTCGAGACCGTGGACTCCGGCTACCGCTCGGCGATGTCGGTGCAGTCCTCGCTGGTGATGCACCCGATCTATTCCTACGGCTCGGAGGCGCAGCGGCGCCGCTTCCTGCCGAAGCTCGCGAGCGGCGAGATGGTCGGCTGCTTCGGCCTGACCGAGCCCGACTACGGCTCCGATCCGGGCTCGATGGTGACGCGCGCCGAGAAGGTCTCCGGCGGCTATGCGCTCAACGGCGCCAAGATGTGGATCACCAATTCGCCGATCGCCGACGTCGCGGTGGTGTGGGCCAAGCTCGACGGCGTCATCCGCGGTTTCATCGTGGAGCGCGGCACGAAAGGCTTCTCCACCCCGAAGATCGAGGGCAAGCTCTCGCTGCGCGCCTCGGTCACCGGCGAGATCGTGCTGGAGAACGCCGTGGTGCCGGAGGAGAACCTGCTGCCGAACGTCAGAGGGCTCGCCGGTCCGTTCGGCTGCCTCAACATGGCGCGCTACGGCATCGCCTGGGGCGCGATGGGCGCGGCGGAATTCTGCTGGCACCGCGCGCGGCAATACGTGCTCGACAGGAAGCAGTTCGGCCGGCCTCTGGCGGCCAATCAGCTCATCCAGAAGAAGCTCGCCGACATGCAGACCGAGATCACGCTCGGGCTGCATGGCGCGCTCCGCCTCGGCCGCATGCTGGAGGCGCACACCGCCGCGCCCGCGGCGATCTCGCTGATGAAGCGCAACAACTGCGGCAAGGCGCTCGACATCGCGCGGCTTGCGCGCGACATGCACGGCGGCAACGGCATCTCGGATGAATTCCATGTGATGCGCGTGCTTTCCAATCTCGAAACGGTGAACACCTACGAGGGCACGCACGACATCCACGCGCTGATTTTGGGGCGCGCGCAGACCGGCATCCAGGCGTTCATGTGACTCTTTCTTCGCCGGCGCGGCGGAGTGCCGCGCTTGGATGACAACCTCCGGTAATTGGCCTAGGCTTCCCCGCATGTGACCCATGGGGAGGCTTCGCGATGGCTGGCAGCTTTCTGAAACAGACAGGATCCACCTGCGCGCTCGTCGCCGCGCTCGGTCTTGCGGCCGCGATGGCGGCAACGGCGCAGCCCGCGACCGGCTGCAAGCCCGGCACGACCTGCCTCAAGGTGCAGGCCAACGGCAAGCCCGGCGGCACGTTCACGGCGCAATGCAGCGGCACCTTCCCGGACTTCATCATGCAGTCGAACCGGCTGCCGATGGCGGGCGACCCGTTTTTCGTGCTGTCGCAGAATTATCCCGCGACCGCGCCGACCGGCGACGCGCCGTGGCTCGCGTTCGACTTCAAGAACGGCGTCGCCGGCGCCAACGACTATCTCAAGGCCCTGCGCGACTACGCGTTCGACGGCATGATCGCCGCCGACTTCCGGCCGGAGAACAACACGGTACGCCAGTGGTTTCACATGCCGCTGATGAACTACAGCGATGCGCGGCGCGAACCGATCCACGGCCTGACCAAGGAGCGTCCGATCAAGGGGCCGGAGCTCGGCCTCAAGAAGGGCGTCACGATCAACAACTACGCGGTCGGCTTCTACAACGCGGCCGGCGGCTCCACGATCGGCAATGTCTGGAAGAGCGGACACGCGGACGTCACCAAGTCGATCTTCGCGCCGGGCACGATGACGTTCAAGATCCTGTTCAGCGACGCGAAGCCGACCGATTTCGCCAAAGGCGACCTGATGGCCGGCTCGCCGACGTGGACGATCCAGACCGCGACGGGAAAAAAGACCGTCCGCCTGCTGCAGATGGACGTTTCCGCCAACGACCCGCGGGCGCCGACCGGCTGGGTCTTCGGCACCTACGCGTTCGACAGCGCCGCGACCGACACTCCGGCTTGGCTGCGGCTGCGTCCCGTCGGCTTGTCGTGGGGCAACGATCCGGGCTTCACGCCGGCCGATCAGAAGGCCGGCAAGAAGCTGATGGAGAGCACGATCTCGGATCAGATTCCGGCTTACGCCAAGGCGCATCTCGGCTGGGCCGGGCGCACAAACGGGCCGGTCGACAATCCGTTGTCGGGATGCCTGAGCTGCCACGGCACGGCGCAGTTCCCGCGCGCGGCCGACCTCGGGTTCTTCCTCGATGGGGCCTGCAATACGGACGCAAAGAAACTTCAGTGGTTCCAGAACTCCCCGAATACGAAGGCTTTCGGCGCCATTGACGCGGCGACCTGCCTGCCTTCGAGCACGCCGGCGACCGTGTCGCTCGATTTCTCGCTGCAGATGCAGGTCGCGCTCAAGAACATGCTGAGCGACAACATGACCAACCCATGTGCACCGGCCGTGCCGGTGGTGGGCGGAGCACCCGACGTAGCGGGGGCGCCGAAAGCGATGGCGCCGAAAGCCGCGCCCGTTCCGGGTCTGCAGGGGAGCGGTCCGATCCAGCGCTAGCCGGCAGCGCCTCAGCCCTTGAGGAACTCGTCCGCCGTGTAGAGCGCGCGGAACGGCAGCCTCTGCGCCGCGAAGGTCTCGGCCGCGCCTTCGAGCCGGTCGACGATGGTCAGCACGAGGAGGATGTTGCCGCCCTCCTCACGCACCGCCTCGATCGCCTGCACCGACGAGCCGCCGGTGGTCATCACGTCGTCCACGATCACGACGTTGCGGCCGCGCAGCGTCTCGCCCTTCGGCAGCCCTTCGACCAGCTTCCTGGCGCCGTGGTCCTTCGCCTTCTTGCGCACGAAAAACGCCTGGATCGCGCCGCCGCGGCGGGCGCTCGCGATCGCGACCGCGGTCGCGATCGGCACCGCGCCCATTTCCAGCCCGCCGACGAATTCGACCGGCATCCCTGCGAGCGCGTCCACGATCAGTTCGCCGACGCAGGTCGCACCCGCCGGATGCAGCGTGGTCGGCCGCATGTCGATGTAGTAGTCGCTCTC
>Ga0066671_10000631_pt1 | contig 11114 bp, 12 predicted proteins | sample GraSoiAngelo_120_FD_62294 | JGI IMG/M metagenome (GOLD analysis project Ga0066671, IMG submission 62294) | Grasslands soil microbial communities from the Angelo Coastal Reserve, California, USA - 14_0919_09_20cm | ecosystem: Environmental > Terrestrial > Soil > Grasslands | place: USA...
TCTGCCGCGCCTTAATTTCCGGGCGATTTGCATCCGCGCGAGCAAGGCACTCGTTCAATTCGACGTGGCGCTGGTAATATTCCAACTGTCCCACGGCTTCGAAAGAGGGACCGCTTGCAGCCACATTCATTCCCATGAGTTCTGCCAATCGCAGGTAAGAATTTTTCAGCTGAGTCTGCGCGTCAATCAGTTCCGGCCGCTCGTTGGCGAGCGCTACTTGTGCGCGCCCAACGTTCAAAGTTCCGACGGTGCCAGCCTTAAGCCTCTCCCGCTGCGTCTTGAGCTCCTCTTCCAACACCCGGACCGAATCCTCACGCACGCGAATTTTTGCCCGATTTAGAAGCAATTCATAAAACGCTACGCGTACGTCCATCGCGACTCGATTCACGACTTCTTGAAACAAGTAATCCTGCTTCTCGATGTTCAAGCGCGCGATCGCGACCTGACTGGGAACGGCGCCGCCGGTGTAAACGTTCTGCTGCAATCGCAGCGAAACGTTATAATCCTCGTCGCGGAGGCGTGTGTCCTCCTGGTGCTGTCGCTTGTCAATCAGGCCGGTCGAAAGAAGCGATGGCAAATAACCGGAACGCGCCTCGACCAAACCGCCGTTTGCGGCTCGGATCTGTTTCCGGGCAATTGCAATTTCCAGGTTTTGTTTCCTGGCGAGTGCCACCGCGTCGTCGATGCCGTAGTTTGGGCGAGCGGCGCGCCCTGCGATTGGCAGGCTGCAAAGCAGGGCAATTGCGTAAAATTCCGAACGCATTCCACCTATTCCTTCAAGCGATGATTATTTTTTCAATAAAATTCCCGGCCCAAAAAAACTTCCCTTTTTTTTGAAATTCGCTGGTTTTTTTCCGGAGCCGTGCTTTCTCCCCTTGTGAGATTCCCAAACTGTACCTTGCCCCAAGTGCCTCAGTCTGCGTAGTCTTCCCGCTTTGACCATGAGAAAGATCCGGATCGCTATTGTTGGTGTTGGTAACTGTGCCAGCTCGCTGGTTCAAGGAATCAACTTTTATCGGGGCTCCGCCGCCGATGGCAACGGGGTCGGTCTGATGCATCGCCAGATCGGGTCCTATCGTCCGGGGGACATCGAAGTCGTGGCCGCCTTTGATATCGACCGCCGCAAGGTTGGTCTTGATGTTAGCAAGGCCATCTTCGCGTCCCCCAATTGCACGAAAGTTTTCTGCGAAAAGATCAGCCTCACCGGAGCGATCGTAAAAATGGGCTGTGTTCTCGACGGCTTCGGCTCGCACATGCAGGGGCACGATCCGCTTAGAACATTTGTTCCACTGGAGAAAGAGTCGACGCGCGAACAAATCATCTCTGAGCTGAAAGATTCCTGCGCCGAGATTCTGGTCAATTATCTGCCGGTCGGATCAGAGCAGGCCACGCGTTTCTATGCCGGATGCGCCCTCGAAGCGGGAATCGCCTTCGTCAACAACATTCCCGTCTTCATTGCGAGCGATCCGGTCTGGGCAAAGCGATTCGCCGACAAAAATTTGCCCGTGATCGGAGACGACATCAAAGCGCAGTTGGGCGCGACGGTGCTTCATCGCACCATCGTCGATCTCTTCCGTAAACGCGGCGTCAAGGTCGATCGGACTTACCAGTTAAATACCGGCGGCAACACCGATTTTCTGAATATGCTGAACCGGACGCGCCTGGTCTCGAAGAAGACTTCCAAAACCGAGGCGGTGCAATCGGTCATGAGTGAACGATTGGCCGATGAAAACATTCACATCGGCCCGAGCGACTACGTCCCGTGGCAGCGCGATAACAAAATCTGCTTTATTCGGATGGAAGGTCGTTTGTTCGGTGATGTGCCAATGGAAATCGATCTGAAATTGTCCGTGGAAGACTCGCCTAATTCGGCCGGCATCGTCATCGACGCCATTCGTTGCTGCAAGGTTGCGCTCGATCGCGGGATCGGCGGCGCCCTGCATTCTCCTTCGGCTTATTTCGCCAAGCATCCACCGGTGCAAATGACGGACGATGAAGCATACCGCTCGGTCGAGCAATTCATCCGCGGCGAGCGCGAAAGTTAAATCGGGAAGGATTCCTGGCAGACCTCCCTAAGTCTGCCGGCGCCGAGTAGGCGGAAAGTGGCCCGGCAGTTTCCAGGGTCTTCATAACGGTGCTGAGATAGACCGACTTTGGATAGAACGGTTTCCACTTCGTGATCTCGGCCCGGTTCAATACCTTGAAGCCGTAGCGTTCGAATAGCTTCTCGCCGCGACGATTTTCAAAAGTCACGATCTGGCCGTAAACGTGACGTTCGCCGAAACGATAAAGGTAGTTCAGGTAGGCGCTCATCAGCGCACGGGTGGTGGAGACTTTTCGCGCGTCCGGCAGCAGATTGATATGAAAATGTGGAACGGAGCGGGGCGCGGCTGGGACTTCGCGCCAGCCGTGGCCGATCACCCAGCGAATGAACTGACGGGAGCGGTCGTTGTAGCGACGGTATCGCCAAAGCGCGCGAAACAACAAAAACATGGTGTGAGCAAAGGAATAGATCTGATGCCGCAACGGTTTGCGCGAGCCGAGGAGGTAACCGCGAATTTCCCGATCAACTTCCAGGACGAAGGAAGACTCTGGTTCCTGGTCGGTGTAATACGTCGTAAGGAAATCGGCGAACAATTCGTGGTCCTGAAACACCGGATCGATCGGATCTCCCAGGAAACCGGTCGCACAACAAAGATTGCGGACCGCGGTGCGATCACTCGCTCTGTAGCCGCGAATTGAGTACTGCGACGTTTCGTCCATTCAGCGTTATCTCTTATAGTTCAAGGAAACATCCTGGTAAATGACAAACAGACGTTCGAAAACCCTGGGCCAGGAAAGGCGTTCCTCGGCCAGGCGCGATGCGCGCGCGCCTAGTCGCGGCAAATTGCGCGAGCAGGCGGCCTCGATCGTGCGAGCCAGCGATTCAGGCGTCTCCTCATCCGCCCAGGACTCCTGGTCGTGGAGAATGATCCGATCCATGTAACTGCCACGAATCCCGACCACTGGCGTTCCACAAGCCTGGCTCTCTAAAGCCACCAGGCCAAATGTTTCCTGCGTTCCCGGATGAACGAACAAATCAGCCGCCCGATAATACCGAGCAAGATCGGAAGAGTCGGTGCAATAACACATCCAGGTCACGTTTGGACAGCGCGCTCGGAGATCTTCGAGCGCGCTCCGCTCGGGGCCGTCGCCAATGACAAGGAGATGGAAATCTTCGGGCGCGTTCTCCGTTAACGTGGCAAAAGAGCGAAAAAGGAGACGCGTATTCTTTTCTTTGGCCAGGCGGCCAACGTAGAGCAGAAGCCGGCGGGATGCTGGCAACTCCAGTTCCGCACGGGTCGCTGCCGTGTCATCAGGTGAAGGGGAAAAAACCGTCGTATTCACTCCCAGATTTACGGTCCGGACATTTCCCACCCCCCAATCGGTCAGGAGACTTCCTAGGTGAGCCGAAGGGACCAAGGTGGCCTGAAATGAATTGTAAAGATTGCGCACATAACGGTGCGTGAAATCCATCATTGCCTCACCTGCGGTCTGGCCGAGAAGTTTTGCGGCACTGCGAACGTACGCTTCCGGGAAATGTGAATGATAAAATCCGACCACAGGAATCCGTAGAGCCTCGCCGCTGGCAATCGCTTTCCATGCGACCTGATATGGATCACCGGATTCGATCAGATCAGGCTTTTCACGCTCGAGGATTTGCTCGATCGCGCGGAGATTAACCAACGCGCGATAATGCGACGTACGCGAGATGAGGGGGGAATGAATAAAATAAATCCGTGAACGTTCGCTGGTGACGCATTCGGTTTTCGGTCCGGGAACGACGAGGACATGTTGGTGCTCGGTCTCGCTTTGGATATAAGCGATTTTCTCGTGGACATAACGTTTCACTCCGCCGCTCAGCGGCGAATAAAACTGCGTCAGATCGCAAAGCTTCAACGAATTGCCAAACGCCGATTGGCGATTGCCGATTTGCGGGAAGCCGCCATGATCGCGACAAGCTCGTTTGCTTCGTTCAGTAGCGGCAAGATTTGTTTTGCTCGGCGAATCTTTGACTCAATGATCAGCTCGAGCCAAAAATCAGTTTCATCCGCTTCCTCTTCGACGACGCCTATTTTTGCGATGAATTCAGCCCGCGATCGTGCTCTGCACGTGGCTCGATAATTTGCGCCCACTGAAGTTGCGCTGCGCGTGATTTGGTCCGCAATTACACGTCCTCTCACCGAATCCGGCAATACTTCCACCAAGGTCACTACCCGAAGGGCAAACTGTTTTGTTCTAGCTTTCAGTTCGTCAGTCGTCATGAGGACAACTGTCACTTGGCAATCGCCACTCGACAATTGGCAATCCGCTCACTGGTCCCGCGAGCTTAAATATCGCTCTGCCTCTATTGCTGCAGCGCAGCCCGCGCCAGCCGCAGTGACGGCCTGCTTATAAACGCGGTCAGCAACATCGCCGGCAATAAAAACCCCGGGATGCTTACTTTCGACCAATTGTTTCGTGATGAGATAACCGTCACTGTCCATCTCCAGCTTGCCGCTATACGGTTTCGCGTTCGGGTTGTGGCCAATGGCAATAAAGACGCACACCACCGGCAACTCCCGTTCTTCGTGAGTAATAACGTTGCGCAAATCGATCGCGCGCATCTCTCCTTTTCCATCGGGAATGTAGCGGGTAACGACCGTGTTCCAGATGGGCTCGATCTTTTTGTGCGCGAGCACACGATCCGCCATGATCTTGGATGCGCGCAGTTTGTCGCGGCGATGAATGAGATAAATTTTGGAAGCGAACCGGGTGAGAAAAAGCGCTTCCTCAGCAGCAGAATCGCCACCGCCCACCACCGCTACCGGAACATTGCGATAAAATGCGCCGTCGCAGGTCGCGCACGACGTCAATCCATGTCCGATTAATTTCTCTTCATTCTCAAGTCCGAGCCAGCGGGCCGACGCGCCACTTGCGATAATTAGGGATTCAGTCTCAAGCCATTCCTTGTCATCGATTTGCAAACGAATGTGCGAATTCATCGGCTCGAATCCGGTGGCTTCGGCATAGGAAAATCGCGCCCCGAATTTTTCCGCCTGCGCGTGCATGTTCATAATCAATTGTGGCCCGTCGATGCCCTCGGCGAAGCCGGGAAAATTCTCAACGAGAGTGGTAGTGGAAAGTTGTCCGCCAGGCTGTGAGCCTTCGAGGACGAGCGGACTGAGGTTAGCGCGGGCGGCGTAAATCGCTGCGGTCAAGCCGGCACAACCGCTCCCGACGATGATTACCTTTTCCATCACATAAATTTAGCACGAGGCGCGCGAGGGCAAACTGGGCGGGGAATGCAGGCTGCCGGGTAGCGCACGCGTCCCGCGTGCTGGTTTCGGCGTCTCGCCGAAACAATCTTTCTGAGAAGGGATAATAACATGATTAGTTTAGGCATGAGAAAAGTCCGCAATGGCGGGACGCCATTGCCAACACGCGAGACGCGTGCGCTACCCAGCAACTTGTGCTCCCCAGCAAGAGACGGTAGCGCTCGCCGGGAAGATTCGATGCGGTTATGTTCCGCGCCATGCCGGAATTGGCGGAGGTGGAATATTTCAGACGGCAATGGGATGCTGGTATTGGGTATCGCATTCTGAAAGTCGCGCTCCATTCTAGTAAGCGAGTCTTTCGCGGAACAAACACCCGCGCCTTGCGCGAAGAGCTGGTTGGAGCGCGTATGCTAATTTCGGAAGCACGTGGCAAGCGAATGCTCTTTCGCTTTTCTAACGAGAATTGGCTCGGGCTCCATCTTGGGATGAGCGGAAGAATGCAAACCGCAGTCACTGATTTTCGCCCGCAAAAACACGATCACCTAGTGTTGTATCAGCGTGGACGCGCGCTCGTCTTTACCGACGCGCGTCAATTCGGGCGGGTGCAATTCCATCATGGTAAAGACGGACCGGGCTGGTGGGAAAATGGCGTGCCTGAGATCGTATCCGAAAAATTTGACCGCCGGTTTCTCGATCGATTCCTAAATCGTCACCGTAAAGCACCAGTTAAAGCTGTAATATTAATGCAATCCGGATTCTCCGGAATCGGCAACTGGATGGGGGACGAAATCTTGTGGCGGGCGAGAATCCTGCCATCGAAACGGGCCGGCAGATTAAACGCGGGAGCGCGCGATCAGCTCTTCCGGGCAACGAAATTTGTCGCGCGCGAATCGCTACGGATCATCGGGCCGGACGATTCCAAACTGCCGCGGAGCTGGTTGATTCATGAACGCTGGCGCGACGTTGGGAAATGTCCTCGACACAGGACGTTATTGCGCCGCGCGACAATTGGGGGTCGAACGACAGCCTGGTGCCCGACGTGCCAGCGCTGATCGCGCGTCATCCCGAGTCCTGCCACTTGTGGGCCGACGGATCCCATTGCACAATCTTCGCGGGATGATTGCGTTCGGGATGACGAGTTATACGTCGCCCAACGGACGCCGCGTGGCGCCGGCTTGAATAAATTTCCCCCAGCTTAGGTTGTCTCGTCCGGACTGGTGCTCGCGTGCTTTACGAATCGCCATGTCCGAAATCGCTTCGACCACCCATTCGAAATTCGCCTGACCGACCGAAGTGACTTCCGCATCGGGTGCTGGATTACAAAAATCGATCGCCACTGGGACGCCGTCGCGCACGGCGAACTCGACTGTGTTTAGGTCGTACCCGAGGTATCGATTCAACTGCAGAACGCCTTGCTCGACCTTCTGCAAAATTTCCTTCGGCGCCTGCCACTCAGTTTGATAGCGCAAATGATAAGGATGGCGCGGTTCGTAGGGCATGATCCGCACGTTGCGCTGATCGATTGAATAGCAGCGGAAGTACATCTCAAACTTCACTTCTTCCTGCAACATCATCACCAGCTGCCCGGTTTCGCTGTAAGCGCGATAGAATTCTTCCGGATTGTGCAGGCGATAAACGTTTTTCCAGCCGCCGCCGGCGAACGGTTTGAAGAATGCCGGCCATCCCACGTAGTTGAAGATCGCTTCCCAATCGAGCGGATAGGCCAGGTTCCGAAACGAGTTCGCGTTCGTGTCGGGTGGCACCTGATGCGAAGGCAGGAGCACAGTCCGTGGAACCGCGACTCCGATTTTTGTTGCCAGTGCGTTGTTAAAAAATTTCTCGTCCGCACTCCACCAAAAGGGATTGTTGACCACGGCGGTGCCTGTGAGCGCGGCGTTTTTTAAGAAGGCGCGATAGAACGGCACGTCCTGCGAAATGCGATCGATGATGACGTCGTAGCCGCACGGCTCGCCTTGAATCACTTTGTCGATCCGGACCGCTTCGGCGACGATGCCTTCCCCGCCGGTCTTCTGATTTACTCGATCGATAAACGCCCAGGGGAACGAATTTTCCTGGCCAAATAAGATTCCGATTTTTTTCATAGAGTTCTCCTTAGAGCGTCGACAAATAGTACGGCAGCATGTCGCGCCAGTAATTCCAGTCGTGTCCGCACCATTTCCGATCATCCAGCCAGTGGCGGATTCCTTTTGAATTTAAAATGCCGGAAAGCCGCATCGATTCGTGCCGCGTGTTATCCCATTCGCCGGTCCCGATGATGATATTCATGTGGTTGTATTTCCATGGGTCGGGCATGTTCGGCAGATATTCGTAAGGGCTGTTGAAATAAATGTTCTCGTCGTGGTAGCTGTCGAAGAAATCGCTGATCTCGAACGCGCCGCTGAGGCTGATGAGGAGACTGACGGCATCGGGATGCCTGAAGGCAATGTTGGCGGCATGATAAGGCCAAGACTCGCTCCGCAGACGCCGACACGATGGGTGCTGGCCTCGCGCCGCCCGAAATCGGCCACATCGTGCACAATCACATTTTCATAAGCAATGTGGGTGCGGATGCGATCGGCCGGATGAATACTTTTGTTGTAAAAACTGTCGAGGTCGAGCGAGTCCGGGCAATAAACCGTGACGCGGTCGTTATCGACAAACCACGCGACCGAATCGACCATGCCGAAGTCCTTGTTTTGGTGGTAACGGCCAAAGGAGGTTGGAAAAATAATCAGGGGCAACCCGCGGCCGCTACCGAAGACGAGCATTTCGAATTCGCGGCTCAAGTAAGGCGTCCACCATTTAATGTAACGCTCCTGCATAGATCGGGTCGGCCTTTATAGATCGGATTCAAGGGATTAACAGCCAAATTTGAGCGAAGGCGAATTGGACAACTCAACCTTCATCGGGAATAGCTCTCGTTTTACTAAAAGGATGCCTCGCCACACTCTTACCGGAAATATTCAGCGCCATCGGCAGTTTCCATCGCGCACGCTCGGAAACCGGCGGGACATTCTGGTGTATTTGCCGCCGGGTTATCTCCGTTTTCGCCGCCAACAGTATCCGGTCCTGTATTTGCAGGATGGGCAAAATGTTTTCGATGCCGCGACGGCGTTCGCCGGAGTGGAATGGGGCGTGGACGAAACGGCGCAGCGACTGATTCGGCGGAGACTGATTGAACCGCTCATCATCGTGGCGGTTGCCAATACCGGCCCAGATCGGGTTCACGAATACGCCCCGACACGTGGCGTCATCGACATCAAAGCAAAACGAAAAAAGCGCAGTAGCGGTCTGGCCCGGAAGTATGCGAAATTTTTAATCCAAGAACTGAAGCCATTCATCGATTCGAAATACCGGACGAAACCGGAAGCGGAATTTACCGGTTTGGGGGGCTCGTCACTTGGGGCACTGCTAACGATGACACTCGGTCTATGGTTTCCGAATGTCTTCACGCGGCTCGCGGTCCTATCACCCTCAGTTTGGTGGGATGATGAAGTGATCGTGAGAGGGGTGCTCGCACTCGAGAAAAAACTTCCACTCAAGATATGGCTGGACACGGGTTCATCCGAGCCGGGTTGGGAACGCGCGCGGAATCTGTGTGCCGCCCTGATCGATCGAGGTTGGAATTTGTATGACGACCTCGAATATCACGAATTCGAAGGAGCCGATCATAGCGAGGCTGCCTGGGCTGCGCGAGTCGATCCGGTGTTGCGATTCCTTTATCCCCCGCTCGCGCCGTTAAAACCCGCTATTCGCCACTCTGAGTTGGCGACGACGACCGCTCGATATTCGAATCCGCGCTGCGTTCCAAATGCATGACCGGTTGGGGGAATGCGGCCCGGCGCAGTGCGCCTACTGCAGCCACTTGCCGTAAAGCTGGTAGACACGCACGTTTCCGCCCACGAAATCCCAGTCTTTTTGGTAGGCAAATGAACGTTCACGTTGCGACCAAGTGAGCTCCCGGGGTCCGTCCGGATGATTTGGGTCGTAAACGAAGTAGCGGTCGACATCGGGCGACGTGCCAGGCTTTTTCGCATAGGCCAGCACGGCGTGATTAATTCGGAAATGCGGCAAGGTGGTGAGAAAGGCGACGAACAAATCGCCACGCTTCAAGGCGGCGTTTAACTCTCCGTGCGTCTTTTCCTGGTATCCCGTTCCTTGTATTAAGAGTGACCGGCCGTTGCCGATTCGCCAATAGGTTGGCCAGCCATAACCGATGTTTCGCTGCACGATGTACCCACGCTTCGTGCTCATCTCCCGAAAGTTTGCGTAACCGGGGAAAACAACACGCTGATCCTCGGGCAAGGTGTCGTGCCAGGCAGCGCGGCGCGTGACCTGCCGAATTCGATTGGCCAGGTTCTGATCGTCTAACGGCGGCGCATGTGGATCAAACCGGGCAAACTTTTTGAATTGCATGGTGGTGCGGCAAAGAACGAAGCATCGCCGCGTATAACGCTTTTGCTTCGCCGACTCGCCGCGACGCACGTGTGCGACGCCATTTTCGTATTCGAACACGGTCATGTTGGCGAATCCGACAGTGTCGGCTTTGAAATGCAACGGCGGGGTAAACGCATTGGCTTCGCAAAAGGTCAAGCCCACAAATAATGTGGAGACAATCGTAGAAACAATTTCGCGAGTCATAATTCTACTCAGCGCTTCGCCGGACCGATCAGCCGGTAGCACCGTTACCCTTCGGGGGTTCGGCAAAATTGCCGAGGCGACGGAATTTTTCGTAGCGCTTTTTCAGCAGTTGATTGATCGGGATTTTGAGGAGGCGCTCCAGGTTTGAGTGAAGTGCGCGGCCCAGAATTTCAGCGGCTTTCTCGTGAGCGCGATGCGCGCCGCCATCCGGCTCCGAGACGATTTCATCCACGACGTTAAGTCTCATCAAATCCTGCGCAGTAAGCTTAAGGGCTTCCGCAGCTTCGGCGGCGTGGCGCCGATCTTTCCACAAGATCGCGGAACAGGCTTCAGGACTAATGACTGAATAATAAGCGTTCTCCAGAATCATAACGTGATCGGCCACGCCGATCCCAAGAGCGCCGCCCGAGCCGCCTTCACCAATTACGGCCGCGAGGATCGGCACGCGCAGCTTCATCATCTCACGAAGATTGACCGCGATGGCTTCAGCGATATGACGTTCTTCCGAGCCGATCCCTGGGTAAGCGCCGGGAGTATCGATGAGTGAAATCACCGGCAAATGAAATTTTTCGCCGAGCTGCATCAGGCGGAGTGCCTTGCGATAACCTTCGGGATGGGCGCAACCAAAATTCCGCAGCACGTTCTCCTTCGTATTGCGGCCTTTCTGATTTGTGATCACGATGCAACGGTGCTCGCCCAGCATCGCGATTCCGCAAGGCATCGCCTTGTCGTCGCCGAATAAACGGTCGCCGTGAAGTTCGTTCCAATTCGTGAAACAACGCTCCACATAATCGAGGGCGAAGGGCCGCTGCACGTGCCGCGCGATCTGAACCCGTTGCCACGCGTTCAAGTTATCGTAAATCTCGCGTCGGGTGATTTCGATCTTGGCCTCCATCGCTTCGACTTCGGAGTCAAAATCGAGGGCGTGCTCGTCAGAATGTTCGCGGATTTCCTGCAAACGGCGTTGCAGTTCCACGATCGGCTTTTCGAAGTCGAGCGGTTGGGGCTCTTTCATGTTACTCCGTAATGGTGACAGGGGTCTTGCCGTTGACAAGGCTGCTTAATTCCTCGGCATCGCTGGCGGAAATGGCCAAGCCCGTGGGCGGCGGCGGCTGATCCGAACTCGGATGGGAGGCGTCGGCGATAGCGTAAATCGTGTAGCCGGGCGTGGCCAGA
>Ga0066671_10000636_pt1 | contig 11067 bp, 7 predicted proteins | sample GraSoiAngelo_120_FD_62294 | JGI IMG/M metagenome (GOLD analysis project Ga0066671, IMG submission 62294) | Grasslands soil microbial communities from the Angelo Coastal Reserve, California, USA - 14_0919_09_20cm | ecosystem: Environmental > Terrestrial > Soil > Grasslands | place: USA...
GGTGTTCGAACCCTTCTTCACCACCAAGTCGCTCGGCAAGGGCACCGGCCTGGGACTCAGCCAGGTCTACGGCTTCGCAGCCCAGTCGGGCGGCGAGGTGCGGATCGACAGCCGGGTCGGCGAAGGCACCGAGGTCGTCATCGTCCTTCCGTGCAGCGAGCGGGAAGCGGCGCCCGCGGCCGACGCGGAGCGGCCCCGCGGCCGGCACCGTACCGGGCGAATCCTGGTCGTCGACGACAATGAGGATGTCGGCCGCTTCGCCGAGGGGCTTCTGCTCGAGCTCGGCCACGAAGTCGTCCGCGCACGCACCGGCTCCGAAGCGCTGGCTTTGGCCCGCGGCGACCATTTCGATGCGGTGTTCACCGACGTGGTGATGCCCGGGATGAGCGGCATCGAGCTCTCCCACCAGCTCCGCGCCCACCTCCCCGACCTCCCGGTCGTCCTCACCACCGGCTTCTCCGACGAGATCGCCCGCTCGGGCACCGGCGGCATTCCCGTGGTGTTCAAGCCCTATCGGCTGGAGACTTTGGCGGCGGCGCTGGACGAGGTGCTGGACGCTAGCGGACCCGCCGCGCGCTGAGTATCCGCACCGGCTTCACGATCGACTGGCCCAGCGTCGCTTGGGAACGGCCGCCCACGTAAGTCGGCGCGGCGAGGATTTTCTTCACCACGTCCATGCCCGAGACGACCTGTCCGAACGCCGCATAGCCTTCGAAGCCGGGCCGCGCATCGAGATAGGGGGCGGGCCCGACGGCGATGAAGAAGTCGCCCATCGCGGTGCCGGGCGCGTTGCGGGCCATCGAGATGGTGCCGTTCACATGCCGGATCCCGGTGCGGCTGGTCGGCTCGTGCGGGATCGGGTTGCGCATCCGGGTCGCGACATGGTTGATCCCGCCCTGGACGAAGCCGGTGCCGGGCTTCGTCCGGCTCCGCGCCGCACGGTAGAAGCTGGTGCCGTCGAAGCGCTTCTCATCGACATAAGCGAGGAAATTGCGCGACGTCACCGGCGCCCGCTTCGTCTCCAGAGCGACCACGATCGCCCCCACGCTCGTCTCGATCCGCACCCGCACGGGTGCAGCATGGGCAGTCGTTGAAAAAGCGGAAAACAGCGCGGCCAGCGCGATCCCAAGGCGAATCATCGCGCTGGCCTCTAGCCGAAAAGTTGGTCGGGGAGACAGGATTCGAACCTGCGACCCTCTGCTCCCAAAGCAGATGCGCTACCAGGCTGCGCTACTCCCCGGCGCCGCGCGCACCGCGAACAGCTTCAGCTATTCCGGAGACGCGCAAGCCCGGCCGGCGCACTTCGTGCGACCGACGGCGTGGCTTTGCCACGCCGCTGGGCTCCGTGGCAAGGCGTTGTGGCAAGGCGCCGCGGCAAAGCCGCGCCGTCGACCCTCACTTTCGTGAGGCCGGCCGCGCTTGGCGGGCGTGCGAAACAGCTCACGCTGTTTCAATCTCGCCGCCTGCGCGTTGGTGGGCCCGGAGGGATTCGAACCCCCAACCAAGCCGTTATGAGCGGCCGGCTCTACCGTTGAGCTACAGGCCCCACGACCGTCGCCTTGCCCCGCGATTAGCGGAGCGAAAGGCGGCTTGGCAAGGCGTTCAGCCCTGCTGGCCGGAGGAGCGTTCGGCGGGCTGGAGCGCGGGGAGGTAGAGGAAGAAGCGGGTCTCGCCGATCAGGAGCGCTCCCCCGACCGCCTCGGCGAGGTTGCGGACCAGCCGAAGCGCGAAGCCGAGGCCCAGAGCCGGCGCGCCGGGCCAGTCGCCTTCGGGGCTGTAGCCGGGATCGAGCAGGGCGCCTTCGTCCAGCCCCTCGATCGCCTGGGGGCGGTCGATCGACAGGCAGAGCATCTTCTCGCCGCCGATCTGGCCGAGCGCCATGGTCGCGGCGATGGTCTCGCCATGGCGGGCGAGGCCGATGGTTGCAGCGAGCATCCGGGCGAACATGCGCTCGGCGGCGGCGAGCTCGACCCGGGCGGGGGGCAGGTCGCGGGCGATCTCGATCGCGATCCGCGAGCCGCGCTGCTCGGCCACGCGCTCGTAAGCGTCGTGGAGGCGGCAGAGGAGGGCCACGGCGTCGACGGGGCTCTCGTCGAGCGTCAGGCGGCGGGTTTCGATCCGGGCGGCGGTGTCGAGATCGTCGACGGCGGAGAGCAGCTTCTTCGCCTGCTCCATGATGTCGACCGCCTTGTCGCGATAGCCGCTCGCCGCCGGGCCCATATATTGGCCCTCGATCATCTCCGCGAAGCCGACGATGGCGTTCAAAGGCGTGCGCAGCTCGTGGATCAGCTGGCGGAGCGAATCGGCGGGGAGCTCCGTGCCGAACAGGCCGGGCGCCTCGCTCCCTGCGTCGGCATGGGCGACTTCGTCGACGCGGGGGCGGCGGGCGGTGCCGCGATAGCCGAGGAAGCTTCCGCGCGCCGGCTCGAAGAAGGGAACGCCCGAGATGCGCCAGTCGCCGGCCGCTGCGCCCACGCCTGCGACGTTGAAGCGGGCGTCGCGGAACGGGGCGCGCTTGTCGAAGGCGCCGGCGGCCTGGCCGTCGACCCCGTGCTGCCCGCGTTCGGCGATCGAGGCGATGCTCTGCCCGACGAGGGGACCGCGGGGGGCGCCGGCGACCCAGACGATCACTCCGTCGGTGCCGGTCTCCCACTGGAAGCTGTCGATCCGCTCGGAAGGGTCGAGCGCCTCGGCGGCGGGAGGCGGAGCGGCGGCGGAGCGGTCTCGGCGGAAGGCTTCGATCCGCGCGACGAGGTCGCGAATCTGCGCTTCGCCCTTCGCCACCTCCGGGTTGCCGACGGGCTCCTCTTCGGCGGCAGGCGCGGCGATCGTCCCGGCGAGGGCGAAGTCGGCGGCCCCGAAGCGGGCCAGCGCAACCTCCACTTCGGGTGCGAGGTCGCGGCGGTGGCGGAGCAGGCCTCGCGCGACCGGGCTGAGGCTTGGGAGGAGATCGAGCCACTCTGTCGGGCCGAGGCGGACGGCGGCGAAGAGCGGCGAGGCGACGCTGCTATGATCGTCGCCGAAGAAGCGGACCAGGCCCGGCGCGACTCTTCGGCCGGCGAGCGCCTGGGCCGTCTCGCGGCGGACGGCTAGAGGGATTTCGTGCCGGTGCTCGAACAGCCAGGCATAGGCCGCGGCGGCGCTGCCGCTCTCGCCTTCTTCCCGGCGCTGGGCAAGGACGTCGACGAGCTGACGCCAGCGCGCTGCCTTCGCACCCGGCTGGTCGGCCGGCTGCGCGAGGACGGTCGCGATCATGTCGTCGAAACGCAAGCCTGATCCTCACTTCGAGAGAGTGCAAACGTTAACGCGCCCGCGTCCCCCAAGGAAGTGGTCAATCCGGGCCCGTCGCAATATGGGACGCGCCGGGCGTGAAAAAGGGGCGCCGGATCGCTCCGACGCCCCTTCGAACGCGCTTGCGATCAGTGGGTGGCGAGCCAGGCCGTCCACAGAGCGGCAATGTCGGCGCGGGAACCGGTCACCGCCTTGAACGCGGCCTGGGCCTCGGCCTTCTGACCGGCCAGAGCGAGCGCGGCACCCAGGCGGGTGTTGACCAGGTTCGAGTCGACCCCGCCCTTGCTCAGCGCGAGCCGGTAGAGCTCGGCCGCCTTGGCATAGTCGCCATAGCCTGCATAAGCGGTGGCGGTGTTGAGGGCGAGGGTGCCGTTCGCGGCCGTCTTCGCCTTGGCCTCGAGTCCGGGCAGCGAGGCGCGGTCTTCGGTGGTGCGCGCGGTCGCGGCGGCGAGCAGGGCCCCGGCATCGCCGGCCTTGACGATGCCGAGCCTGGAGCCCTCTTCGAGCACCGCCTTGGCCTCGCCCGGATAGCCCTTCTGGTCGACCAGGAAGGCAAGCTGGCCGTAATCGTGGGCGCCGTCCATCGTCTTGGTCGCGCGCTTCAGGCGGAGAAGGTCGAGCTGCGCCTCCTTGTCGAGGCTGTTCCCACTGACCCCGTAGATGGTGATCGCATTCTTGAAGTTGACGTCGTTCGGGAAGCGCTCGAGCGTCTGGCGGCTAAGCGCGATTGCCGTCGGATAATCCTTGGAATCATAGGCTGCCTTGACCGCGCTGCGATACCAGGCCTCGGGCGGCTGCTGGCCGGCTGCGGTGCTGAGCTGGATCGCGCGCTGGAGCAGCGGCAGCGCTTCTTTCGGCTTGTTGAGCTCGATCTTGGTCGACGCATAGTTGATCGTCTGGTCGAGATCGTTGGGGTTGGCCGTCAGGTAGGTGGCGAGCATGCCCTCCGCCCGGGCATAATCCTTGGCGTTGAGCGCGCGGCCGATCAGGACCTTGTTCATGTTGCCGATCTCGGTGGGGCTGGCCGCACCGCTCGCGATCACCGCCTGGATGGCGGCCTCCTGCTCGGCCGAATCCTTGGTGTCGAGGGCGCGGTTCAGGCGGAACTTGGCGATGAGATATTTGTCGTCATTGGTGGTGGCGACCGCCTGGGCGGCGGCGAGCTTCGCCGCGAACACCGTGGCGTCGCCCTTGACCGCGGCCTGGAGCTCGGAGAGCGGCTTCTGCGCGGCCTTGCTGATGTCGAACTTGCGCTGCTCGGGAGCGGCGGCCGGGGCGGCCTTGGCGGGGGCGAGCGCGGAAGCCGGGGCCGCCAGAGCGACGCCGGCGACCAGGGACGCGGCGACCGCGAGGCTGGAAACGAACTTCATCGTGAAACTCTCCTGGGTAGCTGTCTTGCGAGGACGTGTAGAAAGGTCAGGCGTGCTGGCCGAGCCAGACCAGCCAGAGGGTGGCAAGCTGGGCACGGGCGCCGGTCACGGCGCGAAACGCGGTCTCGGCCTCGGGCTTGCGGCCCGCGAGAGCGAGGGCAATGCCGAGGCGGGTGTTGGCGGTGTCGGCGTCCACCCCGCCCTTCTGAAGCGCCGAGCGGTAGAGCTCGATCGCTCCGGCATAGTCGCCGAAGCTCAAAGACTGGTCGGCTGCGTCGAGCGACGGACCTCCGGCCGGCGCGGAGGCTGCGGCGGTGCGCAGCGACGCGAGCCTGGCCTTGGCGGCCGGAGCCCCCTTCGATGCGGCGGCAATCGCTTCCTTGTAGGTCGGCTTCAGCGGATCGACCATCTTCGCGGCAACCGCTTCCTCGAACAACGAGCGGCTCTCGCCGTGGAGGCCGGCGTTGGAGAAGGACTGCGCCGCCTCGAGATAGTCGCGCTCGCCGGCAAGGGCGTGCGACATGCGCATCAGCCGAAGGGCGTCGAGCGTCGTCCCCGCGTCCGGCGTCGCATAATCGCGATAGAGCAGGATCGCGTCGCGCCAATTCTCGGCGGTCGGATAGGCGGTGACGAGGTCGCGGCTGAACTTGAGCGCCTGCGGGCTCAGTTTCTTCACGGTCGCGATGCTGAGCGCGCGGCGGTACCAGCTCTCAGGCACCGGCTGCCCGCTCGCCCGGCGGAGCGTGGCGGCGCGGTCGAGCAGCGCGATCCCTTCCGCTTCCTTGCCCCGCAAAATCTTCATCTGGGCGAGCTCGAGCGCGACATCGGGGCGGTTCGACAGCTCGAGCGCCTTGGCGTAGTCGGCCTCGGCGCGGTCGCGCTGCCCGGACGCCGCCGCGATGCTTCCCCGGCCGTAATAGAGGTTCGAAAGCTCCGACTCCGGCACCCGCCCGCTCGCCAGCAGCGCGTTGATCGCCGAGGATTGCATGGCGATATTGTTGGTCTCGCGGCCGAGCTTCAGCTCGAGATTGGCGAGATACCATTTCGCATCGGCGCCGGTCGCGACGGACCGGGCGGCGGTCAGTGCCTGGCCGGCCGCCGGATAGTTGCGCGCGGTGATCGCGGCGTCGAGCGCTGCGATGGTGGCGCGCTCGTCCTTGCTGAGCCTCGGGCCGGTCGGCTCCTGCTTCTTCGCATCCGCCGGGGCCACGCCCACGAACGAGAGCGCGCCAAAGCCGATCAATGCGGCAAGCGCCAGCCTGGAAACCGAACCCATATGCAAATTGCCTCCTGTTGGCCGCCCGCGTGGAGGGGCCGCGGCGCGGGCGGCCTCTCTATCGCCAATCGATCCGCGTTTCTAGCGCCGCGCCGCTGAACCCCGGTTGAACTGCAACTACCCGGAAAAGCGCGGGAAAAATGCGGCAGTGAAGCGCGGTTTGACAGCATGCGCCGGGCATCGCTACCCGCCGCCGATGCTTGCAGTGATTTCTCCGGCCAAGACGCTCGACTTCGAGCGTCCCCTGCCCCCCTTAACATCGACCCGCCCCGCCTTCGAGGAGGATGCGGCGAAGCTTGCCTCGGCTGCGGCGAAGCTCGGCCCGAAGAAGCTCGGCGCGCTAATGCACATCTCGCCCAAGCTCGCTGACCTCAACGCCGGCCGCTTCCGCGGCTTTGCCGAGCAGCCGAAGCGCCCCGCCCTCTACGCCTTCGCCGGCGACGTCTATGCCGGCTTCGAGGCCCACAGCCTCGACGAGACGGCGGTCGACTTCGCCCAGGACCATCTGCGCATCCTCTCCGGCCTCTACGGCCTTCTCCGCCCGCTCGACGAGATCCGGCCGTACCGCCTCGAAATGGGCACACGCTGGGCGCCTGGGAGGAAGAAGAACCTCTACGATTACTGGCAAAACCGGGTGGCGGACGAGCTCGCCTCGGCCGCCGGCCGCGGAGCAATCATCAACCTCGCCAGCAAGGAATATTGGCACGCCGTCGAAAGCCGCCTCCCCCCGTCCCTGCCGGTGATCGAGATCGATTTCCGCGAAGAGGGCCCCTCGGGCCTCCGCTTCAACACCTTCGCCGCCAAGCGCGCCCGCGGCATGATGGCGCGCTACATCTGCGAGCACCGCCTCACCGACCCAGACGCGCTCAAAAGCTTCGACAGCGACGGCTACGCCTTCGACCCCGAACAATCGGATCCGCAGAGGTGGCGCTTCACGCGATCGTGACTATCTAGGGTCCGACTCACGCGCGTACGCGTGTACGCGCGCGGGGTGGCGCCGGCGCGAAGCTTGCTCTAGGGTCCCAGCCGCACCTCCCGCGTCCTTCGGGCGCTCAACTCGAACATCATCAGGAATAAGCATTGGCCAGCGCACCGCCGACCATCGATGGCAGCGACATCTCCCCCATCTCCATCGTCGAGGAGATGAAGACCTCTTACCTCGATTACGCCATGTCCGTGATCGTCGCCCGGGCCCTGCCCGACGTGCGCGACGGCCTGAAGCCGGTCCACCGGCGGATCCTCTACGCCTGCCAGGAAGGCGGCTTCCTGCCCGGCCGGCCCTACCGCAAATCGGCCAAGATCGTCGGCGACGTGATGGGCAATTACCACCCGCACGGCGACAGCGCGATCTACGACGCCCTTGCCCGGATGACCCAGGATTGGTCGATGCGGGTGCCTCTGGTCGACGGCCAGGGCAATTTCGGATCGATGGACCCCGATCCCCCCGCCTCGATGCGCTACACCGAGGCGCGTTTGGCCCGGGTCGCGACGACCCTCTTGGACGATCTCGACAAGGACACGGTCGACTTCACGCCCAATTATGACGGGTCGCGGATGGAGCCGACCGTGCTCCCGGCGCGCTTCCCCAATTTGCTTGTGAACGGCGCCGGCGGAATCGCGGTCGGAATGGCGACCAACATTCCGCCGCATAACCTCGGCGAAGTGATCGCCGCCTGCCGCGCCTATATCGACAATCCGGCGATCACGATCGAAGAGCTGATCCAGATCATCCCGGGCCCGGACTTCCCGACCGCGCCCCTGATCCTCGGCCAGGCCGGCGCCCGAAGCGCCTATCACACCGGCCGCGGCTCGATCATCATGCGGGCCCGCCACAAGATCGAGGAGAACCGGGGCGACCGCCGCTCGATCGTGCTCACTGCCATTCCGTACCAGGTCGGCAAGAACGGCCTGGTCGAGAAAGTCGCCGAGGCCGCCAAGGACAAGCGGATCGAGGGCGTCTCGGACATCCGCGACGAATCGAACCGCGAGGGCGTTCGCGTCGTCATCGAGCTGAAGCGCGACGCGACCCCCGAAGTCGTCCTGAACCAGCTCTGGCGGCACACGCCGGCGCAGTCCTCCTTCCCGGCCAATATGCTCGCCATCCGCGGCGGCCGGCCGGAGACGCTCAACCTCCGCGACATCATCGAGAGCTTCGTCAAGTTCCGCGAGGAAGTGATCACCCGCCGGGCCAAGTTCGAGCTCGCCAAGGCGCGCGACCGTGCCCATATCTTGCTCGGCCTGGTCATCGCGGTGACCAATCTAGACGAGGTCGTTCGGATCATCCGCGGGTCCGCTTCGCCCGCCGAAGCGCGCGCGGCCCTCATCGCCCGGGAATGGCCGGTCGCCGAGATCGCGCCCTACATCCGGCTGGTCGAGGCTGTGGAGCATGAGGTGGAGGGCGACAGCTACCGCCTCTCCGATGCGCAGGTGCGCGCCATCCTCGAGCTTCGCCTCCACCGGCTGACCGGGCTTGGGCGCGAGGAGATCGGCGGGGAGCTGAGCCAGCTTGCCACTTCGATCACGGAGCTTCTGACCATCCTCGGCGACCGGCGCCGCCTGTACGAGGTGATGCGGGCCGAGTTCGACGAGATCGACGCCGCTTATTCCAAGCCGCGGATGACCGAGATCGCGCCCGCCTGGGACGGGATCGACGACGAGGATCTGATCGAGCGCGAGGACATGGTCGTGACCGTCACGCTGGGCGGCTACATCAAGCGCACCCCGCTCGAGACCTTCCGCGCCCAGAAGCGCGGCGGCAAGGGCCGCGCAGGCATGGGTACCAAGGACGAGGATGCGGTGACCAACCTCTTCGTCACCTCGACCCACACGCCGGTCCTGTTCTTTTCGACGGCCGGCAAGGTCTATCGCCTGAAGGTGTGGCGCCTCCCCGAAGGCGCGCCCCAGGCGCGGGGTCGGCCGATGGTCAATCTTCTTCCGCTCGCGGAAGGGGAGACGATCTCGACCGTGCTTCCGCTGCCCGAGGACGAGGCGGAGTGGAACGACCTCCACATCATGTTCGCCACCGCCAAGGGAATCGTCCGGCGCAACAGCATGGACGCCTTCACCCGCGTCCCCACGGCGGGCAAGATCGCGATGCGCTTCGGCGAGAGCGAGGATAGCGAGGACACGACCGACCGGCTGGTCGGAGTCTCGCTGCTCACCGAGGAGGACGACGTCCTGCTCGCAACCAAATGCGGCAAGGCGATCCGCTTCGCCGCCACCGACGTGCGCGAGTTCCAGAGCCGCACCGCGGCGGGCGTGCGGGGCGCGAGGCTTCAGGACGGGGACGAGGTGATCTCGCTCTCCATCCTCAAGGGCTTCGCCGCGAGCACCGAGGAGCGGGACGAATATCTGCGCCATGCCCTGTGGCGGGAGCGCAGCGAGGACGCGGCCCCTCCCCCGCCGCGGGAGATGTCGGACGAAAGGTTCGAGGAGTTCCGCGCGGCGGAGGAGTTCATCCTTACGGTGTGCGCCAACGGCTACGGCAAGCGATCGTCGGCTTACGAATATCGGCGGATCGGCCGCGGTGGGCAGGGGATTACCAATATCGGCAATCTCGACCGCAACGGGCCGGTTGTCGCCAGCTTCCCGGCGCATAATGGCGAGCAATTGATGCTGGTCACCGACCAGGCGAAGCTGATCCGAATGTCGGTCGGCGACACCCGCGTGATCGGCCGCGGCTCGGCCGGCGTCCGCCTCTTCCACGTCGCCCCCGACGAACACGTCGTCTCCGCCGCCCGAATCGACGAATCGGAGGAGCCGGAGAACGAGGCGGAAGAACTGATCGCCGAAGACCTGGGCAGCGCGCCCCCGGCGGCGGCGCCGGACGCTGTCCAGCTCGACGACGGAACGGGCCCGGAAACGCTCCCGGAGCGCATCGAGGAGGATGACGGGGACGAGTAACACCTGCCTCCCCATCCGCAGGATGGGGAGGGGGACCGCCGAAGGTGGTGGAGGGGTGACCTAGCTCTGAGTCAGAGGTTCCCGCGCGAACCGCCTAGTCCCAGCCTTGTCACCCCTCCACCACCCTACGGGTGGTCCCCCTCCCCGCCGCTCCGCGTCAGGGAGGCAGAGGAGCGGCCGCCGCCTGTCACTCCCAACCAAATCAGGAGCTGGCCGGCATAATACAGCCACCAGATGGCCAGCCCGAGCCAGAGCGGCCGCTCGGCCCAGCCCATCCGCCAGGCGATCAGCATGTCGCTGGCGAGGAAGAGCAGGGCTCCGATGCGGGCGCGGGGGAAGCGGCTCAGCCAGGCCGCGGCGGCCATTGCGCCGAGCAGGCTTGCGTAGATGGTGAAGCCAATGCGGTCTGCGCCCGGCGGGAGGAGCAGGCTTGGCGTCACCACTGCGAAGAGCAAGATGGCGACCGCGATCAGGCTGAACTCGCGCCGATTGCGCAGGTAGAGCCAAATCGCAACGACGTGCCCGAGCGCGAAGGCTGCGGCGCCTGCGGTGAAAGCCACCTCCAGAAGCACATCGCCCGTGGCCCCGAGCGCCATCACCGCCGCCAGCAGCCACCCATCCACCGACCGCGCCCGAAGCGCCGCCGCCAGCGCCAGCAACCCCACCGGCGTCCCCTTGACCGCGATTTCCAGCGCCGACGCCGGACCCGGGCTCCACAGCAGCGGATAGAGCACAGCCACCGCCGCGCTCGCCCCAAGTATGGCAACTAACGGCCGCATCGGCTTCCTCCCCGCCCCGAACCGGACTATCGCAACGCCCCATGTCCTACCAAGTCCATATCGTCGGCGGCGGCCTCGCCGGGTCCGAAGCCGCCTGGCAGCTCGCCGAAGCCGGGGTGAAGGTGCGCTTGTCCGAAATGCGCGGCTCGGGCGAGATGACGCCCGCCCACCAGACCGACAGCCTCGCCGAGCTCGTCTGCTCGAACAGCTTCCGCTCCGACGACGCCGAGCACAATGCCGTCGGGCTTCTCCATGCCGAGATGCGCGCGCTGGGCTCGCTGATCATGGCCATGGCCGACGCCCACCGGGTCCCCGCCGGATCGGCCCTCGCGGTCGATCGCGAGGGCTTCGCTGCGGCGGTGACCGAGCGGCTGTCGGCCCATCCAAACGTCGAGATCGTCCGGGAAAGGGTGGACGCCCTCCCCGCCTCCGGCCCGACCATCGTCGC
>Ga0066671_10000637_pt1 | contig 11066 bp, 17 predicted proteins | sample GraSoiAngelo_120_FD_62294 | JGI IMG/M metagenome (GOLD analysis project Ga0066671, IMG submission 62294) | Grasslands soil microbial communities from the Angelo Coastal Reserve, California, USA - 14_0919_09_20cm | ecosystem: Environmental > Terrestrial > Soil > Grasslands | place: USA...
TAGCCGGTCTTGCGCGAGATGCCGAACTCCCGGCACAGCCCCGCCATCTTCTCCCCGTCCAGCAGCCGGGCGACGAATTTGAGGCGCTCATCCATCGGGTTACACTCCTTCTAGGGCATTCTTGCTCTCCCGCAAAAAGCCCGATTGTGTAACCCATGTCTCCGGAATGAACTGTCACCCCTCTCTCGGGAAGGGCAAATTTACAGAAGACCCGGATGGGGACGACGGCAGTTGCAGTCGCGTTATTCGCTGCAATGATTGCGTTCGGGCAATGGTGGACAGCCCGGCAAAAGCTGGTCCTAGACCTATTTGAAAAGCGCTTTGCAATTTTTATGGACCTGCGAAGGCTGGTGAGCGAAGCCATTCAGTTAGGCAAGGTTAGCCAACCGGGTTCGATCAACGAGGTCATAGCCCGTTCTCAATTCCTATTTGGCAGCGACGTGAACGAGCATCTCCGCGAACTTCACCGCCTATTTAACGAACTGGAAGTGGGACGGCCTTCGGCCCCCCAAGAGATTTTGGAAAAGTTCGAGAAGATGACGCCGGGTCCCAGAATTGCACGTCTTCAAATAGGTTCGCATCAGTTTTCGGCCTTGCCGGTCCTGCCGAACCTTGGCGCTGCTGCGAACACTCTCTCGTAACCGCCCGGCATGTGATGCCGATAGTGACGGCGGATGATTGCTTCAGAGACACCGCAATAGTCCGACACGTCGCTGATCGCGACACCAGCGCGGAGATACCAAGAGATCGAGGTATGCCGCAGCGTGTGCGGGCTGACATCCGGAAGCTTGGCCGCTTCCCGGATGGTCTCAAAGGTCTTGGTGACGCGCAGAACCGGCTCGCCGTGATATTCGATGACCGAATGCTTGGAGATGCCACGACGCTGCCAACGGCGCATATGGGCCAATAGGCGAGGGGGAAGGTCTACAGTCGGCTGCCTCTTATTCGTAGTGCGAGCGCCAACCGCCTTGCGGTGGAATACGCCGCGCTCAAGGTCCACATAGCCGCGCCCGATGCTCGGCACCAAGGCCGCACCACAGACGGCCCCCGCACGGGTGCCGGTGTAGAGCGCCACCAAGATAAACCGGGCCAAATGCTTGCTCATATAGGGGCCGGGAGTGCCGCCACGGTTACGCTGGCGGGCACGCCACGCGGTCCAGATCAGATGCGCGGCTTCCTTTCGCGTGAGCCATCGGTCACGGGCTTCCGCCGCATCTGGCAACACCGGGCAGAATACGATATTCGCACCGCCGACTCAATGAGACTCCCGCTGAAAAAGTGATGAATATGGGGCTAACGGTCTCGATTCTGTTCGGCTTGACGCACAGCTTCATTGACCTTCTCGCGGTCGCGCCGATTTTCCGGCGATAGCTCCATCACCGGGTAATGGATATCACCGTCAATCGTCAGCGGACTATCAAGCGGCTTTTCCGCGCATTCCCACCACAGATCAAAGGCGTCTTTCATCGGACGATCCTATAGGGGCACGGCCCCGCCTTGGGCTGGGGGCAGAATGTAAGACAGGACCGAGCGGGGCCGCGGGGCAATCCGAATGACGTGGCCCGATGCCGACAACGGGAACGTTGAAAAGCAGTTACTAGGCCGCCCGATCATCGAACGACCCTATATGCTTTCGCGTGCTTCCGACTTGGTTCGGTCGCCACAGGCTGCCCGTGGTTCAAGAGATCAGGCTTCAACGTAATGAAGAAAAATGCTAGCAATGACGGCGACCGGGAGGGTGAGATGTCTCGGGCGCTGTTCTTTGGAACGCTACTGTTTGCTGGCCCATTCTTGAGCATGTCTTGGGCTCAAAATAAAACTGAACCGTCCCAAACTGGGCCCCCCTTCCCGTTTACAAAAACGACATTTCAGTGGGATTATTCCTGCCCGGGCGCTACAGCTTGCTCATTCGTTTGTCCGGGAGGAGAAGTGCTCCACGTAATCAAGTTGAGCTTGTACTTGGGAACGGTACTCTTCGATAGCAGCCAAAACGCTCCGGCTGTGTTCTACGAATTCAAGACGAGAGAATATCCCTACGCGAGCGGGTTCAGCATAAGCCCCGGGCTCACCACTTTATCATGCCAAGTTAATGGCATGACGTTAGATTATTCTGGTCCACGGAAATAGAAGATGCACTCGGTGGGGCACTGCTTGCCGCCCGGGCGAGCTGAGTGTCAACTCGCATTGCGTTCCCAGGACACCAGAAAAACTCCATAACCCCACCGGGGATTCAAGACGCGCGATCGGTTGATTGGTTCCGTTGCCAAACCCTTGACCGAATTGCGGATGCGATCTTCGAAGGGACTGGACCAGGGCATGCGCCATTCTGACCCGGCAGGCAATCAAGAGCCGTCGCGCACAGCATGCACATTATTGTAGAAGCGAAAAGACACCGGATACGATCGCAACAATCAGCGAGATTATCGCAATCACCATGGCGGTGGCCGCCCTGCTGTTTGCTGCCGCAGCCGCACGCGTCGCAGCCCGCCGTTCGAGCCAAGCCATCGCCAAGGTGGCTTCTGTCCCCAAATAGACCATGGTCACTATCCGCGCGCGGACTTCCCTGGAACCGAGCTGTTCAAGCTGTCTGTGGAATGCATCGTTGTCCACGGCAGATTCCATCGCCGTCCTGATTACAGGCGTCGTGATTTCGCGGCTGTGGCCTCACTCTTCTATGCGTGTTCTTCTTTGATGGTTTGTGCCCCGCGATTTCCGCGCCAGCCGTTGCGCTTGCCTGACCCGGTACCGCAACTTGTTCAATTCGTATAACTGAAGATCGAGATTGGCTGCGTCGTGGATGAGCATTGTAAGGCACGTCTCGGTGGCGCTCGTAAGGCGCTGCTGATGAGTACTCATTTGAAAAACCCCAACTGACAAAATGGACGCTACAAATTACCGGGTGAAATTCACCCTAGACATATGTCCCCGTGGCGGACGGAAGGTTCAAGTTAATCCACCATTGGCAGCCCCCGTAGAACCACGGGCGTTCTGGTATTCTCCTTTAACCAATTGAAGTCCGGCCGAACGTCAGCGCCTCTCTTGCCGCAGGCTTTGCATACGAACCGTGATTCCAAGTCGGAGAGCCTGACATCATCGGGCCAGCGGTCTCCACTGATCGCGATCGAGTGGCTGCAATGACAGTCCGAGCAATAGATCAGGATGCCGCGAACGCCCATGTCGCGCATCTCGGCGAAGGTGATCTTGATCGGGCGGGTGAGGGCGGGCATGGCGCCATTGAAGCGCTGTCCAGCGGGCTAGGCAATCTAGCCCCGCCGCGCTTTACACCATGCTTCAATCTCTTCGGATTCGATCGGACCGTTCGGTCCATCGATGCGAGGAACCTTCATATTCCGCTGATGACCAAGGCCGTACATCATCTGATATGCCGCTTCGAGCGCAGCTTCCTTCGAACCATATTCTTCGGTGTGGAAGGCTTCGACCGCCGGCGCTAGCCCTTCGTTCCTGGTCCACAGTCTCCATTTCATCGCGGTCTCCCTTGGAGGACGGGCATGGTCCATGATGGTGCCGAATCGGGCCGGGAGGAAGGGCGCAGAACAGACCGGGTTCACGCCCACGAAACGCCCATGAAACCCGTGAACCGAGATAGAACCTGGCGAATCGGAACGGCGGGTAAAGCATTGAAATTGCCTGCCCAGCCTTTATTTCCTGTCGTTTACACCGAGAGGGTCGGGAGTTCGAATCTCTCGCCGCCTACCAGCCTTCGCTGAGCGAACGGCAAACCATCGTTCAGTAGCCATGAAAAAAGGTCAGCGCAAGCCGATGTCGGTTACGTTCGGACGGGCGAGCGGCGCTATTGCGTCCGTGCAACCCCGAACGGCGGGCAGCCGGTTCGGATGGATCCGGCTCCGGGTTTCGATCCATTCATGCCGCACGATCTCCAGCATTTCATCGTAGAGAAAATGTTGCGAATCGAAGGCGGCATTTTTGGACGGCTTGCAGCTGGAGGCACGGCGAAGACGTTCCACGCTGTGACTGACAGTCCCAGCGCGCGCGAGGCAGCGCGGCTGAGACGAAAGCAGGCGGCCAAGGACGCCAAGCTGCCTTCGCAGGACGATTATGCTCGATCGGAGCGCGCGACCTACATTTGTTGGCACGATTGGCTCAGCCACTCGCACGACCCCGCCAAGAGAGCCCAAGCGAAGCTGATGAGGGAAACGGCCTCCAGTGTGTCGGCCAGGATGGAACCGAAGGAGCGGGCGAGCTTCTCCGCGGAGCGACTTGCCGAAATCCGGCAAGAGTTCGAGCGATTGAGCGGGCGCTGGTCGTGTTTGGCCGTCGGCGAGAGCTTCACCGAGCTGTGGTGACCTTGGCCTCTGTGCCAGGAATGCATCACATGTCAAAAAACTTCATCAGCGAATGGCGATTGTCTTAAGGCATCCGCGCAGCGAACTCGCAAATTTCGCTTGTGCCATCGATGAAATCTGAAACGGCTGAGCCCCGGCTAAGTGGTGATAACAGCGATGCCGGATTCGATTTTAATTTGCTCCGGCTAGCCGATTCTGATCATGTGACATTTGCAAGAAATTTTCCAAATCTGGGGGCGTGTCATGTTGGTGCGAGGAATCGGGGCGTTGGCGATTGTCTTGTCTTTGACGCCAGCCTCGTTCGCAGGGAATCATTCGGGCATCGCTCACCGGTTATCCTGCACCGTCGTTCGATATTATGTCGCCAGATATTCGGCCTCAGCCGCCGAGACGTGGGCGCGGGGCCATGGTGCCACCGACGCGGAGATCGACGCAGCACGGCGCTGTCTGAACGACATGCCCGCGCAAACCGCCCAAACCGAGCAGGCTGCGCGCTGGACCTGGCACTGATTTGCCGCCATTCGAGATACTCGACCGGGTCTGGTTTCGCCGCCCGCTTGACCTAGCGAGCGCAAATCGTCTCCCACCGCCTCGCTCGTCCCTTTCATACGCTGGACCGGATTGGAACCGGGGCCAAATTGCTGCGTTTTAGTGGCCATTGCTCGACATTGAATTTTGTTGACGAGATGCTGCAGCGTTCTGAACCCGGTGTCGAAGGCCTATATTGTCCTCCTGCGCCGAACCCGCCGAGGACGCGGCTGCGGCTGCTCAAACTGCTGGCTACGCTCGGGAGAAATCCTCTCGAATGCTGGAGTGCCGAGTTTTTTCAAGAACCGATCGCGAAGGTCAGGCTGCCTCTTGCCGACGCGTTCCTGGTTCATGATCCCGCCGCCATCAAGCACGTGCTTGTCGACAACGCCGCGAACTACCGTAAAGACCCGATCCAGCGGCGCATCCTGGCGACAGGACTGGCGGACGGGCTGTTGAGCGTCGAGGGCGACCGGTGGGAGATGCAACGGCGAACGCTGGCGCCGTTGTTTGCCCGCAGGACCGTCGCCTCATTTACGAGCGCGATGTTGTCAGCCGCCGATTTGTTAACGGAGCGGTGGAGCAAACTCGAACCACCCGCAACGGTGGATGTGGCGGCTGAAATGACGTTGCTGACGCTGAACGTGCTGGCGCTGACCCTGTTTTCCGACGGCATCGGCGGCGACCTCGACGGATTTCGCGCTGCCATGAACTCTTATTTTGGAACAATCGGCCGCATCGGTGCGCTGGATTTGTTCGGCGTGCCGGATTTCGTGCCTCGACCGGGCCGCAGGCGCCTGCGCCAAACGCTGGCCTATTTCGAAAATGTCATCGACGCCATCATCGAGACCCGGCGGCACCGGCTCGAGACGTCGCCTGGCGCAGACGCGCCGGCCGATCTATTGACGCTGCTGTTGCGTGCGCTCGACCCGGCAACGGGGCGGCCGATGAGCTCTGCCGAAGTGAGATCGAACATTCTGACCTTTCTTTCGGCCGGCCATGAGACGACGGCAAATACACTCGCCTGGTCGGCGTTCCTGCTTTCGCAGTCGTCCGATTGGCGCGCCCGGGTGCGGGAAGAGGCCGATCGCGAATTGATGGAGGCGCAGCCCGGACTGGCCGAACGGCTGGTCGTCACGAGAGCGGTGATCGAAGAGGCGTTGCGGCTCTATCCTCCCATCGCAGCGTTGAGCCGAATGTCGGAAGGCGCTGACACGCTGGGGACTTTCCATGTGAGACCGCGATCGCTGATCGTCGTCGCTCCCTATGTGCTCCATCGGCATCGGAAGCTTTGGGAGCGTCCCGACGTCTTCGACCCCGCACGTTTCCTCCCACCTTCGAAGGGCAATATCCCGCGTTTTGCGTATTTGCCCTTCGGAACGGGGCCGCGAACTTGCATAGGTTCTTCGTTTGCTTTGCAGGAGGCTACGATTATCCTGGCGACGCTGTTCCATCGGTTTGAGATGCAGCTCTTGCCCGATGCCAGCGTGTGGCCGGTACAGAAAATTACCCTGCGTCCGGCGAACGGCTTACCTATGCGGGTGTCACCGAGATGGTCCAACTAGGCGTTCTCAACGGCCACGAAGGAAATGCTGATCAGATCGCATTCTGGAATGGACCGGCCGGTCAGCACTGGACCGACCGGCAACCAATGCAGGATGTGCTGCTGACGCCGGTCTCGCAGATTTTGATCGATCGCACGGGCGCGAAAGCCGGCGAGCGAATCCTCGATGTCGGCTGTGGCTGCGGTGCGACCACGATCGCGCTGGCGGAGCGGGTCGCACCATCCGGGTTTGTGTTCGGCATCGACATCTCCGTGCCGATGCTATCGCGTGCACGGCAAGTCGCGCCGCAGGGCTTGCCGCTCGATTTCGTGCTTGCCGATGCGACCGTCTATCCGTTCGACCCCGCGAGCTTCGATCTGTTGGCGTCGCGCTTCGGCGTGATGTTTTTCGCCGAACCCGCGGTCTCCTTCGCCAATCTACATCGCGCGTTGCTGCCGTCGGGGCGGCTCGTATTCGCCTGCTGGCGGGAGCCGCGCGAGAATCCGTGGATGATGACGCCGCTGCAGGCCGTCTATCAGCACGTCCCCAAGCTGCCGCAGTTGGGACCGGAAGATCCCGGTCCCTTTGCATTTGCTTCCGAGGACCGCGTGCATCGGATCCTGAGCGATGCCGGTTTCAAGCAAATTGCGATGGAGCCTTGCAATCTCGTGCTCGACCTTGCGATTGGACGCGGCCTCGAGGCTGCGGTCGAGACTGCGCTCGAAATCGGGCCCTCCAGCCGCGCGCTGGAGGGTCATCCACCGGACATTCAGGCCGCCGCCAAAAATTCGATCCGCCAAGCGTTGACACCGTTTGTCCGCGGGCAGTCGGTGCCATTGCCGGCGTCGATCTGGATCGTGACCGCGCGGGCCTCTTGAAGCGCTGCTGCTGTCGTTAAGCCCGCTCTTCCCAGATCGTTGCGAGATGGACGATGGTCTTAACCGCCTTTTCCATGTCCTGCCGGCTCACCCATTCCAGCCGTGAATGGAAAGCATGCTCGCCGGCGAAGATGTTGGGGCAGGGCAGGCCCATGAACGACAGCCGCGAACCGTCTGTGCCGCCGCGGATCGAGGTCCTCACCGGCTCCAGGCCGGCGCGGCGGATCGCCTCGACTGCATAGTCGACGATTTCGGGGTGACGGTCGATCACCTGCTTCATGTTGCGATATTGCTGCTTGATCTCCATCCGGTAGGTCGAGCGCGGGTAGCTCTTCATCACCTCTTTGACGATGCCTTCCAGCAGCGCCTCTTTTTCCTTCAAGCCCTCGTCAGTGAAATCGCGCACGATGAAGCTGAGCGTGACCTGCTCCAGCCCGCCCATTATGCCGACCGGATGCAGGAAGCCCTGCCTGCCCTCGGTGGTCTCGGGCGAGCAGGTGTCCTTTGGCAGGCGATCGACGATGGCCGCGGCGATCTTGATCGCGTGCTCCATCTTGCCCTTGGCAAAACCCGGATGGGTGCTGATGCCCTCGATCGTGATGGTGGCGCCGTCGGCGGAGAAGGTCTCGTCCTCGAGATTCCCGGCGGTTTCGCCGTCGATCGTGTAGGCGAAATCGGCGCCGAGCTTTTTCAGATCGGCCTTGTCGACGCCGCGGCCGATCTCTTCGTCCGGGGTGAACAGGATCTTGATCGTGCCGTGCTTGACCTCGCGGTTGTTGATCAGGAAATGCGCGGCATCCATGATCTCGGCGAGCCCCGCCTTGTTGTCGGCCCCGAGCAGCGTCGTGCCGTCGGTCGTGATGAGGTCGTTGCCGATCTGCTCTGCCAGCGCCGGATGTTCCGCTGCGCGGATCACCGGGGTGGGATCAGCCGGCAGCACGATGTCGCCGCCGCGATAACCCTTGACGATCTGCGGCTTGACGTTCTTGCCGGTGCAATCGGGCGACGTATCCATGTGCGAGCAGAAGCAGATCACCGGCACGTTCTTGTTGGTGTTCGCCGGTATCGTTGCGTAGACGTAGCCGTATTCGTCGAGATGGGCGTCGGCAATGCCGATGGCCTTTAGCTCACGCACGAGCAGGCGGCCCAAGTCCTTTTGCTTTTCGGTGGATGGGCAGGTTGCCGATGCAGGGTCCGACTGGGTGTCGATGACCACATAGCGCAGAAAGCGCTCGGTTACGGTGTGCGTGAACGCTGGTAGATTACTCGCCATCAGGACCGCGGCTGCCAAAAAATCTGATCCGACACAGGGACTGCTCTGACCAGGCTCTATAACAGAAAAGCGCCATTCCGGGGCCGCGTGAAGCAAGCCGGAATGACGCTAAATCCGAGCCGAAAACCTGTCCCTAATCAGACGGCTTCCTTCAGCTCCTTGGCTGCACGGAAGGCGACCTTCTTGCTGGCCTTGATGTGGATCGCTTCGCCAGTGGCGGGGTTGCGGCCCATACGGGCGGCACGCTTGCGTACCTGCAGGATGCCGAGACCGACGATGCGGATGCGCTCGCCCTTCTTGAGGTGCTTGGTGATCCGGCTGACCATATCGTTTAGAATCGATTCGGCCTGTTTCTTCGATAGCTCCTGGTCCTCGGCAATTGCCGCCGCAAGATGCTTGAGCGTGATGGTGGTTGGGGTCGCTGCTTTCTTCGCCATGCTTGGCCCTCCTCTTGGTTGATTATGGCTTAGGAACCTAAGACATACCAGGCCTTAAACGATTCGGGGGTCAGCCGGCTACGCTGTTTTGCCCGTAAACAGCCTATTATTTGCATCGGCATTAAAAAAAGGCCCGGCTGACAAGGGGATTCGCAACAACCTTGACTAAGAGAGGGCGCACCTTTATGCCCTCATTCCTATGCGGATCGGTCCAGATCACGGCATCCGCGGGAGTAGCTCAGTTGGTTAGAGCGCCGCCCTGTCACGGCGGAGGCCGCGGGTTCGAGTCCCGTCTCTCGCGCCATTGAATCAATGGCTTAACTTCCCTTAAGTGTCCCTTCGTCGCCGATTGCTGGACGACAAAAAGGCCGCCCCAAGGCGGCCGTTTTCATGAAATCGCTCGTGGTCGAACTAGTCTAGCGAACCGCCGATGTACCCGAGCTCGTGATCGCCACCGGTTTGCCGGCTTTGATGACCTGGGCGGTCTGGCTGTAGTCCACATTGCTTCGCGCGACGATGCCGAAAGCTGCCACCGCGATGCCGGCCGCCAGCGCCACCACCACGATCTTGAGGTGCGTCGCACGGTCTGCGGAATGGATCGAGTGGTTCATTTCAAGCCTCCCGGCGTCTGAGACGCCATTCGTTGCATGGAGGCTTACGCCCGCTCTGTTTCAGCGCGGTTTCGTGGGTTCCCCAAAATGGTTTCGTCCAATCTCCGAACCGGATTCACCGGGCGGCTTGCGGGACCGGGCGCGGTCCAATCGCTGACATGACGGACCTCGATGCCCCGAGCTGAAGTCCGAGAGGTGGCGTCCCGGTCTGGCGCGTGCCGAGCGATCAACTCGATGCCGTCGCGGCCGGGACCTCCAGCGCGTCGTTTGCCGGCGCGTCAGAGCCAACCCACTCGGCCCCAAACGGATGCATGGAATGCGTCGTTCGAGTGCCGGCGAAGGCCCGATGAGCGCTGGCTTTTCGGCTTTCCCAAGCCGCGGATGCCGTCAAAATACCTTGTCTTGCGCCCTTTGGTGCGCTGCGCTAAGCCTCAGAACAATTCCAAATCAACGAATCTGCGGCGCCCAAGAAAGCAGCAGCAAAAGGCCTTCGCCGATGACCGGCATCCTGCAGAATTATCTTCCATTGGTGGTGTTTATTGCCGTCGCCGCCCTGATTGGCCTGGCGCTGTTGATCGCTCCGTTCCTGGTCGCGTTCCAGCAGCCGGACCCGGAAAAGCTCTCGGCTTATGAATGCGGATTCAACGCCTTCGACGACGCCCGCATGAAGTTCGACGTCCGCTTCTATCTGGTGGCGATCCTCTTCATCATCTTCGACCTCGAAGTGGCGTTCCTGTTCCCTTGGGCGGTGGCGTTCGGCAAATTGGGGGCGACCGGATTCTGGTCGATGGTGGTGTTCCTCGCTGTCCTGACCGTCGGCTTTGCCTATGAATGGAAGAAAGGCGCGCTCGAATGGGATTGAGTCCTACCGCCGCAACCAAGAGATCAGGGCCGATGACCGCGCCAGCCGCGGCCGGTATTCTCGACCCCGCGACGGGCAAGCCGGTTGGCGCCAATGACCCCTATTTCCTCGAGGTCAATCACGAACTATCCGACAAGGGCTTTTTCGTCGCCGCCGCCGACGATTTGGTCACCTGGGCGCGGACCGGCTCGCTGATGTGGATGACCTTCGGCCTGGCGTGCTGCGCGGTCGAGATGATGCAGGTGTCGATGCCGCGCTACGACGTCGAGCGCTTCGGCTTCGCCCCACGCGCTTCGCCGCGCCAGTCCGACGTCATGATCGTCGCAGGCACCTTGACCAACAAGATGGCGCCGGCATTGCGCAAGGTCTACGACCAGATGCCCGAGCCGCGCTACGTGATTTCGATGGGTTCGTGCGCCAACGGCGGCGGCTACTATCACTATTCCTATTCGGTCGTGCGCGGCTGCGATCGCATCGTGCCAATCGACATCTATGTGCCCGGCTGCCCGCCGACGGCGGAAGCGCTGCTCTACGGCATCATGCTGCTGCAGAAGAAGATCCGGCGCACCGGTACCATCGAACGCTAAGGTTTTACGTCATGGACGACG